>Ga0315277_10004953_pt1 | contig 17663 bp, 13 predicted proteins | sample YL17G05_15_MG_FD_203695 | JGI IMG/M metagenome (GOLD analysis project Ga0315277, IMG submission 203695) | Sediment microbial communities from Yellowstone Lake, YNP, Wyoming, USA - YL17G05_15 | ecosystem: Environmental > Aquatic > Freshwater > Lake > Sediment | place: USA: Wyoming | collected...
GACTTTAGCGTGCGTAGAACCATCGCCAAGGCCTTCGGCCTTGACGCTGCCACCCGTAGCCGAAGACGGTGACACCCCGAACAGACGTGCTTTCGGGACTTTGCGTTTGCCCTGGGCCAGCATGAGTGTGGACTGGTTTTTGACAGAGTGCTCGGTTCGTGGTAAGATAGCTCTCGTTACCGGGGTAAAGCCCCACGAGGAATAGGTCATATGGACTTGGAAAGACATACATGTCAGGCAACTTGGATCGGCGTGAATTTCTGAAGACTTCCCTTATCGGCTCTGCGGCGGCTCTGTCGGCTCTCAGTCTGGAGGAGCAGACGCTCCTGGGGGCGGAGAAGGCGCCTGTGAAGATATCCTCGGAATCGGGGGTGCAGGGCTTGCAGGCGGGCAAGATCGGCAAGCTGACGATCAGCCGGCTCATCTGCGGCGGCAATCTGATCGGCGGCTGGGCACACAGCCGGGATTTGATCTATGTCTCGCCGCTTCTGAAGCACTACTTCACCGATGAAAAGATCATCGAGACGCTCGGAATCTGCGAAGAGAACGGCATCAACACGATCGCCGCGGGCACCAACTCCGCCGAGGTGCTCAAGAAGTACTGGGACGAGCGCGGCGGCAAGATTCAATGGCTGGCCCAGTGTGTTCCCCAGGCGAACGACCTGGAAACCGATGTCAAAAAGGCCGTCGATGGCGGGGCGGCCGGCGCGTTCCTGATCGGCAACGTTGGCGACGAGTGGTCCCGGGCCGGGAAGGTCGATCTGATTGGCAAGTTCCTCGATTTCGTCAAGAGCCAGAACGTGGTCACGGGCGTCGGCGGGCACAACCTCGGCACGCCGATGCTGTGCGAAGAGCACAAGCTGCCGGCCGATTTCTACATGAAGACCCATCACAGCACCCAGTACTGGTCCACGCGCCGGCCCGACCAGAACCAGGACGTGATCGACAATTACGCCGTCGACAACTACTGGGACAAGGAGCCCGACAAAACGGTCGAGTTCATGGCGAAGGTGGAAAAGCCCTGGATCGCCTACAAAGTTCTGGCGGCCGGAGCGATTCAGCCCAATGACGGTTTCAAGCACGCGTTCAGAAACGGCGCCGACTTCATTTGCGTCGGCATGTTCGATTTCCAGGTCAGAGAGGACGTGATCATCGCGAAGAATATCCTGTCCGGCGAGGTCGGCCGAACGCGCCCGTGGCGCTCGTAGCCCTGCATGAGCCGGGGGATCTAACCTCAAAATTGTGGAGTGGGTTATGTCGGGGAGAAATGTGAATCGGCGTGGGTTCATCAAGGGTTCGATGGCGGCATCGGCAGGCGTGGCGCTGGGGCTGAGCAGCTTCGAGGAGAAGATTCTTCTGGCGAAGATGGCCGAGGGCGGCAAGTCGGGAGACGACAAGCCCAAAAGCTCGGACAGCAAGATGCCCTGCGGCAAGATCAAGAACCTGACGGTCAGCCGGATCTTCTGCGGCGGCAATCTCATCGGCGGCTGGGCCCACAGCCGGGACCTGACGTATGTCAGCTCGCTCGTCAAGGCCTACCATACCGATGAAAAGGTGATGGAGACCCTCGAACTGGCCGAGGAGCGGGGGATCAACACGATCCTGACGAATCCTGTCTCCGACCGGGTAATCAACCGCTACTGGAACGAGCGGGGCGGCAAGATTCAGTGGTTCTCGGATTGTGCCTGGGGCAAGGACATCAAAGAAGGAATCAAACGCTCAGTCGATAACGGGGCGCACGCGGTGTACTTCCAGGGCGGCATGGCCGACCAGGCCGTGCGCGACGGCAAGACTGCGGCGCTCGGCGAGGCGCTGGAGTATATCAAGAGTTTCAACGTCCCCGGCGGCATCGGCGCGCACGATCTGGAGACGATCAAAGCCTGTGTCAAAGCCGGTTTCCAGCCGGACTTCTGGGTCAAAACGCTCCACCCGGACAACTACTGGTCTGCCACGCCCAAGGAGAACCGCAAGGTCTTTGACGTGGTCGGGCCGGGCAGCAACGACCACAACCAGTACCACGACAATATGTACTGCCGCAATCCGGAGGAAACCATCCAATACATGGCGACGCTCAAGCAGCCGTGGATCGCGTTCAAGGTCCTGGTCGCCGGAGCGGTCGCGCCGGCCGAAGGTTTCAAGTTCGCCTTCGAGGGCGGCGCAGATTTCATTTGCGTGGGGATGTTCGATTTCCAGGTGCGGGAGGACGCGATCATCGCGCAGAACGTCCTGGCTGGCAATATCAAGCGATCCCGGCCCTGGTGTGCCTGAGTCGCTGAAGATGCCCGACGCTCTTGAGATCGCGTGGGCACAGTTGCACGGCTGTTAGCCGGCGTTTCGCGCCAGGCGCCGGCGGGGCATGTGAAAAAAGAGCCCGGCGAGGCGCGCAAGGGTTAATTGTCTCACCGGGCCGAAAGGAAGTGAGGCTTCCTGCGTCCTTATCTTCGGCATCCGCGGGCAGCGACTTAACGTGGAAGACGGCATCGCGGCCTGATGATGCTGTCCCTCCGGGTCATGAGTTCTCGTCGCATATCCCGGCTGTCCGACTGTTTCTGCGTCTGTTGACGATGCGCGGCTGATCCCGTATAGTGCCGGGTTTGCGAAGAGTCGTTACCGAAGAGCTTTACTAAGGGTCGCAGATGGCTGGGAAGGGACAATGCAGGCGGTGCACGGGCCTATGCTGCCGGTACTTTGCGCTTCCCCTCGATACGCCCGAGACCAAAGAGGACTACGACGACATTCGCTGGTTCCTCTGTCACAAGGGCATCTCTGTTTTCGTTGAGGATGGCGACTGGTACCTCAGCGCGAAGAACAAGTGCCGGTACCTGTCGGAGGGCAACCACCGGTGTCTGATCTATGACGGGCGGCCGAAAATCTGCCGCAAGTACAAGCACGCCGACTGCGACTTTGTCAAGGGCGAGTATGACTACGAGTTGCATTTCCTCAGCGACAAAGACATGGATGACTATATCAAGATCAAATTCGGCAACAATGTCGCCGAGAAACGCAGGGTAAGGAACAGCGGCAGGAAGAAGAGCAAGGCATGAAGATACCGCCGGTCAAAGGGACAAGGGACTTCTATCCGCCGGACATGGCCCGGCGCAACTGGATCATCGACGGCTGGAAGAAGGTTTCCGTTCGCAACGGGTTCGAGGAGTACGATGGCCCGATCTTCGAGTACCTGTCCATGTACCAGATCAAGAGCGGGCAGGAGATCGTCGAGCAATTGTTCTCGCTGCAGGACCGCGGCGGCCGGGACCTGGCGATCCGGCCGGAGATGACGCCGACGCTGGCCCGGATGGTCAACCAGCAGATCAACGCCTTGCCCCGGCCGATCAAGTGGTTCTCCGTCCCGCGCCTGTGCCGCGCGGAGAAGCCCCAGAAGGGCCGGCTCCGCGAATTCTTCCAGTGGAATATCGACGTCATCGGTGACGCCAGCGGGCAGGGCGACGCCGAGGTCATCTTCACGACCTTGGACTACCTGCGCTCGGTCGGCCTGACCAGCAAAGACGTTCAGGCAAAGATCTCCAGCCGCAGACTTCTGGCGGCGGTGCTGGCCAATATCGGAATCGCAGCCGAGAAGCTCGATGCTTTATACGCCGTGCTCGACAAGAAGCCGAAGCTGCCCCCTGAGACATTTACGGCGATGCTGGCCGAGCAGGTGCCCGATGCGACTCAGGCGGGCAAGATTCGCGACTTCATGGCGCTGCGCAACGTGGAACAGGTGGCGGATGTGACGCAGCCCGACGAGGCAGTCCGCGGCGCTATCGATGAGATGCGGGGCGTCTTCGACATTTTGAAGTGGATGGGCGTGCAGGAGTACTGCGTCTTCGATCCGGGCATCGTGCGCGGCCTGGCCTATTACACGGGCGTCGTGTTCGAGGTCCACGACGTCGCCGGGGAGCTGAGGGCGATCTGCGGCGGCGGCCGCTACGACAACCTGCTGCGGGATTTCGGCGGGCCGGCGATCCCCGCCACCGGCATGGGAATGGGCGACGCCGTGCTGGAAATCCTGCTCGAAGAGAGGGGCCTGCTCGATCCGCAAGTCCCCAAACGCAAAGTCGAATATTTTGTGGCTCTTGCCGACCCTGCCCTGTCGGCGGAACTGTACCGCATCACGGCGGAGATTCGCTCGCGGGGCCGCTCCGCCAATTTCAGCTACAAGCCGGGCGGACTTTCCAAGCAGCTCAAGGAGGCCGCCGGCCAGAATGCCGCCAAGTGCATCATTCTCGGGCAGGAGTACGTCGAGAAGAGGCAGCTTGCGATCAAAGACATGGCGACCGGGCAGCAGGAGTTGGTGGACGCGGAGCAGTTTCTGGCGGGTCTGAGTTCCTGAAGCGAAAGTGGTGTCGCTGCATTGCGGTGTAAATTGCGGATTGACCGAGCCGACAATCCGCAATCGAGGTACGGCCGATGAAAGAGTTCCCTCCCAACCACTACGAGCGGGCGTTTGAGAACTGGCTGATCGACCGGCGGATCGCGTACGTTCGCGCGGACGAGCACAAGCGGCCCGGCTCACCTCCGGAATCCGTCAAGAATTTCGATTTTCTGCTCTGTCCGCCGGACAGGAAAGTGATCGTCGAGGTCAAGGGGCGAACGTTCCGGGGCACCACGCTGGCGGCCCTGCACGGCCTCGAATGCTGGGTCACCCAGGACGATATCGAGAGCCTTCAAACGTGGCGGCAGGCGCTCGGCCCCGGACATGAGGCGGTGTTCGTCTTCGTCTACCGCGTGGCGAAACTGGACGTGGATTTCGACGGCTGCAACGTATTCACCTACGGTCCCGACCGGTACGTGTTCTTCTGCATCCGCCTCGACGACTACTGCCGATACATGAAGCGCCGCAGCCCCAAGTGGCGAACAGTGACCCTGCCCGCCGAAAAGTTCCGCGAATCCGCAATCGACCTGTCCACGCTCCTGCCGTAGCCGCGTTCATGCTCGCACTTGATGGACGGCGGCGAGATTGGTATGATTTGTGTGTGACTTTCTTCGACGCCATGGGAAACGTGGGTGGTGGAGAGGCGACCTATGCGCAAGGGAGTTCGAAATCTTGTGTTGGGCCTGGCCGGATCAGCCGCTATCGTTGCGGCCGTGTGCGTCGCGATTCTGTCCACTCGCACGCCGGACCCGCAGGACATTCTGCAAGCCCTGGCCGGCGCGCCGCAACTGGGCCGGATGGCTGTCGCATATCCGCTGGACGGGACCCTGTTCCCGCCGGAGATTCCGTCCCCAACTTTCCGCTGGCAAGACCAGAATCCCCGCTGTGACCTGTGGCTGGTCACGATCGAGTTTGCCGATGGCGCCGGACGGCTGAACTTCTTTGCCGAGCAGCCCCGGTGGAAGCCGGAGCCGCCGGTCTGGGAGGACATCAAGACACGATCCCTGGAGGGGCCGGCGACCGTGACCATCGTCGGGGTCAATCACAGAAAGCCGTCGAATGTCCTCTCTGTGGGCCGCGTCGCGATCCGGACGTCGGCGGACAATGTCGGGGTGCCGCTGTTCTATCGCGAGGTGAATCTGCCTTTCGTGGAGGCCGTCCGGGACCCATCCAACATCCGGTGGCGTTTCGGCTCCATCTCGTCTGCGGAGCCTCCGCCCATCGTGCTGGAAAAACTGCCGGTCTGCGGGAATTGTCATTCGTTCTCCGCGGATGGCAGCGTTCTGGGGATGGACATCGACTACGCCAATGACAAAGGCTCGTACGCCGTCACGCCGGTGCAGGAGCAGATCACGCTCGACCGCAGCGTGATCATCACGTGGAGCGACTACAAGCGAAAGGAAGGAGAGCCCACCTACGGGCTGCTCTCGCAAGTTTCGCCGGACGGCAGGTTTGTGGTGAGCACGGTCAAGGACGAGTCCGTGTTCGTGCCCAAGCCCGGCCTGGAATTCTCGCAACTGTTCTTTCCCGTCAAGGGTATCCTGTGCATCTACGACCGGCAGACCGGCGGTTTCCAGTCGCTGCCCGGCGCCGACGACGCGGGCCTGGTGCAGAGCAATCCGACGTGGAGCCCGGACGGCAAGTACATCGTCTTTGCCGCCACGCAGGCGTACCAGCTCAAGAGGACCGGCGGCGAGCGGTCCGTGCTCCTGAGTCCGGAGGAATGCAGCGAATTCCTCAAGGACGGCAAGCCCTTCAAATTCGACCTCTACAGAATTCCGTTCAATAATGGGCAGGGGGGCAAGGCCGAGCCGGTTGCCGGGGCCTCCTTCAACGGCATGAGCAACTACTTCCCGAAATACTCGCCCGACGGCAAATGGATCGTGTTCTGCAAGGCGAAGAACTACATGCTCCTGCAACCCGACAGCGAGTTGTATATCATTCCCGCCGAGGGAGGCGGGGCCGGAAGGCTGCGTGCCAATACCACGCGGATGAACTCCTGGCACAGCTTCTCTCCCAACGGCAAATGGCTGGTCTTCTCGGGCAAGCCCAACTCGGCGTACACGCAACTCTTCCTGACCCATATCGACGAGCAGGGCGAGAGCACCCCGGCGGTTGTCCTGGACAACCTGACCTCGCCCGACCGCGCCGCGAATATTCCCGAATTCGTCAACACCAGCGCGGTCGCCATCCGCCAGATCAAAGAGAAATTCGTCGACGATCTCTCCTATGCCCGGGCGGCATGGGAGTACCTCAAGACCGGTGATTACCAGGACGCCGAACGGCTGTGCAGAAAGGCGCTGGAGCTCAATCCGAAGAGCGCCGATGCGCTCTACTACCTGGGACTGGCGCTGTGCGGGAACAGGCAGTACGACGACGCGATCAAGTGCCTGTTGCAGGCCGCGACACTGGCGCCGGACAAGAGCGAGATACGCACCAACCTGGGAGCCGCCTTCGCTGCCAAGGGCTCGCTGGACGAGGCCGTCGGTCACCTGCGAAAAGCGCTGGAGATCGATCCGAACGACGTCAGCGCACACACCAATCTTGGCTCGGTATTGTTGCGCCGGGGGGACAAGCAGGGGGCCATGCAGCACCTGTCGCAGGCGGTACGGCTCAAGCCGGACGACTACGAGGTCCAATACAATCTCGCCCGATTGCTGGACGAGCAGGGGGACATCGATAAGGCCATCGAGCACTACCGCACGACTGTGCAGCTCCGGCCGGACTACCCCCTGGCGCACGCCCGGCTGGGGGTCGCGCTGTGTGCGAAAGGGGCGCTGAGCGAGGGCCTGCCGTACCTGTCGAAAGCCGTGGAGCTCGATCCCAACAACTCGTCGGTGCGGTACAACTTCGCCGTTACGCTGGCTCGTCTGCGACAGCACGACAAGGCCATCACACAATGGCTGGAAATCCTGCGGCGTGACGGCCGCAAGCCGGACACGCTTTCCTGCCTTGCCGCCAGCTACGCCGAATCGGGCCAGATGGACAAGGCCCTCACCGCCCTGGATGAGGCGCTCAAGCTCGCGACATCCGCCGGCGACCAGAGACTGGTTGAGCAAGTCTCCACACAGATCCGATCCTACAGCCAGCGCAAACCCTGAGCCTCGAAAGGGATTACAAGTCCATCGTGTGAGAGGATTTCTCGAGGGCGTATCGACGAGGCTATCGTCTGAGGTCCGCGGATTTTTTACGCGGTTTTTACACACATCGTCCATGTAGCTGGTCTTTCCCGTTTTTACATCCTATTTACAAAACCGGACCTTCTTTGTGCGTTATAGTGTACAGGGCGGGTGGCATTTGTGAATCGCCAGCCGCGAACAGCCGGCAACCGAATAGGAGGCACAAAGATGAACAGGTCCGCAGCAGTCTCAATCGTCCTCGTGACAGCGCTCTCGTTGGCGCTGCCGTGTGTCACCTTGGCACGGATGCGCCACATCACCGTGGAGACGCCGCATTCTGCACCTCCTACGGCATCGAACATCATCATTCCGCAAAGCCGGGCGAGGGCATTTGCCCCGGAGCACGCAGGCGCCGTCGAGATCACGAAGGTGGACGTGCTGATCGACATCGTCGAGACCACAGCGACGACGACCGTGGAGATTCACTTGGCGAACCCGACGGCCCGGAGGCAGGAGGCGGAGCTGATCGTCCCTGTGCCCGATGGCGCGGTGGTGCGCGGCTTTGCCTACGACGGTCCCAGCGGGCAGATCACCGCTCAGGTGTTGCCCAAAGAGGAGGCCAGGCGCATCTATGAGGGTCTGGTGTCGAGGATTCGCGATCCGGCGCTGGCGGAATTCATCGGCTACAACTTGATCCAGTCGAGCGTATTTCCCGTCGAGGCGAACGGCAAGCAGAGGGTTCGCCTGACGTATGAGCACCTGCTGGAGGTTGACGGGTCGCGCATCGATTACGTCCTGCCTCGCACGGAATCGCTGCAATATGCGGTCCCGTGGAAGGTGACGGCCCACATCAAGTCCGCCAAGCCCATCTCAACGGTCTATTCGGCCAGCCACAAACTCGAAATGGAGCGGCGCGGCGAGCGCGAGGTGTCCGTGACGATCGCGGATGAGGCGATGAAATCGCCGGGACCGTTCCGGCTGTCCTACTTGCTCCAGGCGGATGGCGTCACTGCCTCCATGTTCGCTTATCCCGACAAGAAGGTCGGCGGCGGTTACTTCCTCCTGCTGGCGGGCCTGCCTGCCGACCTGACGGGCAATCAGAGCGCCGAGACCTTGAAGCGGGAAGTGACGCTCGTGATCGACCGCTCCGGCAGTATGCGCGACGAGAAACTCGCACAGGTCAAGGAGGCGGCCCTGCAGATCATCGCGGGCCTCCACGATGGCGAGGCCTTCAACGTCGTCATCTACAGCAACTCCGTTGAGCGGTTTTCGCCGAAACCTGTCATCAAGAGCGACATGACGGCCAAAGCCGCCCAGCGGTATATCGAGGGAATCACCGCCACCGGCGGAACGAACATTTACGACGCCCTGCGTGCGGCCCTGGACCAGGAGCCGACCGAAGGGATGCTGCCGATCGTCCTGTTCCTCACGGACGGACTGCCGACGGTCGGCCAGACCTCGGAGACGGCGATTCGCGACCTGGCGGCCAAATCCAATCCGCACAAGCGGCGCATCTTCACGTTCGGCGTCGGCTGCGATGTCAACGCTCCGCTGCTGGAGCGGATCGCCGCCGAGTCGCGCGGGCGCGTGGAATTCGTGCTGCCGAAGGAAGATGTGGAGGTCAAGATCGGCCGGGTGTTCAAGCAGTTGAGCGGCCCGGTCCTGGCCGACCCCGAGCTGCGAGTCGTGGACAGCGACGGCGACGCCGCGATCGGAAGGACCCGCGACATCCTGCCGGAGAAGCTGCCCGATCTGTTCGAGGGCGACCGGCTCGTCCTCCTCGGCCAGTACGTCGGCGAGGAGCCCGTCACGTTCAAGATCGCCGGCAACTTTTTCGGCAAGCAGCGCACGTTCAAATTCGCGTTCGACTTCAACAAGGCCTGCGTGAAGAACGGCTTCGTGCCGAGGCTGTGGGCCAGCCGCAAGATCGCCGAGCTGATCGACGACGTCCGCCAGATGGGGGCCGACCCGGCGGCCTCGGCAAACGATCCCAAGGCCAAAGAGCTGATCGACGAGATCGTCCGCTTATCCACGGAGTTCGGCGTCCTGACGGAATACACCGCCTTTCTCGCCCGCGAAGGCACGGACCTGCACAACGTCGGCGAAGTGCGGCGGGAGGCGAGGGACAACTTTGCCGTCAGAGGAATGCAGGCGCGTTCCGGCCCTGCCGCCGTCAACCAGGGCCTCAACGCTGCCCGCCAGAAGGGCCAGGAACAACTGAACATGGACAACCGGTTCTATGATGCCCAGCTCAACGAGGTTTCCATCAGCGCCGTGCAGCAGATCAACGACAACGCATACTATCATCGCGGCGGGCAGTGGGTGGATAGCAGACTGGTCGCTCAACAGCAGACCACACCCGCCAGAGTCATCGAGTTCGGCTCGAAGGAATACTTCGAGCTGGCCCGAAAGCTGGCAAGCGAAAACCGCCAAGGCAGCATCGCCCTGAGCGGCGACATCCTCCTGATGGTGGACGGCGAATCCGTGCTGGTCCGAAATGCTAGGTAAGCAGTCCCTATGTCCCAACAACAGAAAGGAGAGCGGAAATGAACAGGTTCAACATGGCAATAGGAGTCGCAGGTTGTTGTCTTGGCCTCGCGGCGATGTTCGGGAACCGGGCAATGGGCAATGGGGGGCCGTTCGTGCTCAAGTACCCCTCCGGCGATACGGGGGCCAGGGGCGTCCTTGCCCGGCTCGATCCGAGCCTCAAGCCCGACCGGGAAGAGCGGCTGAGGGTCGTCAAGGAGGATCTCAGCGTGGCCTTTGAGGCGGATATGTTGCGTCGCCTGGATAATGCGATGCCGCCTGTGGCTGCAGTCAAGGCCGAATACACCATCGAGAATCCGACCGGTGAGGCGGTGACGGTGGATTTCGGATTTCCCATTTTGCGGGGCATCTACGTCAGCCCGCGATCGATGATGCCTCGGCCAGATGTGACAGTCACTCTCGATCGTCAGGCCCTGAACAGCACGGTCCTCTCAAATTCCGTCATCTACGGACTGATTCGCCAGCAGGCTCGCGCCACAATCGACAAGGCCGTTGACGGCGATGAGGAACTGAGAAGGCTGGTGGGTGCGGTCCGCAAAGCGGATGCGGAACGGGAGCCGGCGCGGCAGGCCCTTCGCTCACACCTGGTCGAATCCCGGGGGTGGAATGAGCGGGACGCGGCCCTGATGGTCGAGTACGCGGGCCTGGATTTCGGCTGGATCCGAAGTTTCCCCATGGATCGGACAAAACCCGTATGGTTCGCGGGGGCAGAGGCCAATGATCTGCAACTGCCGAACGCGAACCTTGGCGCACTATCGGCGATTGGCGAGCAGAAGGCGACGCAGTACTTTGCTCAGCTCGCAGGGAAGTTCGAGCCCAAGGCTGCTGCGAGCTACGAGGCCATTTTCCAGGCTTGGGGCGGCGACGTGCGCGAGCGCTCCGTGGACCTGGACAGTGGGCAAATCCGGCCTCGCGAGATTTCGGTGAGCGACGAGTCTCTGAAGGATCCGCGACGTGTGCGCGGCACTTATCCCGATCTGACGATTTACGCCCGCGTGGATTACCTCGACCCGGAGGCGAAGCTCAGCGAGGCGGAGGCGGCCGCGTGCAAAACGGTTCTCAAGAACCTGCCGGTGGTCTTCACGTTCGCGCCGATGAACCTTCTGCACTACCAGGCGACCTTCCCCGCCGGAACCACCAAGGTGCTGGCTGTCAGCTATCGTCAGTATGCCTATAAGGACACTCGCTCGCCGGCGAGCTATCAACTCGCCTACGTTGTTCATCCGGCGTCGCTCTGGAAGGACTTCGGCCCGATCCATCTGGAGGTCGCGGCCCCCGAGGCGGTGCGCGTGCGGGCCTCCGTGCCGTGCACCAGCGACGAGGTGCAGCAGCGCGCCTGCAATGCTTTCAATCAGAACAAAGCTCCATATTCCATCTATCGAGCCGTGCTACACGACAAGACGGGCGAGCTTTACGTCGCCGTCGACGGGGCTTCGTGGGAGACATTTGCGGCGAGTCTTTCACCCGGCCCAGCAACTCCTCCATCGACGGTGGCGTTATCCCAGAAAGGCAAGTAACAGTCATGGACGCGCGCGTGAATCGAAGACAGTTTCTCCTGGGCGCCGCCGGTGCCACGGCTACTGCTGTGCTTGGCGGGGGCGAGGGGCTGCCTGGCGGGATATTCGCCGAGGCTTCGAAAGGAGACCCGCGGGCCAAACTCATCGTGGTTCTATTCGGCGGGGGGACGCGATGCAGCGAGACAATCGACGATCCGGAGCACCGATGCATCCCGAAGCTCTGGAACGAGATGTCGCCTTGCGGGACACTGTTCACGAACATGCGCGTGGAACACAGGGTGGTTCATCCGAACTCGGCCGGCTCCATCGTGACCGGGCACTGGGAGTGGGACGATCTCGACTGGAGCAGGCCTGTCGCTCATCCGACCCTGTTCGAGATGTATCGAAAGGCCCGTGGCGCCGGCGATGCGGCCGCGTGGGCGTTTGTCTACGCGGCGATTTTGGCGAAGGCCGGCGAGAGCCTGGCGCCGGGCTACGGCCCGGACTACGCAGCCAACGTTGTCGAGCCGCCGACGATCCCTCGCTCGACCGCAGAGCGCATGGACCAGGTGATGAGGACGGCGTCTGCGAGCGGCCGCGCAGAAGAGGAACTCGAAGCGGCACAGACCTGCGCGCAATTGGCGCGGCAGACCAGCCGGATAGACACGCGGGGACTCCCCTCACTGTCTGCTCGCGATTTCCTCCAGGGCCAGTACGAGGCGTGGAAATCCGGCGCCGGCACCACGAGCCACGATGCGTTCCTTTGCGACCTGGCGACTGCCTGCATGCGCCGCTTTGCCCCGGCTGTCATGCTGGTGGCTTTCGGCGAGATTGACTGTGCACATTACGGCTCGTGGTCACGGTACGTGGAGGCCATTCGCAGGACCGACGAATTGACGTGGCGGCTGTGGCGCCAGTCGCAAGAGCTGCCGGACTACCGGGGCCGGACGCTGATGCTGATCCTGCCCGACCACGGACGCGAGCTGGATGCGCCGGGGCACAGCGGATTCATACACCACAGCGACTTCTACACGGGCGAGGGGGCCGACGAAGGCTGCCGGCGCGTCTGGATGCTGGCCCTGGGCCCGCGGGTCGAGCCCGGCGGCCGGATCGAGCGGCCGATCCCGATCACATCCGTTGCTGCTACGGGTCTGGAACACCTCGGCCTCGAAGCGGCCAGCGGGGCCCAGAAGTCCGTGTGGGGACATATCAAGGCCGGATGAACGCGAGCAATCTTGACACTGAAACGAGGTAACAAAAACAATTCGTAAGGAGCAGGAAAAATGAAAAAGACAGTGTTGTTCCAATGTGTGATGGTGGCGGCAATTCTGTCGAGTGTGCCTGGCCTGTATGCGGCGGAGCTTTCCGGGCCGGTGGCCGAAGCCAAACTGTCTGTCGAATTGCCGGCCGACCCGAACGCGCCGCTGGTGCAGATTGCGATTCTGCTGGATACCAGCGGAAGCATGGAGGGACTCATCGATCAGGCGCGGGCGGAGCTGTGGTCGATTGTCAATGAGTTCCTCTTCGCCGAGCGTGGGGACCGCCGGCCGGAGATTCAGGTCGCCCTCTACGAGTACGGCAACACCGGTCTGAAGGCCGAGAGCGGGTGGATTCGCCAAATTGTCCCCTTGACGACCGATCTCGACAAGATCTCCGAGGAGCTGTTCGCCCTCAATACCAATGGCGGCGATGAATACTGCGGCTGGGTCATCAAGGATGCGATGGAGAAGCTCCAGTGGAGCCAGTCGCCCGACGACCTGAAGGTCATCTTCATCGCGGGCAACGAGCCATTCACGCAGGGACCCGTGGACTATCGCCAGTCCTGCAAGGCCGCCGTGGCGAAGGGAATCCTCGTCAACACGATCCACTGCGGCAGCGAGCAAGAGGGGCTTGGGGGACAATGGAAGAACGGGGCCGTCATTGCCGACGGGCGGTATCTCAATATCGATCAGAACCACCAAATCGTACACGTCGCCGCACCGCAGGACAAGGACATTGCCGAGCTCGGCGTGCGACTCAACGCCACGTACATCCCGTACGGCCAGCAGGGTCACGCCGCACAGGAACGACAGGCCATGCAGGACAACAATGCCTCGCATGCTTCGCCCCAGGCGGTCATTCAACGGACCGTGACGAAGTCCTCGCAGAACTATATGAACGCCGGCTGGGACCTCGTCGATGCCGTCAAGGGCAATCGCATGAATCTCAAGGACGTCAAAGATGAGGACCTGCCCAAGGACATGAGGGGCATGAACGCCGAGCAGAGAGCAAACTACGTCAACGCCAAGGCGAAGGAGCGGACTGAGTTGCAGGCCAGGGTCCAAAAGCTCAACGAGCAGAGAAACAAGTACGTCGCCAGCGAGACGGCCAAACAGCAGCAGAGCAAAACGCTGGGCTCGGCTGTCCAGCAGGCCATCCGTGAGCAGGCGCAAAAGAAGAACTACACGTTCAAGCCCAGTGACAACCCGACGGACCCCAACCAGGCCGTCACTTCGAAATAAGGCATGCACTGCATCCAATCCACTTCTGACGCCCGACCGGTATCCAGATGTGTGGGCCACCCGCGGAGGGTGGCCCATGCGTTTGATCGCGGCGCATTTGTGTGACGAGAGCGACATCTGGCGCAGGTGGCAGCATCATGGCCGCAGACCTGTTTGTAGTGACGCCGCCAGGCGTTTCTTCTGAAGCATCAAATGTGAAGCTTGACGCTGCCACCCACCACATTGAGCGACTTTGCGTTCGCCCCGCCGCGAGGGATTGCCCACTGGCGTGTTGCCGTGCCGATGGTACAATCGGCGGCTTTGGAGCAGAAACAGGATGTTGGATGAACGCAGGAGATGGCTGCCGGGCTTGACCGGGCGGGCGTGGCCGCTTTACGGGGCGGCCTTTGCCACGGGTCTGAGCCTGAGCACCGCCTGGTCGGCCATGCCTTTTATACTCGTCGCGATGGGCGGCACCAAGGCCCACGTCGGCGACGCGCCGACGGTGAATATTCTCGCCTACATGGCGGCCCTGCTGGTGACCGGCTCGCGGCTGGGGCACCTCGATGTAAAGCGCGCCACCCGAACGGCGACAGTGGCGGCGATGCTGGCCACCGCATTGATGGCTCTCGCCGTCTTTGGGGCGACGACACACAGCAGCGCCAGCCAGCGGATGTGGGTCTGGATGATGATTGCGGCCGGCGGGCTCAGCGGGGCGGCGATGGCGTTGTTCTGGCCCTTCCTGATGAGCTGGGTCTCCGGCAGTTACGAGGGCCTGGGGCTGAACCGTCGCCTGGGCCGGTACAATGGCTCGTGGTCCAGCGGCGGCGTGGTCGGCCCGCTAGTGGGAGCGTGGCTGGTCGAGAAGGGGCCCTTGTGGCCGATGGTCGCTGCTGTCCTGTGCTTCGTGGTCTCGTTCCTGTTGCTGGGTCTGGCCCGCAGAGACGCCGCGCAGTCGCGCAAGTCGGCCTTGGTGAACGGCACGCCGGAAGTTCCGTGTGATCCGCGCGTGCTTGCGGATTTCCGTTGGCTGTCGAGAATTGCCCTGTTCTGTGCGTGGGCCACATTTGCGATCGCCCGGTCGCAGTTTGCCCTGCTGTTCACCAGCCATGGCTACTCCAAATCGCAGTTCGGCGTGTACCTGACGATGGTTGCGCTGTGCAATTTCCTGGCCCTGATCGCCGGGGGCCGCTGGGCCTTCTGGCATTTCCGCCCCGGGCTGCTGATGGGCGCTCAGGGAATGGTCTTGGCGGCCCTGCTGATGGTCATCTACGGCAAGACGCTGGATGTGCTGTACCTTTCCGCCATCGTTCTCGGAGTGGCCTTTGGATTTTCTTACAGTTCCCACCTGTTCTACGGCGCCGCCGCGAGCCGCAAACGCTCCGTCAGGATGGTCATCCACGAGATCGTGATCTCGCTCGGCGTCACGGCCGGCTCCTGGCCCAGCGGACACCTCGCCCAGAGCGTGGGCCCGTACGCCCCGTACTGGTACGCCGTCATCCTCGTGGGCCTGGGCATCCTCGGCCAGATCACCATCCACGTCATCTCCCTGGCACGAGCGCGCGTCCCCGGGCAGGCCACGCCCGCGACCGGGGTCGAGCCGGTACAGTAATATCCCGGCCCTCGAAAAAAAAAATCACAAATTTCCCCCGCGCGCACGGAACAGATTCCCCGCCCCGTCAATCTGCTTTGTAGGTACATGGAAAAAGCGACAAGAGCTCTGTGACGTGGCGATCAGGCTTACTTGAGAAAAGGAAAATCGTCTTCGATACTCGTCTTCTTCGATTCCTCCTCTCTCAAGTAAGCCTGATCCCCACCTTGCAGAAGCCCTGCCCAGACCCAAAACCCGGCAAGGCGCCCGCTCATAGCTCGTCGGCCCCAAGCCAAACGCATCGCGGCGTCGCTGCCAGCGGGGCCCTGCACCCACACTTCCGCTTTTCTGCCCGCCGCTTGTGACTTTTCGCTTGCGTGCCGCGCAGGCGGGGAACATAATAGTCGCCAGACACACCCCTTTGATGAAGCTGCGACAAATTGGTTCGAGCCCTTTGCCAGGGGGACAGATGCGGTGAGGCCGTTGTCTGGAGAGGTCGAAATGATCGGCATGGCAAGGCAAGTCCGGGAGCCAGGACGAAAAATGAGACAGGACAGGCAAAGAATAGGTGGACGTGCATAATATCACCCGCTGGATAGAGCGCAGCCAGCGGAAGATATAGAGGGATTAGCGCGGCTCTGGCAGCCGTTCCAATGGCGTGTCATACGGACAGGAAGGCAAAACTCCGCATCTTATGCGGATCAATTAATTGTTGTTCGGCACGATCGAGGAGACTAGCTTGATCGACGGGGAAAGAAAGGTTCTGCCCTTGAAAGAAGCCTATCGCTTCGGTGTGGACCACGCACTCGAGCGCGAGGTAGCCAATATCAGGGACATGGAAATCGAGTGGGATCTCTCCTATACGTCATCCCTACGTCGTGGGTTTGTGGTCGATCTCTTCACAAAGAACCAGTTGCTTGATGCCTTCAAGCAGCAGTACTGGCCAGCCGGCAATACTCCTTGGGGTCAACGCCAGAGCGAGTTCTGGTTGCGGCTCAAAGGGCGCTATCAAGACTTCCTTGCCGGTCGTGACCCGGGCTCCCCAGAAGCGGAAGAGGAAGATGAGAACCAAGCATTTGCAGCGGAAGCCGACCTGCGTGACTTCTTGTCGAGCAACCTATATTGCGTGGAATCGGAGCTCCGCCTTTACCGGCAAGGCGAGCAAAACGGAGTCGAGTTCCCCGTTGATGACGGGCGGATCGACATCTTGGCTGTAGACAAGGCTGGCCGATTCGTGGTCTTTGAGTTGAAGCTGGCGGGCGGGCGAAACAAGGCCCTTGGGCAGATTCTTTATTACATGGGCTGGGTTGACAAGCATCTCGGCGAGGGTCCATGCCGTGGTATCATCGTCGCCAAAGAGATTTCCGACGATCTAGTTCTCGCCGTGCAAAGGGTTCAAGGCGTATCGCTATTTCGGTACAAACTTAGCGTCTCGGTCGAGCGAGTCTTCTGAACAAGCTCGGAAGATGGCGAACATCCGCTCCAATCGGGACCGACTTTTCCGCTGGCGCGCCAAAGCCAGGCGGTTAAGCAGGTAGTTCGCCGAATGATGATGAAACCACGTGATTTCATAGAGACGATGCAGCGCATGACCGCCGTAACGGCTGTCGGCCCGTCCGCATTGCGAGGACAAGGCAAGGGTGTACTCAAAGCCGCGCAATTATATCTCGGTTCGATAAACCTATCCGAAATCCCCACGGCCACCCCGGAGGAATACGAAGACTGGCTGGACACCCATACCGACACGTTGCTCAACACGCTCCCGATCAGAAACAGGCCGTGGGGTGCGGCACGAAAGGCGCTCAACCTATTCATGCGAGATGCGCTGTACAACCAGTATCTCAACGATCACTACGGTATTCGCAAAATCGAAACTTGGCTGGAGGTTCCGCTTGACAGTGCCGTAGCCAAGGGACTGAAGAAACGTGGCGAAGAAATTGAACACGTAAGACTACCGTATAATACTCCCGAAAATCTGGACCAGGGGTTAAGGTGGATTCGTTGCCTGAATGGCAAGAGTATTCAGGAGACGAATGATGGAGAACAAGCGTAGGA
>Ga0315277_10004954_pt1 | contig 17662 bp, 15 predicted proteins | sample YL17G05_15_MG_FD_203695 | JGI IMG/M metagenome (GOLD analysis project Ga0315277, IMG submission 203695) | Sediment microbial communities from Yellowstone Lake, YNP, Wyoming, USA - YL17G05_15 | ecosystem: Environmental > Aquatic > Freshwater > Lake > Sediment | place: USA: Wyoming | collected...
CCACCCTGAGCTTCACCGCGGCGTCGAACAACTTCGAGCTCGCGATTGCCGTCGCGATCGCGACCTTTGGCATCAACCACGGGGCGGCGTTCGCGGCGGTGATCGGGCCGCTGGTCGAGGTGCCCGTCTTGATCGGTCTGGTCAACGTCGCATTGTGGCTCGGGCGGAGGGTCTACGGCAGACCGGGCGATGACCGACTCGTGCGAAGGAGAGCATGATGAGGATCGAAGTGCTGAGGACTGGTTGCCCAAAGTCGTAGGCGATGCTCCGCAACGTGGAGCGAGCGGTCAGCGACCTTGCTCGCGCCGCAAGGGTAGTGGAGGAGACGGACATCGCGGAGAGGGGCGAAACTCGCGGCTGGCTGAGGTGTAGCTACGAGGTCTGATCATTCGGCCGAGTCGCGCAGGGGTCGTGCGCCGGGATGAGGGCAACGAATGGAGCGCAGACGCGCGATCAGCGCGCCAAAGGAGCGGAAGTGAAGAGAATCCTTGGTGTCTTGTTTATCGTTTGGGCGGTCCTATCCGCCAGCGCAGCGGCGGCCGGAGTACTGGAGATTGACAACGCGAGCCATGACTTCGGGGAGGTGCTGTCAGGGCAGGTCCTCACCCACGCGTTCCTTCTCTCAAACACGGGCGACGCTATGCTGAACATCACGGACGTGCGGACCGCGTGCGGCTGCACAGTCGCCTCGTGGCGGACAGCAGACCTTGCTCCCGGAGCCTCGATCCCTCTCGAGGCGACGTTCAGCACCGCCGGGTACCACGACGGAAGGGTTACGAAGGCGGTCACCGTCTACTACAAGGACCAGAGCACTGGCCCCACAAAGACTCTCGCCCTCACCCTCTCCGCGACGGTCCTTACCCCACAGCCGTACGACCTGCCCGCGGGCGAGTTGGAGTACGCTTTCCTACTCCTCGTCGACCTGCGGAGTTCGGATCTGTACGCGGCCCATCACCTCCTCGGCGCGCTCAGCATTCCCCATGACGAACTCGCGGACTGGATCGGAGTCCTCCCGCGAGGGGTGTTCACGATCCTCTACGACCAGGACGGGACGGTTGGCCCGGCCGCCGCTCAGACCTTGAACGTGGCCGGCTACCCTGAGGTCCAGTGCCTCCAAGGTGGCATCAGCGCATGGACCCAACGGTACGCCAATCGGTTTGCTGCCTCTGGCCCTGCGGCCGAGGAGCGGTTCCTCCTCGTTGCAGAGCCTCCCTCGTGGGCTTCATCCGGGGTCGTGGCTCCCGTAGATGCTGGCTACCTCAGCCGGGAGTTCCTCGTCCTGATCGACTTGCGGACCCCGGAGTCGTACGCCGCGGCGCACTTCGCTGGAGCGGTGAACCTCGAGCCCGCCGATCTCCCGCCTTGGGTTGCTCGTCTCCCGAATGCGACTCACATCTTGCTCTACGACGACGATGGCTTGGTTGCCCGCCGCCAGGCGATCTCCCTCTACAACGCGGGCTTCACGAAGGTGCAGGCCTTGTTCGGGGGGCTCGCGGAGTGGCGGGCTACGTTCGGGAACAGGCTCCTTGTCGCGGCTCAGTAGCCGCCGAGGAGACCCTCTGAGGGTCCCTCCAAGTCGGATGCTGGGATCGCCGTACTTGGCAGTGGATAGCAGTGGAGCCACACGTTCCTGAGGAATGCCGCCAGACGCGCGCGGGTCCTGCAGTTGTCCTAGTCCCTGGGACGGTGAATACTTCGACTGAGGACTGACTCGTCCGCTGCCAGAAGCTCGATTTGCGGGGTTCGAAAGTGGTCCTCCAGAGGTACGTCAGGGGCAAGACCTTCAGGGGAGCCTTCTTTCCTCGCGGGCGCAGAGCTCTCGAATCTGGGCGGCTTTGCCGCCACGTTCGTGCCCCCGCGTGGTCCGCCCCGTTGGAGGAACGAGGCACAATGTGCGACAATCCGATTGCGGGCTTGCCTGTGCGGTTAGTCGTAGGCTTTCTTGGGGGGTGAGGTGGATTGGACAAGAACCTGATTGCTTGGCTGCTGGCCGTCATCGCCATGGTCCTGTTCGTCGGTGTTGATCTCGTACTGCAGAGCGATGTGGCAAGTCCGGTCCACGGGGTGAAATTCGTGTCTCCCTTTCGCGCCGTCGGCGGCGTCGAGGGGACCAGCGAGGACTCCGCCAATGAGCTTGTGACGCTGGAGAACGCGGGCCGGAGTGCCGTGGATTTCTCAGGGTGGACGCTCTCAAACAGTCTTCGCGAGACCTTCGCTTTCCCTTCCGGGTTTCTGCTTCCTGTGGGCGCTCAAGTGACCATTCACTCCAGTTGCGGCGAGAACACGGCGGCTGATCTCTACTGGTGCTCAGGCCATGCAGTGTGGGATGACAAGAAAGACACAGCTCGTCTTCGGACGGCTGACGGGCGTGTCGAGGCCATTCACGCTTACGGCCACACCTGCTCAATCTGCGGCAGCAAGCGCTAGCTTCCGCTTCCAGTTAGGGGTGGCGGAGCTGCTGTGCGGCCGAATCGTGCCGCAGTCCTGGCACGCCTCCGCAATCCCAGCCTAGAGAGACAAGGCTTCCACGGTCTCGGGGTCGAGTTCGGTGAAAGTTCGAAGCTTGTCCACTAGAGGGTACAAGAAGGCTGTACGATAGTATAAGAGAGACTTTCCGCCGTTAACCTGGTCGGGCTTCCCCTTGGGGCGGGCCGGCGCAGGTCGTCCTTTGGGCGGCAGCCCTTGTGCGACATCCCTGCTTCTTGACCTGCTCCCCGAGAACTGGACCAGGGATTAGGTGAATCCTTACCTTGGCTGAAGTTTGGGAGGAGAAGGCGCATGCGGCAGTCGAGGTTCACCGAGACCGAGATCGTCTACGCCGTGAAGCAGGTGGAGCTGGGGATTCCCGTGCGGGAGATCGCCCGCAAGTACGGCGTGAGCGACAAGACCGTGTACCTGTGGCGGAGGAAGTACGACGGGTTGAGCCCAAGCGAGCTGAAGCGGCTCAAGGACCTGGAACGGGAGAACGGCCAGCTGAAGAAGCTGGTGGCTGATCTGAGTCTGGACAAGGAGATCCTGCAGGACGTCCTACGAAAAAAGCTCTGAAGCCTGCACGCAAGCGGGAGCTGCTCTCCGAGGTTCTCGAGGACTACGAGATCTCTGAGCGCAGGGCGTGCAGGCTGGTGATGCTTCACCGCTCGATGTACCGGTACGAGGCGCACGGGAGAGATGACCGGGCGTTGCGGTTGCGCCTGAAGGAACTGGCGTACGCCCGTCCCCGGTACGGGTACCGGCGATTGACGATCCTGTTGCAGCGGGAAGGGTGGCCGGTGAACCACAAGCGGGTCTACCGGATCTACCGGGAAGAAGGCCTGATGGTGCGGACGAAACGGCGGAAGAAGCGGGCGGCGGAGTGGAGAGTGAAGCCATTGCCAGCAACGCGGATCGGGGAGCGTTGGAGCATCGACTTCCTGAGCGACCAGTTGGCAGACGGGAGGCGGTTCCGAGTCTTCACCGCCGCGGATCACATGAGCCGGGAGTGTGTCTGCGTGGAGGTCGGGCAGAGCCTACCCTCTCAGGCGGTCACGGAGGCGTTGGATCGAGCGATCAGCACGCACGGCAAGCCCGAGGCGATCACGATGGACAACGGGACGGAGTTCCGCTGCAACCACTTCGACCACTGGGCGTACCAGCGAGGAATCCAGCTGGACTTCATCACCCCAGGCCGACCGGTGGAGAACAACCTCATCGAGAGTTTCAACGGGAAGCTGCGGGACGAATGCCTGAACGTGCACTGGTTTGAGAGCCTGGCTGAGGGGCGGGCAGAGATCGAGGCGTGGCGGCGGGAGTACAATGAAACGCGACCGCATTCCAGCTTGGGGAATCGGGCTCCGGCGCAGTACATCGCAGAGCTGTTGAGCGTTGGAGTCGGGACGTGAAGCCAACGAGCCAAGGTTCTCACCTTATGACTGGCCCGACGATGGGGGCAGGCGCATTCTGCGATAGACTAGCTCTCGAAGTGGACCGTTCACCGGGGGCGGGTCATGGGTATGGCGGGTGACATGCGGCCTTTCGGCGAGTTGTTCGCTGAACCCCCGCGAAACGGACTGACTCGTCCCAAGGCGGTGCGCGGGGCTGGAGTCAAGATGGTCAACAGGAGGGAGTTTTCTTGCTCACCCTCGACTCCGCAACGCCCCGATGGATCGCATCCCGCTGAGCAAGTCCGAGGCCGAGAGGTTTCAGCTCAAGGAAGGCGACTTGTTGTTAGCGAGGCAGTCATTGGTGCTGGAGGGAGTAGGCCACCTTAGCAGGCTAGTTCTGCGTAAGTTCCGCAACGGCTGCCGCGATGTTCTCTAGTCCGCTCTTCACGTCCGCGAATCTCGCCCCATAGCCAATCCGGAAGAACCTGTTGTCGACCTCGAAACAGCGGCCGGGGATGACGAATGTCTTATACTTCCTGACCAGTAGCTGGTAGAGTTCCTCAGGGTCCGGGAGCACGCCTTCCCTGATTCTTGGGAAGCAGACCACGCCAGCCTCAGGTTTCACCCACTCAAGTTCTTGGTGCAGCTGCAGCCAGTCAGTCACGAGTTCGAGGTTTCTCAGCACGTGCTCCCGCACCTTCTTGAGCAGCACACTGCCTTGCCTGAGAACCGAAACGGCAATCGCTTCCCCGATCGCCGAGTTGCAGATCGTGACCTGCTCCCTCACCGCCAGGCAGGTCCGTATCAGCGACGTGTCCTGCGCGGCTATCCAGCCTACTCGGATCCCGGGAAGACCGTACGCCTTCGACATTGTCGATATGCTGATGGCGCGGGGGCTCAAGGAAGCAGCTGTTGGCAGACGCCGGTCAAACGCCAGCTCTCGATACGTCTCATCCAGCAACAAGTAGCAGCCACACGACTCGGCCACCTGCAGCAGGTCCTCCAAGGCATCCTGAGTGGTCATGGATCCAGTCGGGTTGTTCGGATGGGTAAGACTTACCAGCTTAGTGCTGGGCGTGATGAGGCTCCGCAGCTCATCCGGATCTGGCCGAAACCCGCTCGCGAGTTCCAGCTCCAGGAGATCGACCTTGCAGCCGAGAGACCTCGGGACCTCATAGTTTGAGGGGTAGTTCGGGTGCTCAATCACTACGTGATCGCCCGGCTTCAGCAGCGAAGCGGCGACGATGAACAGTGCTTCAGAAGCGCCATTTGTGACGACAACCTGATCATGGGGGATGCCTTGGTGCTGTTCGGCAATGAGCGCGCGCAGCTCGGGATTGCCCTTGTGATAGCCATACCGGAGTGGAACGCCCTTGAGATCCAGGCCCAGATCCCCGAATGAGAGGTATTGGACTGCGCTTTCCCCCACATCATAGGTGACACCGTACTGATGCTCGTCGAACCACTCTTCTAGCGCCATCCGTCTGAACCACATGAGCTCCTCCTATCTCCGGTATCGCAGGGAGCGACGGACCTCTCGCTCTCCCTCGTCCATCTCGGGCACTTCTCAGAACTTGCTGCGAGACGCCATGCCTCGGGGGTCCGGAGGCCGGAATTCAGCGTCCTTCTCGGACTCCCAGCGCAGTTCACCGGCTGGTGTGGCGGCGCGGCGGTCGGGGGAGTCTATGGCCGCCTCAGGAAATCCACCGCAGCCAGTGCATAGATCCTGGCCGCATCGACAAGACTCCCCGATGCCACGAACTCGTTCGCTTCATGGATACCTCCACCGCGTGGCCCGATGCAGACGGTAGGTATGCCTGCTGCACTGAACACGTTCGCGTCACCGACTGTCGCCTGATAGGAGTACAAGGGCGGGTGCCCGACGATTCGAGTGTAGGCCGAAGAGACAGCCTGGACGATCTCCTCTCGTCCGGTCATCTCGTACGGGTCGTAGAGTGGGGGGCGGACAGCGACCTCAGCAGAGACGGGAAGCCGGAGAGCCTCGATCGCCTCTCGGACTTCAACCGCGACGGCATCAGGGTGCTCACCAGGGACCAAGAGTCTGTTGACGAGTATGGTGCACTCGTCAGGAACCACAAGCGAGTACTGCTCCGGCCCGCCATGGATGGTCAGCGTGCAAAGCGATCCCTGACCGAACTGGGGATGCGTCAGCCTCTGCAGCTGCTCGAGCGCCAGCACGATTCTCGCTGCCGCGTTGATTGCATTCGCCCCGCGCTCTGGCTCGAAGGCGTGGGCGGCTCTTCCTCTGATCCTGATCTCGTACAGCGCTTTCCCCGTCATGCCCAACGGGAGCGGGCTCGTAGCGTCGCCGAAGTGCGGTTCGCCGATGATGATTGCATCTGGCTTAGGGATACGCGCCTCGAGAAGCGCCTTGGCCCCAAGGGAATGCGCCTCCTCATCTACAACCGCGCTGAACGACACCATCCCCTTCAGCTTCTCCCGAAGCTCTACTAGCAGACCAAGAGCCACGACAATAGCCGCGAGGCCCCCCTTCATGTCGCACGCGCCGAGGCCGTGCAGCCTATCGCTGTGCTTCACAAGCTGGAGGGGAGGGGTCGACCACCCAGCACACGCGGCGACGGTATCAATGTGCCCGTTGAACATCAGCACACGGCCATCACCATTCATCGGTTGCTCGGCATAGACATTGCACCTATCGCCGCCCACAGGTTGCAGCTGGGGGCGGAATCCGAGCCGTTGAAGCTCAACACAGAGCAACTCTGCCATTGGGCGCTCCTGGCCGGACACCGATGGGGCCGCCACCATCCTCCGAAGCAGAGACACCAGCTCTTGCTCGTTGACTGCTTCAAGGCGCTCCGCAAGCAAGCGGTCAGCGGATGCACTACCATCCGCAGTGGTTCGCGGCACGTTCCAGTTCTGGCTCAATCGGCAGTCTCCACCGGGGAGGGGTAAGCGGACTTGCTGTGGGCAAGTTTCGCATGAACGAGAAGCTCCGCGACGAGCAGCGACACAAACGCTGGGTCGATCACGGGGACTCTCACCTCCCTCTGGACGCGCTCGCCCAGGCCGGCGAAGCCAAGACAGCCAAGAATCAGCGCCTCAGCGCCGTCTTGGTCGATGGCCGCACGCGCCTCTTGAACCACGGCACGAAGGGTTTGATCCGGATCCTCACACAGCTGCGCAACCGGCATCTGAACACTTCTAATGGAGACGAGACAGGATGGATCTATTCGTGATCTGCGTACAAGCGCACTCACTTGTGGCTCCAGTTGCTCTAGTACGGTTAGGAACGCCAGCCGGGAAGCCAGCATTGCGGCGACATGAAAGCACGTCTCACCTGGCGCGATTACGGGGATCGTGGTGATCTCCCTGGCGGCGTCGATGCCGGGATCGCTCATGCAATAGATAATGATGGCATCGTACCCCTCGGCTTGAGCCTTACTGACCTCGGCTAGAATGTAGGGTCCGGCGATCACGGCGTCGCGAGCAGACTCTATGGATCGCGGCCCTCCCTCGATGCAGCAGACGCTTATCAGCGTTCCTTGTCTCGCCACAGTCGTCAGCATCCTTTCTCGCCTTGCTAGTGTGGCGGAGGTCATCCCCGCGTTTGGAATCACAACTCTGATCTTAGCCAACGGTGACTCCTAGTCTAGTTGCCGCCGAGGACTGGGTCATATGCGGTCCTTGTCAGCAGCTTAGGTCCACTGTGCGTTACCAGAACCACGTCCTCTTCCTTGACGCCCCCGACACCGGGCACATAGATGCCCGGTTCGATGCAAACTACCATCCCTTCCTCGAGGACCGGTTGCGAGTCTCTGGTGATTGTTGGGTACTCGCCATTTGCCACGCCGATGCCGTGACCGGTCGCGTGAGGGTAGTCCGGGTACCCGCCTTGACTGATGACGTTGCGAACCGCCCGGTCCAAGTCACCGGTCTGGACTCCTGGCTTGATCATCTCGAGCCCCTTCGAGAACGCGTCAAAAAGAACCTTGTACAGCGCTCTCAGCGGCGCGGTTGGTCTTCCAAGCATCATCGTCCGGCAGTACTCGGCGCTGTACCCCAAGTACCGCGCGCCAAGGTCCACGATCACGGCATCTCCTGGGACTATCCGGCGATCCGATTCGGCGCGTTGCTGTCTTGCGGCGTTCTCACCGGATCTGATCGCTGGCATGTGCGATTCTGCTTCGGCCCCAGCCTTCTTCATTGCGTAGATTCCCTCAGCGGCCAGCTGGAACTCCGCGACACCTGGCCGAAGAGCTCGCCTCACGGCGTCCATGCCGATCTCCGCGAACTGCGCCGTGCGCTCAATCACATCTGCCTCGAGAGCGGTCTTGATAGCTCTCATCTTGAGTATGTCAAGTCCGACGTTGACGAACCGCGCTGCCGACGCGCTGACAAGGCTCTCCAGCAGTCCGACGGACATAGAGTCATAGCCAACGGCGCCAGCTCGCCCCTTGAGGAGGTCGCCGATCAACCGGCCTTGCAGGTCAACGATCGTGCCTGACGGGGTGAAGGACGGGAGTCCGCGCCACTGGACCCACGGAACCTTGTCCCTGACGAACTGCTCGTCAGCCTCCGACGCGAGCAGGAAAGGTCTCTCTCGCCGCAGGACGACGGCAAGATACTCCTCTACGAAGAAGATGCTGTGCAGAGGTCTCATGTCCGTCGCGTATCTGACGTTCTCGAGCCTGGTCAGGACCAAGGCTTCCAGGCCCAGTTGCTCCATTAGCTTGTCGAGCTTTCCGCGGCGCTCCGTTCTCAGTTCCTCTGAATTGAACACACTTTTACCTCCATCTGCAGACGCCGTCGCGACCTAGGTCAGCCGGACGTCGAGGGTGTCACGCAGGCTATCCCCAACGAGGTTGAAACCTATTACCATGAACATGATCGCCAGCCCCGGGAATGTCGCTATATGGGGCGCTGTTGCGATGTACCCCCGACCGTCACTCAGCATTGCTCCCCACTCCGCTAGCGGCGGTTGAGCGCCAAGCCCGAGGAAACCCAGGCCTGCAGAAATCAAGATAGCATCTCCAATGAGCAAGGTGCCCTGGACGATCGCAGGCGCAAGGCAGTTCGGGAGGACGTGTGCGAACATCATCCGGCCATTGCCGGCTCCGATGGCCACCGCAGCTTGGATATAGTCATTCTCTCGGACTGATAGAGCCGATGCGCGCGTGATCCTAACGAAACGCGGCACGAACACGATGGCAATGGAGATGAGCACGTTGTAGAAGCCAGGTCCGAGGATTCCAACGACAACCAGAGCCACCAAGAACTCTGGGAACGCAAGCATGATGTCAACGATCCTCATGATGATTCCTCCGCGAACGCCTGAGTGGTAGCCGGCGACGAGCCCCAGCAGGACGCCAACAAGAGCCGCTGCGGCCGTCGCCGACGCTCCGATGAGGAAGGACGTCCGTGCGCCGTAGATGATCCTGCTGAGAACGTCTCTGCCCAACTGATCGCGTCCGAGCAGGGCATCGCGGCTTGGTGGAGCGAGCGACGCCCGCAAGTGGGTCTTGTTTGGGTTCTGTGGCGCGATGACCGGGGCGAGGGCGGCAAACAACAAGAAGAGGACGAGGATTCCAAGACCGACCACCGCTCCTCGGTTCCTTGCGAATCTCTTCCACTTTCTCTTCTGCACGCTATCACTCCGGCTAGTCGTACCGGACGCGTGGGTCGAATAGCGAGTACGACAGGTCGACAAGGAAGTTCGCAAGTGCGAAGACCGCTGCTAGGAGGAGGACGAGAATCTGAAGGACGGGGAAATCCCTTCGGAAGACTGAGTCAGCGAACAGCCTCCCGATTCCCGACCAAGCGAAGACGGTCTCAGTGAGGACAGCACCGCCCATTAGATAGCCAAGCTGCATGCCTATTGTCGTAATGATCGGAATCATTGCATTCCGCAGCGCATGGAGCCAGATGACTTGCCGCTCGGAACAGCCTTTCGCTTTAGCAGTGCGAATATAGTCACTGCCCAGCACTTCCAACATGCTAGAGCGCGTCATCCGCGCAATAATGGCAACAGAGTTTACGCCGATCGTGACCGCAGGCAGAACGAGATGCCGTAGCCCTCCTTGTCCAGTCACGGGAAGAACGCGCAAGCGGACGGCGAAGAAGTAGATCAGCATCAGTCCAATCCAGAAGATCGGCATGGAGATCCCGAAGACGGACAGGACCATTGTTCCGTAGTCCAGTAGGGAGTTGCGTTTGATCGCTGCGAGGACACCCATGGGCATGCCGAGGATCACCGCAAGACCCAAGCCGGCACCCGTGAGCTCCAGAGTGTTGAGGAACCGGAACCCGACCATCTGCCCAACCGGCTCTTTCGTGATGGCCGACTCGCCAAGATCGCCGCTAAACAGCGATCCCAGCCATTGGGCGTAGCGTACGTGGAAGGGTCTGTCGAGATGCAGTTTGGCCCGTATGGCAGAGATGGATTTCGCGCTCGACCCTGGCCCCGCAATGACCAGCGCCACGTCGCCAGGAACGAAGTACGTCAGTGAGAATGTGACCAGCGACACGACAAAGAGCACCACAAGAAGCCCTAGTCCGCGCCCTACAGCGAAGCTGAGCACTCTTCTCTCCTAGAACCTGGAGGAGGGCCTCAATGACCCTCCTCCTGGTCCCTCAGTTTGGCGCACCTGCCCACCCTAGATCCTTCTCACTTCGCGAGCCAAACCGTATCGATTGAGTACGCTTCCGTTGGCAGGAATTGGAGTCCGTGCACCTTCGTAGTGGAAGCTGAGGGGCTCTGAAAGACAAACAGGAAGATCCACGGCGCATCGTGAACGACAAGTTCCTGGATTTGAGACACGACCGCATACCGCTCGACAGGATTGAGGAGCCTGCGACTTGCCGCGATGAGCGCGTCGACAGTGGCGTTCTTGTAGAACATGGTGTTCCAGCCACTCGGCGGCCAGACGGCCGAATCGATCAACAAGTCAAGCAGATACCCGATGTCGCCCGTTCCGGATTCCCATCCAAGCAGGTAGAGCTCAATCTCATTCTTATCCCGCGGCGTGGTCAGCATCGACAGATACGTCGCCCAGTCGACGACCTTGACATCGAGTTGGATTCCCACCGCGCCCAGCATGTCCTGAACCGCTACGGCGGTCTCCTTATCCATGAAGTATCTGCCCTGCGGGGTTGCAAGCGTCGCGTGGAATCCATTCGGGTAACCAGCGGCCGCCAGCAACTGCCTCGCCTTGTCTGGCTGGTACGAGTACTCGTCCACTCCGTAGTAGCCCCACACGATGGGCGAGACAAAGGAGTCCGAGACTGCTCCTACGCCCTTCAGAACGCCTGCGACCAACGCGTCGCGGTCGATCGCATAGTTGCAGGCTTCCCTGACCAGGACGTTGTCAAAGGGGGGCTTCAGGCAGTTGAAGCCAATGTGAGCTACTCGCGTACTTGGGGCTAGCGCGACGTGGATGCCAGAAGTGGCTTGGAGTCTCTGCACATCCGCAGCAGGCATGTCCACGATTACGTCCGCTTCTCCCGCCAGCAGCATGGCTACTCGTGTCGCGTCCTCCCTGACCGTCAGGAAGACCACCTTGTCTAGGTACGGCCGGCCACCCCAGTAGTCATCGAACCGGACAAGAGTGACGCTCTCCTCGGGGACGTGCCCATCAAACTTATAAGGGCCTGTCCCCACGGGATGCCAGTCAAGATCGGCTCCCCACTGAGCCACGGCATCCTTGCTGAGTATCCCGGCATGACACCAGCAAAGCCGAGGGAGCATGTCAGCCACGGGTGCAGCGGTCAGCAATTGCACGGTGTACACATCAACGATCTTGACAGAGCTGATGACCTGCAGAACCGAGGCGAGGGGCAGCTGGAAGTCAGGGTTCAGCATGCGGTCGAACGTGGCCTTCACATCCTCCGCCGTCAGTTCGTGGCCATCATGGAACTTGACGCCCTTTCTCAGTTGGAACGTCCAGACAAGCCCATCATCGGAGATTGACCAGCTCGTTGCGAGCAGTGGCACAAAGGTGCCCTGCATATCCCTGGTCACAAGCTGTTCGATTAGCCCTTTGTTGATCGTGTCGGCGATCGACGCTGTTGATTTGCCCGGGGCGAGCGTCGTGATCGGAGATCCAATGACGAACCGGAGCGTCCCGCCGTACTGGGGGGTCTCCTCCGCACAGCACATGGTCCCAAGGAGAACTACAACGCTGAAAGCCGCCACCAATAAACCTATCTTCTTTTCCACCTTCATGGAGCATCACCCTCCTTGCTGAGCCTTACCTTACAATTGCCTCCCAGCCTCAATATGCCTCGTTTTTCTCACCTCCTTCCCGCAGAGCCACGAGTCCGGCTATGAGTTCGACGTAGTCAGCGGAATGTCTCAAGTGATCTGCCACTCTATTGCGCTCTCGAAGAAGCTTCGTCTCCCAAAGTAGCGCCGCCTCACTACCCGATTCCAGTTGCGCCATTCGCATGAGCGTCCCGTAGAGTCTTGGGATTGGCTTGCCGACCAGGCTGTATCCATACGGATCATGTCCGTATCTCCCGGCCTCCGACCGTAGGCTCGCCGAGAGCTCGCGAGTCACCTTTAGCAGGGCTCGATTGAGGAGTCGAGCGACGTCCGCTTCAACGGGCGGTTCCCTTTGGAGGTTGAGCTTCTTCAAATCCTCTCTGAGGTGCCTGGCTTTCTCGAGAAGCCCGCCGGTTCCAGCGGCGAAACGTGTGCCAGCCAACTCCTCAAGCTGTGAGATGTCACAGCACAGCCTGTCAGCTAGCGAGACGACGTCGTAGGGCAGTACGGTGGCATTACAGAGATCGGTGACAAGCAAAGCAAAGAAGCCGAGGTGCTTCCCGAAGAGGGCGCGGTCTATCCTGTCAATTGTGTCAGCCTCGCTGTGCAACCACGGGCTTAACGAAGCGTAGTTAAGCCTCTTGAGCTCTTGTTGAGTATAGCCGGTGTAGAAAGAGACGTACGGGACCCCGACCCCGAAGAACGAGGCGTCGCCACCCTTGTACGCGTCGTGCCACTCTGCTGGGACGCCCCAGTACTCGGTCACCTTGCGCGTCAGGAAGGGCTTGAGTTCCGTGACGCTCGTGACTATCGGCACGCTGGTGCCAACTATCCCTGGGTTGTCAACATTCACGTAGCAAACGCACTTCTCGCTGAGGCTGTCCCAGTTCGTATCGACGAACCACGTTGAGCCAGCTGCCTCAGCAATCTCATGGCCATCCCAGAAGGCGAAAACCACCCCCCTTCGCAGCTGTTCTTTCCGCTTCACAAGGCCTCTTGCCAACTCAAGAACCAGTGAGTTCCCAGATGAGTTGCAGATAGCCGTTTTCCCCCAGGCCTCAAGATGAGAGCCAACGAGTACATACTCGTCGAGCCCACCCTTCACCGTCAGGACGGCCACGGGCTGGTTCGCAGAAACCCACTCGCGTGACGCCTCAGCCCTGAACCAAAGCTCGACTGGACCTTGGCCGCAGAGAGTCCTCAGGTACTCCCCTGCGGCCCTCGTCACGCTCAATACCGGTATCTGAACCATGTTGTGGCTGGTCTCAGGCGTCGGATTGCCCCATTGGGACTTCACAGCACCCATTTGAACGACGGGGTCTTCGAGCGCTCCCCAGTTCATGATGATCAATGCCTCTGCGCCTTTCTCTTCTGCAATGCGAGCTTTCTCTGGGCGAGGAGGAGCCCAGGTCATGCTCGTGAGAACGATCTTGCCTCTGACATCCAACCCTTCGTAGTCGTCATAACCCCCGACCCCGGCATAGACCAAGATCCCGCGGAGACCCTCGGGGAGTGTGGACGCGATGTGACAAGCCGGTCTCGCGGCGATTCTTCGCGTCTCTGGCGAGACGACCCTAATCTCAGCGTGCCCAGGGTAGCTTTGATAGACTGGAAAGATGTCGATTCTCGCTTCAAGGCCCATTCCGCGCAGCTGTCTGTGCACGTACTCCGCGGCCTGGCGAAGCTTCTCGGTTCCCGAGAGTCTTTCCCCGACGGTGTTCACTAGGAACTCCATGTCTCCAAACGCCCTGTCGACGGACAGGCCCGCAAGGATCTCCTTGTCAAGAGGACGCACGCGCACCTCCTTCGTCTCCACGTACCCGGAATCCAAACCGCGCTGAGGCACTCTGGGCTGCCTGTGCGACAGCGTCCGACAGCCGCTCCAGGCCCCAGGCCTCGAATCGTGATTTCGAGAAGGACATGCTAATCGCAGCGAAGACTTCGTCTCTGTAGTTCCTGACCGGTGCTGCGACGCAGCGGACGTCCTCGTGAAACTCGCCGCTGTCCACTGCAAACCCTTGACGTCGGATCGACAGGAGTTCCTTTCTGAGAACCTTTGGATCCGTGATAGTGCTCTGCGTCATCGCTGCCAGGGGCACCGCGTCCAGATAGGACTCAAGTGCCTCTGGTCCGAGGTGCGCAAGGAGAACTTTTCCAACGGCACAGCAATACGCAGGCAGTCGTTGCCCGATGCTTTCCATGACAATGACGCTAGAGTACGCCCCCTCCACGTAGACGTGCATCACCTCACGTCCGTACCAGGCCGAGAAATGCGTCGTGACGGCGTACGCCACGCTCAGCTGCCTCACGATCTCTGCAGCGCTGCCCCGCAGTTCCGCTTGTCGCAAGATGACGTTGGCCCTCTCCAGGAATCTAAGCCCCAAGCTGTACTTCTTGTCCTCGTCCCTCGCTAGGTACCCGTGCTTGACTAGGTTGTACAACGTGGGGTACAGGCTCCCTAGGGTGAGGCCAACCTCGCGGGCAATCTGAGTGGCATTGAGTCGTGCGGTTGTCTCGTTAAACACGGAAAGGACTCGAAAAGCCCGTTCCAATGATCGGTTCTCATAACTCTTGCTCATGACCATCTCGCTATGGCAAAGCCACTCTCTTATAGCACAACTCGCCTTGCCGGTCAACACCTAACCGCTGCGCGCTGAGTAGGGGCTCCGCAAGTTCTTCAGTGCCGGCAGAGATACACCACGTCCACGCTGCTGCATCCGCGGCCCAGCTCCGGCCCGTCGAGGTCCGTTCGGGAGTGACTGTCGAATCTCGATGAGTAGCCCATCCTGTTGGTTTTCGAGACCGTGCGTGGCAGTGAAATCAACCCTACCCCTATAGCGCTGTTACCGGGACGTGCTGTCGAAAGAGGTCCGGCAAGACGGTGCCTGGCGATTGGTTTCTTGGGGCTCCGGACTGCGACGCCTCGTATTCTCTTGACAGGCATGGACCGCCTATGCCATTCCGCGGCCGCGGTCGTCACCTGAGGTGGCGTAGGGCGCCCTAGAGTCACGTTGGCCAGCGGAGTCCGAGGATGAGGAGCGACCTCGGCAGCCCAAGCACGCCCTTCGCCGGGGGGTGTGCGGGAGTGGGATGGCCTTCGCAGCCAGCCGCAGGGTCAAGAAAGACGCCGCACCGACGCAGCACGTTGAAGTACATGCCTATCAGGTGTAGCCTTGGTTTGGGAACAACCCCAGACGGAGGCAACGGAGTTGATTCGCAGTATGGCGGCAGGTGACGCAGGGTGCACGATCGTTGGGCTTGTGTCGGTCGGGCAGTCCCCGAGTCCTTCGCTTACAGCAGATGTTGTCTCCGTTCTTGCTGGCCGGGCCGAAATCAGAGAGGCTGGGGCGCTTGATGGCCTGTCGCGTGAGGGCATCGAGAGAGATCATGCACCCGCTTGCCGGGAGAGGACCTTCTTCACAACCCTCCGAGATGGCACCGACGTGCTGGTTGACAGAGTCTTCATTCACGAACGGGTTCAGCAAGCCGTGCACGTTCTCGAGAAGGAGTCGTCGATAATCGGGATCCTGTGTACGGGAGGCTACAATGACATTGAGAGCAAGGCGACCCTCGTTCTCCCATCCAATCTCGTCTTGGGCTACATAAGAGGCGTGCGCGACTTCGGGAAGTGGGGCCTGGTCATGCCCACCGAGGTCAGCCTGACTGCGATGCTTCGGGAGTTCGAGAGGTACGAGGTGCCGGTTGTTGGCAAGTGTGTTCCACCCCGCGGCACCCGGGAGGAGTTCCAGCTTCGTATTACTGGTTTGGCAGGCGCAGGGATCTCAACGGTCTTGCTGAACTGCTTCGGATACTCGGAGATGATGAGACAAGCTGCCAAGGAGGTCTTGGGGAGACCGGTCATTCGACCTGGGACGATTCTCGCCGATGCGATCGCCAGGTTGGTTGAGTAGTATCGACGACTCACCCTGACCCGCGCTCCGCCGCCGATCCTGGTCTTGAGCGAGTCCAAGGCTTGCTGGCAACGGGGAATGCCTTGAGCACGTTCGGAGGCCGGGTCCCAATGTCGCGCGGTGTTTGCCAGGACCGAACGGATCTCGTCTGCCTTCGGCCAAGACGGAGTTCCAGGATCGTCCACTGAGGGGCGCAGAAGAGGCCTTTCAAATAGCATTTGCTCGCGAGACCTGACTTGACCCGCCCCCGGTGAACGGTCCACTTCTCAAGCTAGTCTAACCCACCTTCGGCGACGCAGGCCAACGCGCCAGACGCGGGGCCGAGTGGCCAGCGGGTGGGCCACGCCGTACTCCAGTCCTGTGCGGGCCTCCAGTCTCGCCGGTGCCTCAGAGAGACAGGACTTCCACGGTCTCCCGATCAAGCTCGGTGAAAGTTCGAAGCTTGTCCACCAGGGGGTAAAGCTACGACGGGGGCGGATCGCCGCGAGGCGGGGTTCGCCCTCGCGGGTCGCCGTCCTCGGCGAACGGCGGCCAAGGCCGAACGCCAGCGTGGCGAGCTCACCAGGCGGTCCATCATCCGATACTCGTCTTGGCCGTCTTCAACCGGTCGAAGAACTCTCGCATCTGGGCGACGTCGAAATCCTCTCGACAGAGGCGGAGCGCTCGGCGGCCGTGGAAGGTGAGAACGAGCTCGTCGCCGTCGAGGACGGCGTCGACCTCGCCGAGCTGGCGCTCCGAACAGGTTCCGCTGTCGCAGGTGTGCTCCCCGACGAGCTCGGCGAGGGACGTCTCGGCCTCGCGTTCGACGCCACGCAGGACGAGCCTCGGGAGGCCCTTTGCTTGCTGGGTTGCCTCGCGCAGCCTCTGCCGGGCCCTGTCGATCTCCTCGGATAGGTTCTTCTTGAACTCCAGGGCGAGCCGGGCGTCGCCGGTCACGATCAGGGTGATCTGGTCGTCCCGGTCGGAGAGCCGCGCAAGTTCCTCGCGCCAGACGAGTTCGAAGAGGCGCGCCGGTCCCAGGCCCTTGAGTTCGCGGCAGCCCAGATCGAGGAAGTGGAGGCCTTCTAGGTGCTCGAGCAGTCCCTTCTCCGTGGCGGAGACGAGGATCTGTCCCCCCTTGGCGTAGTCGGCGAGCCGCTTCGCCTCGTTGACGGAGCGGCCGAAGAGGTCCGCCTCTGTGCGGATGGGGTTTCCCCAGGCAATCCCGATCCCGGCGGAGATGCGTTCGTTCGGGTGGGACTCATTGTGCTCGGAGAGCGCCTTCTGCATCGCCACGGCCGAGGAGGCGGCGGATTCGGCGCCGCGGAAGTAGGCCATCACGCCGTCGCCGTAGGTCTTGACGACCTGTCCCTGGTGGCGAGACACCGCGAGGGCCACGAGGCCGACGAAGGTCTCTGCGAGGCGGAAGGCCTCCTCGTCGCCTTTCTCGAGGGTGTAGGGCGTGAAGCCCCGGATGTCCGTAAAGAGGATCGCCACGTTTTCCCTGTCCATGACCGCCTCCCGTGGGGCGCTCTCAAGCTGGAGCTACCCATCATACGAGGTTGTCCGACGCGGAAGAGAGGCGTGCCCTGTGGACGAGTGTCCTTATTGACTTCCGGATCGGCGCGGCACTCGCTGGGCCGCTCGGCCTCTGGGGAGTCGCGGCTATC
>Ga0315277_10004955_pt1 | contig 17661 bp, 22 predicted proteins | sample YL17G05_15_MG_FD_203695 | JGI IMG/M metagenome (GOLD analysis project Ga0315277, IMG submission 203695) | Sediment microbial communities from Yellowstone Lake, YNP, Wyoming, USA - YL17G05_15 | ecosystem: Environmental > Aquatic > Freshwater > Lake > Sediment | place: USA: Wyoming | collected...
ACCGCGCGACACTATCACTGCTTGTCTCACTCGTTATGAGTTTCGTTTCGAAGCTTTTCTTGAGGAAGAACATTGCGATTCGATATGGTGATGAGAATTTGAACGGCAGTGCCGTGGTATCCGACCAGGTCAAGAGCTCGTTTCGCTTAGATAATTGTGCTGCTTTGAAGTATCTTAAGACCATGAGCGCTGCGCATGCACCGCACGTGAAGTCTGTTGTCTGCTTGTAAAGAGGAATTCTCAATCGTATGCCTTTTCCCGCTCTCATTATCTAAGACGCCTCCTCTGGCCCTTTAGTTGAAAGTCGCATTGAGGTGGACAGTGCCTTTCCTATAGGACTGAAGGCATGATTGCGCGGAGGTGCGGGGCACGAGCCCATCTTTGGTTATCTCGCAAACCTTTCCTTCGCTACTCTGATCTGTTGGAATGTTCTGTTGAGTTCTTCTTTCAGGATGGATCTCATCTGCTCTTCTCGTTTCTCAAGTGGTTGGCTCCCTATCATGTTCTTCAAGTCCTCGATCGGTCTGTCAACCTTAGATACAAGTTCACCTGTTCCCTCCAGCGTTGAAGCCACTGCCCTCCTCGCCTCTTTGTAGGCAAGTCCGTTGTCTATTCCAAACTGAATTAGAGTATCAACGAAGGGCAGAAAATACGTCGGTCCCATTGCCGAGAGGATTGAGTAAAGCTCGATCTTGTCCTCATCTACCTCTTCGTGTTCGCCTAAGACACAGAGGAGGTTCTTCAGCCAGTCCTTGTCCTCCGAGCTTACGTGTCTTCCAAACGAGAACACATTGAAGCCCGAGCCCACCATGCTTGGTATGTTAGGCATGATCCTGACAACTCCGATGCGTGAATGCAAGGTCTCTTCAATAAGACCTGTCGAGACATTTGCGACGAGTGAGATCAATGTCTTTGATTCCGATAGTGAGTCCCTGATCTCCTCAAGTACCTGACGTGCTTCTTTGGGTGGAACCGCTAGCATAATCGCATCCCCGAATCTTGCTCCATCCATATTGTCTACGCTAGTCATCACACCGAATCTGTCTTTGATCTCCTTCAGAGTACTCTGATCTATGTCGCATGCGAAGACGGAATCCGGACTCACGAACCTGGACTCAATGAGTCGCTGTAAGACCGCGCCTCCCATTGCACCTGTTCCGATGATTGAAACTTTCTTCTCCAAATCAATCACTTTGATTTTCTAATGAGTCTTTGATTTCTCTGTGTAGAGATTTAGCAGTGCCAGGAACTCCTCGTATGAGGGAAAGTTGCCCGCAGTCACCAGTTTCTCCTCGACAAATATGTAGGGCAACGAGTCCCGCCCTTTCTGAGAGAGGGCGTTCCGAACATGTTCTGGGTAACTCATCAACCCCCTACGGCTGGTGACGATGTCTCTGCGAACTTCGACCAATCCACGAAATTCCTCTTGCAACCTCCTTACAGTCGTGTTTCTCTCAACCAGCATTCTTCTGAGGCTTTCAACCGATTGTTCCGTTACTCTTGTTGGGGTACAGCAAGAACCTTCAAATGGGTCACCTTCATAGATTTCCAATTTGACCCGGTTACTCGCCGTCATTTTTCCCTCCATTAGCTTTGCAGAATGGATCATCATGATGCGTTTGACGACCGATTCTACGGCCGCCGTAGAAATCTAATCCGAAAGACAAGCTTCTGCACGACAATGGACTTCCTAGACCATACCTAAGGAGTCTAAGAACAATGAGAGGTATCAAACACCACCTCAAGCATTATCGTCCAAGAGCTCTTTCATGTACAGGTTGTATGTTCTCTTTTGTCGCGCATGCGTCATGGCTTTTTTAGAGAGAGCTTCAATTGATTCAAGTATTCCATCTAGCCTCTCGATCGGTATTCCAACTAGACATTCACCATCTGCTATGTCTGTGGCGTCTCGGCAACCGTAGCATCCCAGACTGACGTTAACGTTCTTTGTGAGATAAGGTACAACAGTCACATCGACGCAACACGCTTGAAAGACAGCGGAGTTGAAGAAGAGGCGTCCTCCGGTTTCATGAATCGCAGCGAGATTTATCCACATTATCTTTTCCGGTTGATCCTCAATTATGACCACATCTGGCGTGAATTTCGCCTTTTCCAGTGGAGCCGCAGCCACGGCCTTAATCCTTCCTTGCTCTAATCTTGGCATTTGAGCCATTGTTGTTGCCGCAGCCGCCCTTGCCGTGAATAAACCCATGGTCTCCAGCATTTCTCCGCTACTGATTTTCTCCGGAAGAGGCGATAGACCTAATGCCGCTGCGGCAGCAGGGCACGAAATGTTCTCTCGCGTAAGAGTCGCGCTTTCTCCTTTCTTTGCCTTCATTAGAAGCTGACAGTACCGAATCCTCTGAGGCGATAGTTCGGGTATGTCATTCAGATCCTCGTTATTCTTGATCAGTTTAACTCCTATAGGGCTCCATTTGAGTTTGAGTAACTCTCGAAGTGAGTGTGAGGCTTTAGAGTTGTATAGCGGCATCATGAACTGATCATTCCCCAGATTCTGCTCTCTTGTTTTTCCAGACACGCGCAGCCAAGAAGAGATTAGTTGGTGCGGAGCCCGGAGCGAGGTAGGATAACGATGTTAAGGAATAAGAGGCATGTAATGGTGCGTTTTGCCTCAATCTTAGAGTTCCGCCTCTTCCGTTATTACTTGAGCAATTTTCTTGACATCGCCAATGTAGATGTCGAGTGTTGGAACCTTTTGCAGATATTTGGATATGGTTATTTCGTAATGAGTTTTCTTTCCAGCCTTCTCTAAGACCTTAGACGCGCACCGGTTCTCACATCCGTTTATCACAATATTCTTCTTGGCTCTTTCAGCTATGTCTAGATGAGGCTTCGAACCGGCTGCGACAGCCGCTGTGCAGCACATTCGTGCCTTATCCATGTTTGTAAGCAAGACTCCTACTGCCTGTCCAACCTGCCCGACATTTGCGGCGCCATCGCATACCCAAATGATATTTGCATGTTCAGCGGACTTGTAGCAGCTCTCGAGCACCTTGGGCTCTTTTCTTTCTTCGAGCGACATGTCTTTCTCCCTACGCTAAGTGCACGATCGGAACGACGGCTTTTCTCAACGTGTTGGAAACTGTGCAGTTCTCCTCAGCCAACCGAACCAATTTCTCCAGTCTTGCATTATCGTTGGTGTTTGCGTCGATTGCAACGTTCACATGGAGTTCGGTAAAGGATGAGGGGTGCTCATTGTGCTCTTTTATGCCGCTGATCTTCATTCTGACGCTTCTGAGATCTATCCTCATTCTTTTGGCTATTCGCGATATGTTGATCATTATGCAGCCTCCTAGAGCCGCTAAGAAGAGCTCGGTCGGCGCCGGGCCAAGATCATCGCCCCCTTCATCCTTGCTGGAATCTATCAGGATAACATGGTCTCTCATCTTGGCCTCAGAGCATAAATCTCGCTTCAAAGCAACTTCAGCCGCTAACAGCTTTCTAGCGTTCTTCGGCAATGTCCAATCGCCTCTTGATCAGAGATCTTCCTGAATCGCTTTGATTATGATTCTCTTCGTTTTCTCCACATCTTCAGGCAAGACGTAATCCATCAACGGTTTCAGGTTCTCTCCAATATCCTCGTGCAGCGCTTTCTTTTTCATGCCGATGTCTCTGACAAGCATGAAGCTCTTCGTGGGCTTGAAACCGGCCGCTTCAACGGTTTTCCGGCTGCACTCGAACGGGCAGCCATCCACTGTAATGACCTTTTTCGCAGCCTTTGTCTTTCCGATAACCGGAGCTACACCGAGTGGAAGCGACGCCAAGCAGCCCACAGCCACCTTATCCAGACCAAGCTCCTTCACCGCCTCAAGGCTTCCCAAACCAGCGGTAATGCCAGTATTCGAAAGGCATCCAAAGCAGGCGTAGATAATGTTCTCGTGAGTCTTCATTCCCTCTTGCCAGTGCTTCTCCTCCACCATGATTCCCCGTCTCCTATAGGCCTCCGCTAAGCGCTCCGTATGGCGATCCGAAGATGATGTTGCCCGCCCAAGCAATGATCATATAGACTAGAACGACCTTCCAACATGCACCCCTTGAGACCGCCACGACGCCGGCAACATCATGCGGTTGCCCCATAAGCCAGGACAGCGATGCTCCTTTGGACATGATGTTAAGTCTCTTCATAGTCGTCTCGATGCCCTCTGCCCTTACGGTTGCAGCGGCCTCTTCCACATTCTTCCAGGTAGCGTGGCATCTGTGGGACGGAGGGTCAGGACCGAAAACTCCAACATATACCTTCTTGCTCAAGTTCAATCCTCCTTCGCCAATCATTTCAAGATTTATTGAAATCGAATTTGCGACCTTAAAAAGGTTCCGATTAAGTGCATTTCTTTCGCCATACTTCACAACCGAGCCTTTGCCAAACGGTGGGGGCTAGAGCGTGATAATGGCCTCATAGATTAGACCTGAGATCACTGAAAACGCGAACGCGAGAATTCCGTATGTAATCACGATCTTCCAGCCCACGATTCTACTTGTGGAAAGGGCGTTCGGAATGTCGTAGGGTTGTCCCATCAGCCACGCAATCGTCGCACCTGGAGACATCCCCAAGTCGACAAGGGCTTTGCCTAATACGACTTCAATCAAAGTAGGCGTATATAGTGGTCCTGCTAGGAGGGCTGCGAATACGACGCCGAGTGGACCTGTCAGGTAGGCTTTGACAATGTTCTCGGGGAAGAATGCTTGGAAGTAGCTTACGACCACAAGTCCCAGTATGAACGCAGGCACTATCTGCTTGGCTAGGTAACCGCCGAATTTCAGAGCACTCCAGAGTCGCTCATCGACGGGTTGCTTCACAAGTTCCACCGATGCTGCGCTGGCTTGATTCTTCTTGAATTGTGCTTCGAACCTCTTCCCCCAAGGTGTCTTCGAAACCGCGTAGCCTATGACGACTGCACTTATTCCAGCTGCGACAATATCTGCTAAGGCGATTCTCCAGCCTAGAACCTGTATGGTTACGATGTCGGCCAGAAGGTTGTTTGCGGGGGCGACGAGAAGGAAGGTCAGGGCAGGACCTATTCCTCCACCGGCGTAGATTACTCCTGCGAATATTGGCACCATCGTACAAGAGCATACGCAGAATAATGGGCCGATAAGTGTCGCAACCAGATAGGAGATGGGTTTTCCACTACTCATGTAGCGTGTCATGAACTCTTGGGGGATGAACTCGGCGAAAAGACCAGCCACGGTGAACGCGAAACCGAGACAGGTCCATCCGTGCTGTGCGTAGTCCCACATGTACACGAGCGGGATCTCCCACAGAGGAAGTCCCTTTAGATCTTCGGCTGTGGATGTCGGTGTCAGCGTGTAAGCACCTACGATAGCCCGAACCATCATTACCACGAAGAAGGCAACGAAAGAAATCATGATCGCAGACTTTACGACCCGCTTAGTCTCCATAGCATCACCGTGACTATTTTGTCTGAGTCAGGAGACGTTCGATCTCTTCTTTGCTAGGAACTCTTCCCATTGCCTTGACGACACCATTAACCGCTAGGGCAGGGGAGACAAGAACACCATATCTCTTCACGACCTCCCTGGAGAGAATGTTCAGTTTTTCAACGGTTACCTCGATTCCTTTCTCCTTGGCTCGGGCTCCTGCCTTCTCTGCATTCTCCATCACGCTCTTGCAGCGTGCGCATGCAGGTTCAGGTCCAATGACCTCGATCTTCATCGTCTTACTCAAGCTCACACCCTCGTTCTCGTCATTTCAAGGTTATTTGAAATATTCCCATCTTAAGAACATTGCGGCTTCAACTGGTGTGGAAAGTCAGCGGTTTCATTCTCTGGCGATTATGAGATTGACGGTGTTATCTCGTGGTGGGCTATTGTGCGATACTTGGGTGGTCTATGTTGTGGGGCGTATACGGCAACTTAAGGAGAATGGTGACAAGTCAATTTCGGCAAGCTGATTCAAGGAAAATTGAAATAAGCCTGCCGTAATCCTATAGATTCGAGAAAGCATGCTAATACCCAAGACCGTTGCCGAGAGCGTTAAGCAGGCCGGGGGGCTTAGAGGGCTCGGTCGAAGCCTTCCTTCTGCTAGACATATAAATCGCGCCAGTGCGACCTTCCAGTCATTGTCTGATCCCATCCGTCTATCCATACTATACGCTCTTTCTGTGACGCCCTTGTGTGTGTGCATCATGAAGTCCTTAGTCAAGATTTCAGATTCGAAGCTATCCTACCACTTGGATAACCTAAAATCGACAGGACTCGTGTCTCGGGAACGCGAAGGTAAATTCCTAGTCTATAGGATTACCGAGTTAGGAAGAATGGTGCTATCGGCGTGCGATAGGACTGCGCCCTGTGTCACTACGTGAAAGCCACTCGGGAAACAGATGAGAAGATGTTGACTGGCCTACGCTATGACTGTAGTATGCTCGGCCAATTCTGCGTGTTACGATGTTTTCCCATACTCAGAAACCAACCCAGTAAACAGGCCCGAGGAACAGCAACATGGCCGGCCGTAAACGTTTCAGGTGCCTCTGGATGCGGCTGCGTTCGTCAACCACCCTGTCAAACAAGGCTCTAGAGACGACAACCGTGCTTTGTTTATGATAGCCGATTCCACTCACCATCACATTTCTGTAGAAGGCATCATTGGCGGCGTTCGCTTCATGCCATGTTGTCTGATGTTGCTGGCAGATGAAGTCCTTTAGAATACCATTTCCTAACCTGTCATATTGCTCGCCAAGTTTTGTATGGTTGATTGGTGTAGCTTGTAGAATACCCATCTTCCCACTTTCTCCGACGTGAGTATGCCATTCCTTTCGAGAAGATTCAGGTGGTGGGAGGCGTTGGGTTCTGTTAACCCTAGCGCCATCATGATCTCGCAAGTGCACATCGAACGCTCCTTGAGCAGATGCAGTATTTTGATTCTTGTGGGGTCGGCCAGGGCTTTCAAAACATATGATCGCCTTTTGACATCCGCTTCATCTATTTTCTCCACTAGCTTCCTCAGTTCTCTAATGTGCTTCTCAGAGCTTCTGCCGTTGCATAGGCCTGATCCCAGCAGCCTTCCTAGGCGCGCCTCATATGCGACTCGACTCATCCCTCATCATGTCTGATTGATACAGCAAACTATATAAGTCGATAGATAAACGATCTTGGATCTATCCAATCGGTTGGAGACGAAGTAGGGATAGCGCATAGACATGTCGGGGTGGAAAATTGAAGAGGATTTTGGTTGGTGTTGACGGTTCGGAGTATTCGACGAAAGCACTGAAGGAGGCGATTGAGATTGCGAAGAGGTTCTCGGCCGAAGTGACCGTTGTGAACGTCTTCCACCTGCCTGATGGAGAGGATGTGAGCAAGAAGATCCTGAACAAAGCTAGAGTCACTCTGGAAGAGTCCGGGATCAAATACAATCTATCCTCTGTACTCAGCCCGAATACGCCCAAAGTCATTACAGACATGGCTGAGGATGAAAAGTACGATCTGATCGTGGTTGGAAGTAGAGGAAGGGGAGAGGTCAAGGCCTTCATGCTGGGAAGCGTTTCCCACAAGATATCTACTGACTCTCCCGTGAACGTGCTTATTGTAAAATAGTCGCCGTCAACTGAGAGGAAGAGCGTTTGACTGACACGCAAACATCTACAAAAGAAGCTACTCTGGGAATCTTTGAGAAGTACTTGACAGTTTGGATCGTCATATGCATAGTTTTGGGCTTGCTGGTCGGAAGATTTCTGCCTCAGTTCGGACAATTCATGGATTCCCTGAAATTTCGATCGCTGTCTATTCCGATTGGTATTCTCCTGTTCTTCATGATGTATCCGACGGTACTTGGGATACGCTTCAGTGACATCAAACAAGCTTCGAGGAAGCCAAAGCCTCTCCTTGTCACGATAATCGCCAACTGGGTCATTGCCCCGCCTTTAATGACGCTCTACGCCAACACATTCTTGGCTGGAAACCCACAGTACATCGCTGGAGTCATCCTTCTTGGATTGTCTCCTTGTACAGCCATGGTCATGTGGTGGATGTTTCTGGCCAAGGGCGACATGGCCCAAGGCCTCATCAACACTTCCATCAACGCATTGCTGATGCTCTTTCTCTATGCTCCGCTTGCCGCCTTATACTTGGGATTAAGCAGCATCCCTGTTCCATGGGATCTAATCGCCCTGAGCGTTCTAGCCTTCATCGCGCTTCCAGTGGCGTCAGGAGCAATCTCCCGAAAACTGATAATAGAGAGAAAGGGAGAGGAGTGGTTCAATAACACCTACAGAACAATTGTGGGAAAAATATCCATCGTCGCATTACTAACAACGCTTATAGTTCTATTCTCATTTGAGGGAGAAGTCATTCTTAACAATCCTCTTCTGGTTGCCTATTTAGCTGCACCAAATCTGCTACATTATGCCACGATGATTACTTGGACCTATCTTCTGGGATATTTCGCCGGATGGACGTATGAAACGGCCATAGACACTACCCTGATAGGATCTAGTAGCCACTTCGAGGTCGCAATTGCTGTTGCTACAACCCTCTACGGCATAGGGTCAGGCGCAGCTCTAGCAACGGTCATCGGACCCTTGATGGAAGTTCCTTTGATGCTTTCATTAGTGAGGCTTGGCCTTGCAACACGCAAATACTTCCCCAGAAACAAGAAATGACCTCGTGAATATCTCTCGACATTTCTGAGAAAACGCGTGAACGAAGGGGAGCTCTGATCTGAATAAATTTCTCCGAACAACCTTTGACAAATTCGAACTCAAAGTGCGAGACGACTGCTACTACCTAGAAGACGGCTTCTGGGCACTTGTCGAAAACGGAAAGGTTCGGATAGGCATCACTGACTACCTGCAAAGGACGCTTGGAGACGCGGCGTTTGTCGAGCTTCCGAAAAAAGGCTTGGAGACAGAGCGCGGAGGAGAGATTGGAGCCTTGGAGACTGCAAAAGCCTCCATTCCGATAATCTCTCCCGTCTCCGGAGCAATTGAGGAGGTTAATGGCGCCCTTGATGAACGACCTGAATTGGTGAACTCTGATCCATATGGAGAAGGATGGTTCGCCGTCATAGCGCCGAGAAACCTTGGGGAAGATCTGAAGAAACTGATGAGCGCTGAAGACTACTTCGAACTGATGCTCAAGAAACTTGAGACTGACCACAAGAGAGTAGGGACTGAATGAAATCCTCACAGAGAGCCAAGGTAATAGTGATTCCTTGTAGCGGAATAGGCAAGCCTCTAGGTAGTGTGAGCAGAGAAGCAGTCTACGAGCTAATAGAGAACGCGAGGAGACAAGTAACGGACACCATCTGTCTTGCTCTACTTATCCGCGGTGACAAAGAGGCTCTTCAAGTCGTACAAAACAACAAATGCATAACCATCGATGGGTGCCCAATGCAATGCGCGAAGAAAAACCTTGAGCACGTGAGTGGAAACCTTGTCGCCAGCTATCGAGCAGTCGACGTTTTGAAAAAGCATCGAAACCTTAAGCCCAAGTCTGTCACTTTTCTGGATCAGGACGGAAAGAAACTCGCGGTGGCACTCGCCGCTGAAGTCGCGACCAAAGTGGATGAGATCTTAGGGAGGTAGACTCGGATATTGAATTCTTCAGAAAGGAAAGTCGGTATTGTGTCCTGTAGCGGAGAAGGATGCGTGGAAGGGACCGTTTCTCGGGTAGCGACAAGGCTGGTTCTTGAGAAGTACAGACCTAGCAACACAGTCACAATCTGTCTTCCGCTCTTTCTTGCAGGAGGAACGGAGGAGAGAGCTTTCGCGACAGAGCACTCGACTATCACGGTTGATGGTTGCGAGAAATTATGTGCAAAGATCGGCACTGAACGCCACAGTGGAAAAGTGACATCAGCACTGGTCGTCACTAGGCTGACAGGAAAAACACACCAGACCCCATGCTCTGGACGAAGATGGAGTGACAAGGATCTGAACTTGTCGGAAAAAGTAGCCAAGCAGATCGCTAAAGAAGTTGACAAGATACTGAATTCCGGAGGGAATTGAGTTGCCTGTCTACACGAGCAAGGTTGTTTGGACAGGCGGTCACGACGGGGAATTGATTTGTGGCAATGGCCCGAGGATGGTTTTCTCAGCTCCCCCTGCTTTGGAAGGCCGTTCTGGTGTCATGACGCCGGAAGATGCTTTCATAGGATCGTTGAACATGTGTTTTCAGTTGATGTTCATCTGGGCCGCCGACCGTTTGAAGATCGACCTAGTTTCCTATGAGTGTGAGGCCGAAGCTCAAGTAGTTGACCTCTTGGATCGGACCTCCACAGTCACACAGGCAGTACTCAAACCGACAATCAGGGTGAGAACGAACTCTGCTAGGAGAGTAGGAAAGGCGCTGGAATGGGCCCGCAAGTACAGCTTGATTGCGAATTCTATCAAAGCATCAGTCTTGATCGAACCGAAAGTCGAAAGTCAATCGTGAAGTGGATTGAGGGAGCAACTCTCTTGGTAAGAGAGAAGGTTCTGTTCATTTGCACTCATAACTCTGCGCGTTCACAAATGGCGGAAGGATTCCTTCGAACTCTTCGAGGCGACAAGTATGAAGCCTACAGCGCAGGAATTGAACCCACTTCCGTGAACCCGCACGCCATCCAAGTGATGGGTGAATTAGGCATAAACATATCAAAACACCGTTCAAAGAATACGAAAGAACTCCTAGGGATGAGATTCGACTACGTCGTCACGGTATGTGATCATGCCAAAGAGTCATGTCCTTTCTTTCCTGGCGCAGGAAAGTACATTCACAAGAATTTCGAAGACCCTTCGGCAATCACAGGCACCACCGAGGAGACATTGGCTGGCTTTCGAAGAGTGCGAGACCAAATTAGAGACTGGGTTTTGGCAACATTCAATGGCAATGTATAGCAGGCGAAGTCGTCCAGTGTTCGTCACTTGCGAGTTGTTTCAGACACATCAGATGTCAAGCATGTCGGAACGATCCCAGCCGCGGGCGCTGCACTCAAATTCAAAGAATGGGTCAGTATGGCGCGAGGCCGTTGCAATAATGGGTTTCGTTGACATGGCCTTGGCCGCCAGCAACCGACACTAATCAACCATAGGAGTCAGTCACATAGCCGCCCTCACACGGGGGCAGTAAATTCTCGACTTCGGCCACAACCAAGCATCAGCCTAACCAGAATCTACAAGTTTCGCATATCATCCCATAGGTACTGCCGCATATACCAAAGCCCTATGACCGTCTCACCCCACAGGATGAGCTGACACTGCCAAAAACCAGACAAGCAAAATGGTTGACATCGAATTAATAGATTCCTCGATGGTTCGAGGTCTCGTGTCAGAACAGCCCTGTATCTGATTGCGATCGAAAGACTTGTAAGCGCAAATGAATCATATCTGGAGCTGAGCCCACCCTGAGATGCTGAAGAGAGAAAAAGAGAGATTCGAACCTGAGATTCAAATCCCGGCGGCCGCACCACTTCCAAGTGATAACGCAACCTCACCACTATGAAGTAGCGTAAAATTGTCTGCACTGTCTCAGTCATGACTACTGATCTGTTTGCAAGTGTGTCTGTTAGATTTCTGCAGCATATTTATTGGGCTGCAGCTGAAGTTGAAGGAAGATCAACTTGGTCTCCGCTGGAATCTCGTAGCGCGACGCGCGTCAAGATTTATCGAGGAAAATTTCAACGATGTAGCTTCGCGCGCAGTCCACATCATACGTGTTGACGCTCAAATTCCCCGCTGTACTCAGATAGAATTTAGAAAACAACACTTATGAGCATGGTTTTTTCTCTACTAAAGAGTCTCGTTAAGGCAATGAGGCTCACCTTTAACTGCTTCCATCATTTGGGTGGGGCTGATAGCTTCTACAACACGTCTCAAATGGAAGGAATAAAGTTTGGTTGAAGGTTTGAAGATCTCGAAGAGGACCGCCTATGTCGCGATCTTCACTATGGGCATCGTGAGCATGTTCGGAGACATAGTCTACGAGTCAGGTAGAGGAATTGCCCCCGACTATCTCAGGTTCCTCGGCGCCTCAGCGTTTCTGGTGGGCGCAGTCAGCGGTGCAGGGGAGTTCATAGGCTATGCGCTGAGGCTTGTGAGCGGAAATCTTGCAGATAGAAGTCGAGCCTACTGGCTCTTCATCTTTCTCGGCTATGGCTTGATCCTGGCGGTGCCCCTCATAGGTTTCACCTTCAGCATCGAGGTTGTAATGGCCCTGTTGCTCCTAGAGAGGCTCGGGAAGGCACTCAGGTCCCCCTCTAGGGACACAGTCGTCTCCATAGTCAGCAAGGGTGTCGGGTCCGGAAAAGCATTCGGGCTCCACGAGGCTATCGATCAGATTGGTGCTGTGCTCGGTCCACTGATCCTAGGTGGTGTAATGTTCTATACCGCCAACAGTTACCCTACCGCGTTTAAGATCCTGCTGATCCCATACGCCCTGATGCTGATTGCACTAGCTTATACTTACAGCAGGATTGGAAAAGGCGTTGATGTTGAAGCTAAGAACATCAGAGACGAAGGGGCCTCTCTAAGCCGGGGGTTCTGGATCTACTGCATAGCGATTCTCCTAAACACTCTTGGGCTTATTCCAGTCGCCCTTATACTCTACATGGGTTCCTCTATTCTTCAACCGCTGGGTCAGCAGTGGATGGTACCTCTTCTCTATGTCGTTGTTCAGGTCGTTGACGCTCCTATGGCTCTGGTTTCAGGTCATCTCTTTGACAGGGTCGGAGTGAAGCTTCTGGCTCTGCCTTTTATCCTAGCGATATTTCCCGCTTTCCTTGCCTTCTATGGAGGTTTTGTTGGTATAGTTGCTGCATCCATAGTATTTGGCCTTGTTTTGGGTATGCAGGAGTCGATTTACCGTGCCGCAATAGCTGACCTTGTTCCCCTAAGTAGGAGAGGCACTGCCTACGGTATTTTCAATACTGCCTTGGGTCTCGGGACACTGGCCAGCGGCGTTATCTTTGGCTTCTTCATAGATCAGAGCTACTCAGTGACAGTACTAATGGGATTCGCCATGGTGCTGCAAGTGGGCGCGATTATAACTCTAAGAAGCGACAGACAGCTGTTCTCAAATACTGCAAAAGAAGGAACAAACTGACAATTAACTAGCGATTCTCTAAGCGCGCGACTGGAATGGACAAACTCGAAGAGCGAGAGAGACCAAGCACACAACGTTATAGGTCAACGCACGCTGGTACTAACCGTCAGTTTACCAAGAATATTTGAGATTCTGGGAAAAGATCGCTCGCTTTGTTTTCAGGTGTTATCAGTCAAATGGAAGATTCGCAAGACCAGAGACTGGGATTCCAACTTTCACGGCCGGCCGTAGCGGTTTCAAGGATTGTGCGGTGGAAAGTTGTTCTAACCTACGTGCTCATGGCTTGGGCGGGAAGCGTAACCTTCGGGTTACTATACGGACTGCTCACTGGGAGTCTCTAGGAGACGCAGACCGGGTTCCAAGAAGGCGGTTACAGCAATCTGGAAATCCGATTTGCCTTCAGAGGCTCCTATTCTCCCTAAGCAGAACCTTCCCAGGTCGGGCTTTGGTCAGTTCAGCCGAGTCCACCACGACCTGCCCGTTCACGAGCACCTTCTCTATTCCTTCTGGGAACTGTGCCGGCCGATCGAAGGTTGCCTTGTCGATGATCTTCTCGGGGTCGAAGACCACTATGTCGGCAGAGAATCCCTCCTTGAGTATTCCTCGGTCCTTCAATCCGACTCGTTGAGCAGGATGTGAGGTCATTCGCCTTATGGCGTCTTCCAGTGCAAGGATCCGCTTAGCCCGCACATATTGGCCTAGGATGCGAGGATAGGTTCCGTAGAATCTTGGATGAGGCTTGCCTTGTGATAGTGGGCCTGTTGTGGAAACGGACCAAGCGTCGGTACCAACCATGTGGTAGCGGCCTTTCATCGCGTACTCCACATCTCCCTCATCCATTGAGAACATCACCATGGTCGCTCCTCCTCTGTCTTCCAAGAGGATGTCGCGTAGAGCGGTGAACTCGTCAGATTTTTCAAGAATCTTTGCCGCTTCAGCCAGATTCTTTCCTTCGAGTTGCTTGAGGGATTCTGATTTGACTGAAGATATCACAATCCTCTCCCAACCCGCCTCGGTCAACATGTCCTCTCGATCAAGAGTCCCAGCCTCCATTTCACGACGAACCTTCATCCATGTCTCATCATCTCGCAGTCTCTCGAGGAGCTTGTCCATTCCCCCCTCGTGAACCCAAGGAGGCAGCATGGTGGCGAGTGAAGTCATGCCGGCCGTGTACGGATACTGATCATAGGTCACGTCTACGCCTCGGCTTCTCGCGGCCTCCATCAACTGAAGAGTTTCCTTAGTCTTCCCCCACGTCTGTCTTCCCGCGGCCTTATGGTGACTGATCTGCACTGGCGTTCCGCCTTTCTCGCCAATCTCGATGGCTTCGCTGACAGCCTTGATCAATGTGAGCCCTTCGCCCCGAATGTGAGAGAAGTAGACGCCACCGTACTTGGCGACGACTCGTGTCAAATCGATTAGCTCTTCAGTCTTGGAGAAGACTCCTGGTGGGTAGATCAGTCCTGTTGACATTCCAGCGGCGCCGGCTTTCATGGCTTCGGCGACCATCGCTTTCATGCTGTCAAGTTCTCTCTTGGTTGGGTCTCTCTCCTCAAATCCCATCGCAGCTATTCTGACTGTTCCATGACCGACCAGGTGAACCGCATTGCTGGTAGACCGAATGCGTTTCATTTCAGCGAGATACTGCTTGAAGGTGGTCCAAGGAATTCTTATGTTTGGATCGGGGAGGAAGGGTGCCTCATAACGTCTCAACAGGCTCTCAAATCTGCGGTTTATGGGTGCGAGGCTCATGCCGCATTGCCCGACGACAAGGGTCGTTATGCCCTGTTTAATGGTGCTCTCAGCGCGAGGGTCGAAGATCAGACTGAAATCCGAATGACTATGCGCATCTATGAAGCCTGGGCAGACGACTTTGCCAGACGCGTCGATGACTTTCTTGGCGTTCTTTGGGTCTATTCTTCCAATCTTGGCTACCTTATCGCCTATTACGCCTACGTCTGCTCTAAACCAAGGGTTTCCCGTTCCATCAACTACCTTCCCGTTCGTAATGGCTACGCTGAAAGATCGGGGCATATTCCATCACAGCTCTAGGCTTCCAACCATATCATTCATTGTCTATTCATGTCTTGTCATCGATGCTGAAAGGCAACAGATATTTCCCTAAGCTCCGAATCATTCCCCTATCGGATACGATCTAGGAGAGCCGAAGGGTGAGAGTAAAGCGAGAGGACTGTGTTCTCTTGGTGATCGACGTACAGGAGAGACTCATAGACACAATTGCCGAAAAGACTGAGATTGTGAAGAGCATTAAGGCCCTGATTAAGGCTGCCGATGTTCTGCATCTTCCTGTCTTAGTGACAGAGCAGGAGAAGCTTGGTGAAACCATTCCTGAACTCAAGAATCGACTGTCCAATTCACCGAAGTTTCGTAAGCTGTCTTTCAGTTGCTGTGAGAGACCCGAGTTCATGGTCAAGCTCAAAGAACTGGGAAAGAAAGCGGTCATCGCGTGCGGTATCGAAGCCCACATCTGTGTGATGCAAACGGTTCTCGACTTGCTTCAACGCGGATACTGCGTTCTAGTTCCCAAGGACGCAACATCCTCTCACGCCGTAGTTGACCGAGAAACAGCTATTGAGAGAATGCACGATTCGGGGGCAACGATAACGACTTCTGAAGCATTGATCTACGAGTTGACTGAGAAGGCAGGAACAGAAGAGTTCAGGAAGATACTTGAGATCGTGAAAGAAAGAAGAAACTCGGCCAATTCTTGAACATCAATTTTCACGTCGGACTCTCCTTCCTAGACTGTCTCTGAGATGTTGTTGCGAACAATCTGTTTCTGGATTGACTGCTGATGCCCAAATGCACGATTCTAGGGATTCATACTGAGATCATTGGATCGTTGGAAAAATGATATTAGTTTGAGAACGACAACTTCCCGTTCGAGGGAATTGACTTGGGATTCGCAGTGACCTTTCGTCATGGAAACACTCCTTTGTCGAGTGCCTTTCCATGGAAGATTAGCATAGTAAGTTTCATGGCATATCCAGAAATGACGCAGGGCAAGCCCGATGCCGCTGGCTACCTGATGAAGGTTCTTCAAGACTCCTTCTTTGACGCCGTTGAGGTTCCTTCGCTGAGTTCAGCTGATTGGAGCACGGTGAAGGAGCAGCTAGCAGGGAAGAAGGTGGCGCGAGGTCTTCAACCAGATATATTGACAGGCAAACTTGACATGAATGCCCTTGATGACATGCGTCGACAAGAGGCGATCAGTAGAATCAAGAATGAGATCGATCTCGCAAGCAGTCGCGGGATAGGTATGATTGGTATCTGTTCAGGCCCAGATCCTGGCGTCGCGAAGCGTAAAGAGGCTGCAGAAAAGCTGGTTCAAAGCCTCATCGAGATATGTCAATACGCCTCCCAGAAGCAGGTCAAGGTGGCTCTTGAGACGTTTGATAGGGAGTACGATAAGAAGCTCCTCATCGGACCATTGGACGAGGCGATCCAAGTGGTCCGCAAGGTCAGGGAAAAATGCGACAATATTGGACTGATGTGGGATTTGAGCCACGCACCAATGCTCAAGGAAACCCCTGAAGATGTTCGGCGCGCAGCTGGATTTCTAGCGCACATACATGTAGGATGCAGCAAGAAGACTGACGGAACCTTTCTGGATACACATCCTGGATTCCACACGAAAGGTGCAGTGAATTCTGAGCCCGATCTGGCAAGGCTACTGCAAGTACTGCTTGAGATCGGTTATGAGGGAATGGTTGGCTTCGAGGTGAAGCCGGAACCCAACCAGACAAGCGAAGAGATAGTGGCTACTGCTAAGGGCGTCCTCATAGGCGCATATCAAAGAGTCGTGTCAGATTCGCTGAAGAAATAGGATCAAGGACTGGCCCGCGGTGGCTCTAGACCATCTCTTCAATCCTGATTTTTTCGCCGTTTTTGACTTTCTTGAAGACTGAAGCGTCTCCCACGATCTTTGCGAACACGTTCACAGGACTGTATGCACGAGCTTCATTACCTCTACTTGCCGGCGTAGGCCCGAAGAAGATACAGAACGCTTTTCCCGGAGGCCAATAAGCCAAATCCCCCACAGACACCACTTCTTGGCCCTCTTCCAATCCAACGTTGACGGGGATGGAGAAGTAGATCTCGTCGCCCCAGCGGTTAGCTTTTCCTTCGATTGGGAGAGCGTTCCAAATCGCTTCTCCAGTCTTGGGATTTTTCTCAATGAGTTCAGCTGCAACCTTACCAGTGGCTGATGTTATTATCTGAACGCGCTTTACCAATAGGATCACCTTCCCTTCTTGATTTCATCTAGTGCTATCTGGAACATCACTCTTTTGGAAAGCCAAGGGCTAGGCACTAAGACCTTCTTGACAGGGGTCGAACTCGTATGACTTCGGGATTGACCAAGTTGGGTGGGGTCTTCCCCCCGAAGAATGCGACCAAATTCTCAGCAACCATCTCAGCCATTCTTGAACGTGTTTCGTAGCTTGCACTCGATATGTGTGGTGCTACGACCACATTACTCAACCCGAGAAGAGGGTTGCTCAAAGGAGTGGGTTCTTGCTCGAAAACATCGAGTCCAGCGCCGGCGATTCTTCCTTCTTTCAACGCATCATACAGGGCCTTTTC
>Ga0315277_10004957_pt1 | contig 17656 bp, 16 predicted proteins | sample YL17G05_15_MG_FD_203695 | JGI IMG/M metagenome (GOLD analysis project Ga0315277, IMG submission 203695) | Sediment microbial communities from Yellowstone Lake, YNP, Wyoming, USA - YL17G05_15 | ecosystem: Environmental > Aquatic > Freshwater > Lake > Sediment | place: USA: Wyoming | collected...
GCGCTGGAGGATTGTCTTGTGGAGCGGGATTTCGACCTGATTCAGCTCGAGTACACCCAGATGGCCTGCTATGCGCGCAAGGCGCTCGGGATACCGACGCTGCTGACCATGCACGAGGTCGATTCTGCGGCTTGCGCCCGGCGTGCCCGCGTTGAATCGAACCCCATGCGCAAGGTGCGCTGGTTTTACAACTACCTGCAAGTTCTCGACCGCGAAGTCGCGCTGCTGCGACGCGTCGACGCCGCGATCTGTGTGACCGACACGGATAAAAGGGAACTGACAAAGTTTTGCGCCTCCGTCCCGGTGCACGTGATCAACACCGGCGTGGATCTGGGCTATTTCCAGCCCCCAGATGGATCGCCGGCCGGCGTCCGGCTGGTGTTTGTCGGCGCCTTCCGCCATGAACCCAACGTCGATGCCATGACCTACTTCTGCAAAAAGGTGCTGCCCGTGGTGCAAGCCGAGGTTCCAGAAACCGAACTGTACATCGTTGGCAGCGAACCGCCGCCGGCTGTTGCCTCCCTGGCAAGCATCCGCGGCGTTCACGTGACCGGTTTCGTCCCGGACATCAGGCCGTTCATGGCTGCCGGCTCGGTCTATGTGGTGCCACTACGCCTTGGCGCCGGCATCCGCGGCAAGATCCTGGAAGCCTGGGGTATGGCAATGCCTGTAGTCGCCACGACCGTAGCCTGCGCCGGCCTGCGCTGTCGGGACGGCGAGAACCTCCTGGTCGCGGATTCTGCGGAGGACTTCGCCGCGTGTGTCGTCTCGCTCCTTAAGGATCCCGCACGCAGGAGGCACATCGGACAGGAGGGCCGGAAGGTCGCGGAGCAGTGCTACGCTTGGGACGCCGTCGCGTTCCAGCTCGACACCCTTTATCGAACTTACATCGGCAATCACCGGCCTTCTTGGTGGCGATGAGTAATGATAGCGACGACTGCTTCAATCTCAAATGGGAGGCACGAGGATTGCCGGACACGCACGTTCGTTCGCTCGCTCCTCAAACTCACGGTGCTTCCCTTTCGCTTCGCATGGCTGTTGATCGTCTGGCTCCGCCTCCGCATAGGAGCCCGGAAGGCTCCATACCAGTCATGAATGGCTCTTCGCCACTCTCGATGATTCCTGGGCCTGTTGGTCTGCATCTTTTCACTCGTCATTCGTCACTCGTCACTTTGCCTTATAATCCGGGAATGAATTCGCAGCCGGAGGCGTTACCGATCTCGATTGTGATCCCAAATTACAATGGCGCCGCCTGCCTCGAGGCCTGCCTGCGGTCCCTCCTGCGGCAGACTTATCCGCCGGCGGAAATCCTGGTAGTGGACAATGCGTCGCGAGATCACTCGGTCGAGATGGTGCGCCGGGTGGCGCCGCAGGCGCGGATCCTGTCGCAGGCGTGCAATTCGGGCTTTGCTGCCGCGGTCAACCGCGGCACCCAGGAGGCCCGTGGAGAGTGGGTCGCAGTGCTGAACAACGACACCGAGGCAGAGGCCGAATGGCTGGCTGAGTGTTCCGCCGCTATCGGGCGGCATCCGGATGCTTCCTTCCTGGCGTGCCGCATCCTGGACTACAGCCGGCGCGACCGGATCTACAGTGCCGGAGATTGCTTTCTCCGCGCCGGCATCGGTTACCGCCGCGGAGAGGAGCGGCCCGACGGCGAGGAGTACCGTTGTGAGATCCCGATTTTTTCGGCCTGCGGCTGTGCGGCGCTCTACCGCAGGGCGGCCCTGGAGCAAGTCCAAGGGTATGACGAGCACTTCTTCGCTTATCTGGAAGATGTGGAACTCGGTCTGCGTCTCCAGGCAGCGGGCGCGCACGGCTATTATGTGCCCGCAGCCAAGGTCTATCACCTGGGAGGCGCCACCAGCGGCGGAGAATTCGCCCCCCTGGCGGTTAGTCTGCGCACGCGCAACGCGATCCTGCTCTTGCTCAAGAGCATTCCCGGCCGCGTCCTGCTGCGCTCCTGGCCGATGATCCTCGCCGGCCAGGCCTCGTGGCTTGGCCGCGTCACGGCTCACGCCAAGCTGCTGAGTTACCTGCGAGGCCTGGCGGGCGTGATTCCGCTGGTTCCTGCCATGCTCAGGCAACGACGGGGCATGCGCCGGCTCTGGAAGAACTCTGGCGAACGGCTCTGGCGCCATATCCTGGAATCGGAGAACCTGGCGCGCCTTGACTTTTCGACTCCGGGTTTGAAAACATCGCATTTTCTGGCCTGGTACTTCAGGCTGTTTTGAGGCGGACGGTCGCGTGGTCTCCATCGTCATCGTCAATTGGAACTCAGGCCCGCTTCTGGAGCGATGTGTCGGTTCGCTTCGTAAGCACGCGGCAGATTGCGAGATCGTGATCGTCGACAACGCTTCCGAAGACGCAAGTCTCGACTTCGTTCAGCGGTCCGGCACTTCCCTGGTGCTGCGGAATAGTTGGAATGCCGGTTTTGCAGCTGCCAACAATCAGGGCTGGCGCGCGAGCCGGGGAGAGCTGATCCTGTTCCTGAATCCCGATACCGAGAGTTTGCCGGGCGGAGTCGACCGCCTGGCCGAGCGGCTCCAGAAGGATGCGACCGTCTGGGCTGCCGGCGGACAGTTGGTCGATCACGCCGGAACCGCTCAGGTCGGCTTCAATGTGCGCGCCTTCCCGAGCATCGGCGCGGTCGCAGCTGAAATGCTGCTGCTCGACGAGATCTGGCCGCGCAACCCCTGGACTCGCCGCTACCGTATGTCCGACTGGGACCACGACTCTCCATGCGATGTGGATCAGCCCGCGGCAGCCTGCCTGATGGTTCGGCGCGCCGCGCTCGAGTCCCTGGGAGGTTTCGATGAGGCCTTCCGGCCGGCTTGGTTCGAGGATGTCGATCTGTGCAAGCGCATCCGCAATGCAGGCGGCCGGATTGTCTTTGAGCCGCGGGCGCGCTTCGTACACTACGGCGCCATCAGCCTGCGCAACCTGACGCCGGAAGAGTTCATGCGGTGCTATTACGCCAACCTGATCCGCTACTTTAGAAAGCACCACGGCAGCGCAGCCGCGGCACAGACGCGCCGCCTCGTCATCGCGGGCCTCTGCCTTCGCGGCGTGTTGGCAGCTCTCGGGGCGCCGTTACCCACTCGCGCCGGAGTCTCGTCTCCTCGCGCCTATTGGAGGGTCGCGCGCCTCGTGGCCCGTGCAAGGACGGCCGGCGCATGACCCCGCGAGTGCTGGTCAGCATCGTTACTTACAACTCGGCGCGCTATCTGAAGCACTGCCTCGAAAGCCTGCAGGCGCAGACCTGGCGCGACCTCGTTGTATGCCTTTGGGACAACGCTTCTACCGATCAGTCGACAGCGATTGCATCAGAGTTCGGCGGTTTATTAAGCGCGCTCCATACATCGGACCGGAACATCGGCTTCTGTGCGGCTCAAAACCGCATCATCGCCTCGACCCCGTCGGCCTATGTCCTGGTGCTCAATCCGGACGTGGTGCTCGAGCCCTCTTTTCTATCGATCCTCGTCCGCACATTGGATGAGGACGCTGTCGCGGGATCCGCAACGGGAAAGCTCTGGCGCTGGCAGGAAGACGTGGAAACGGGCGCCGCTGCATCGCTGCCGCAAGCGGGGCGCATTCTGGATACGACAGGAATGTACCTGACTCCCAATCAGCGCCATCTCGACCGCGGCTCCGGAGAACCTGACCGGGGCCAATACGAGGCGCGCGCATATGTGTTTGGGGCTTCCGGCGCCGCTGCGCTCTATCGGCGGGCCATGCTCGAGGAGGTCAAGGACGGCGGGGAGTACTTCGACGAGGCATTCTTTGCCTTCCGCGAGGACGCGGACCTGGCCTGGCGTGCCCAGTGGTTGGGTTGGCGCTGTCTCTATGTGCCGGACGCCAGTGGTTTCCATGCGCGCAGGGTGCTGCCGGAGCGGCGCGCCGCGTTGCCTGCGGAAATCAACATGCACTCGTTCAAGAACCGGTTCCTCCTGCGCATCAAGAACATGGACGCCGCCACCTACGCGTGCTTCCTGCTGCCGATCACCGCGCGCGACCTCGGCGCGCTCGGGTATGTGCTCTCGCGCGAGCCGTCCTCGCTCCGGGCGCTGCCCCTGCTCTGCAAAGCCCTTCCGCGCGCCTGGCGGTTGCGCAAGGAGCTGCAACGCCGGCGACGCGTCACACCGCGGGAAATGCGCTTCTGGTTCTCGTACCAGCCGGTCTCAATCGAAACCGCAAAATGCACGAAATTGACCAAAGAATGACCCGAGTATTGTGGCGAAGTAGACCTCACCGGCGCAGCGAGCTGCCCCAGGTGCGCTCCGAGCGCTTTAGCCCTGGTCTTTGTCGTGTGTTGGCGGTCGGGTGAGAATCCCGATAGTGGGCAATATCCATTTCGGTTACCGGAACAGTGCTGGTGCTGCCTGCCGCCGCGTCGGCCGGTTCGTTGTCGACGTCCATCAAGACCTTCTGGTAGCAAAGGTCGGGCGCTTCCTGGAACATCAGTTGATTCTTCAGAAAGAGGGTGTTGTCGATCGTTACGACCACCTGCCGGAACTCCTTATCCTTGTTCTCGACGCGGAATCCGTACTCGCGATGTTTGACTTGTGGAATCATGCCAAGGTACCGCAGCTTCAGAACAATATCCTTCGCCATGAATTCTTTCCTTTCCGGAAAGGCAGCGTTGACAAAATCGAAGCTCTCGTGCGCGGATGCATCATCTAGTATCCCGGGGGCCCGATTCCTGACTATAAGTATATACCTGTCTGAGACGTATGCCGGTTTATTTTTCAGAACTGAGTCATCATACCGTCGTCATCGGGGCGTTTTCTTGTCGACGGCAAAAAAGAACGGACTGCATAGTCCGATCTGTCGTCGCGGGCAGAAGAGACTTATAGAACGGGCGTTGCTGTCCCATAAATGCTATACTGACAAGGTATTCCTACATGCAATGGATTTGCTCGGCGAGCGCTTGCCATGGGCTTGCGAGAGCGAGAGGAGAGCACGTGGCAGGAAGTAAGAGACCATCGTTCCTCAAGCGGCAGAAGGAGCAAAAACGCCAAGCCCGAGCGCTCGAGAAGCGCGAGGCCCGCCGGGAACGCAAGGCGGCGAAGGCGACCGAGGGCACGCGCCCCGAAATCCCCGAGCTGCCCGCGGCGGAATCCCAACGAGACGAATGACGGGCTGTGAGAGGCAGCGGCACGAATGGCTTGCGAGGCAGCGAATCGGCTCAGGCCTCATGCGGGTTGTGCGGGTGCCGTGCTCATGACTTCAAAGCTGCTGCGAGTTTTCCCGTCACCCTGTAATCCCTCTCGGGCCTTCCGCGGGTCGGGAATTCACATGCGCGGCTCATTCATTTTCGGCTTGCCCAGCGATACGCCGGACACGTTCGCGGCCATTGCTGACCTGGCGGAGCGTGCCGAGTTGACGTTTGCTCAGTTTGTCCCTCTTACCCCGTTTCCCGGCACCATCGATTTCGAAAAATGGGAAAAGGCGGTGAAGCAAGACGCCGAGCCTATCGCCGGCATGCTGGGGAGGGTCGACCAAACCCTGCGAGCATTTGGGGATGTCTGTGACCATCCCCGAAATTTATCTTGGTTTCGATATGAACATGGGGTATTATATAAGCTCAGGTTTTTGTAAAAACTTCGTCGATAGGAAAGAGCTGCAAACTCCTGAAGGAGGAAGCGGCTCTTTTGTTTTTGGCTCATAGCCCGCGGATGATTACGAAAGCCCGGAACTAACATACATGCCCCAAGGGGCAGATTCTCACCAGGAAAACAAATGAAAGAACAAGGAACAGTAAAGTGGTTTAGCAATAACAAGGGTTACGGTTTCATCTCCCGTGAAACTGGAGATGACGTTTTCGTTCACCATACCGCGATTGAAGGAGCCGGTTTCAAATCGCTCAACGAGGGCGACAAGATCGAGTTTGAAGTGGCCAGAGGTCCCAAAGGACTGCAGGCTCAGAACGTTGTGAAGCTATAGGCAGAACCCCGGGGATTCTGGAGCGCCGGAATCCCCGGTCCTAACGCCATCGCTCCAATCAGAAAGCGAGATTTCATGCCAGGAAAACTTTTTGTCGGGAACCTTTCGTTCAATGTTGTCGAGACAGATTTAAATCAGCTCTGCGCAAGCCTGAAGGTCCAGACCGCGAGCGTCAAGATCATGCGCGATATGGAATTGGGAAGATCGCGCGGGTTTGCATTTATAGAATTGGCCCCTGAAGCAGATATGGACGCCGCTATCAAGGAATTGAACGGAAAGGAACTGGATGGCCGTGCCCTTACGGTAAACGAGGCGCGGCCTCCCAAGAGGCGTGAGTTCGGCGGCGGTGGTGGCGGTTCGCGATTTGGTCATCGGCCGGGTGGCGCCGGCGGTGGTGGTAGGTCCGGCAGCCGCGACTCCCGACGCAAGGAACGCGAACGCCCCAAGCGAAAGATCCAAGAACTTTACTAACCTCTGGTACGATTCGATATCTAACCGGGCACTTGTGGGGACGTCCCCATTCCCCATTTTCCTAACAGAGGGGGAGTTCGGCAAAGGCATTGAGATGCAAGTCGGCAGCGGCGCCCCGGCGCAGCTTCGGGGTCCCCGCGGCCGCGATCATGGCGGCATTGTCTGTAGTCAGGATCGGGCTGGGATAGTAAACCTTTTCCTCGAAAGCCTCAGTGAAGGTGCGGCGCAGCAGGCTGTTGCACGCCACGCCTCCGACCAGCAAGATGGACTGCGGGAAGTGCTGCCGCGCCGCCTTACGTGTCTGCGCCACAAGCGTATCGACAATAGCCTGCTGATAGCTGGCCACCAGATCCAGCACCTTCTGGGGCACCTTTTTCGGGGAACGGCAGGTCTTGATGCCAGCTTGTTGGATGTGCCGAAGAGCTGCGGTCTTGAAGCCGCTGAAGCTGAAGTCCAGGGTGCCGTCGCTGATCTTGGGGATGGAGAAATGAAAGCTGCGCGGGTCGCCCCGACCTGCGAGTCGGTCGATGACAGGGCCGCCCGGGTAGCCGAGTCCTAGAAACTTAGCGAGCTTGTCCAGGGCTTCCCCGGCTGCATCGTCGCGAGTGCGCGCGATCAGCCGGTAGCGTTCCGGCTCGGGCGAAACAATCAACGAGGTGTGACCTCCGGAGACAACCAACGCCAGAAGCGGATAAGCAATCCCGGGATGCTCGATGAACGCCGAATAGATGTGTCCTTCGATGTGGTTGACGGGCGCCAGCGGTTTCTTCAGCGCGAAGGCCATCGCCTTGGCATAAGACAATCCCACGAGAAGCGAGCCGATCAGCCCCGGCCCCTGGGTTACTGCGATGCCGTCGATCCGGTCGTAATTCTTGCCGGCGTCGCCGAACGCCTTGCGAACCACGAAGCCGATGTTGCGCAAGTGCTCACGGCTGGCCAGTTCAGGAACGACGCCCCCGAAGCTGCTGTGAGTCTCCACTTGAGATGCGACCACATTCGACAGCACGACATGCCCGTCCTCCACGAGCGCCGCAGCAGTCTCATCGCATGACGACTCAATACCCAAAACGAGCATCTTGCCAGACTCCCAGATCAAATGACGAATGGCGAGTGACGAATGACGAGTGAAAAATCCTCATCGGTCCATTTGTCACGGATCTGCTGGAAATCCTGGATATCCGTATTGGATTCAACGTGTGCATCCTTGTCTTTTCACTCGTCACCCGTCATTCGTCACTCGTCACTTATCCTCAGCCACTAGTGCCTGCAGGCTCTGCAAGTAGGGCGGGCGCGCGACACCGCGTTCGGTGACGATAGCCGTGATATAGCGGTTCGGGGTCACGTCAAAGGCCGGATTGGCAACCGCGGTGTGCTCGGAGGTGATGAGAACACCCTGAAGCTTGCGCACCTCCTCCGGATCGCGCTCTTCGATTGCGATGTAGCTCCCATCCGGTATCGTCAGGTCAAGCGTGGATGTAGGCGCCGCCACCAAAAAAGGAAGGCCGTTTTCCTTGGCAAGGACGGCCACTGAGTAGGTGCCGATCTTGTTGGCCACATCCCCGTTGGCCGCGATGCGGTCGGCGCCCACGATGACGCAATCGATGCGCCTGAGCTGCATGAAATGGCCCGCCATGCCGTCCGTGATGACGGTGACCGGAATGTTGTCCTTCTGCAGCTCCCATGCGGTCAGACGGGCGCCTTGAAGAAACGGACGGGTTTCATCGGCATAGACTTGAATGTGCTTGCCGGCCTCCACTGCGGCGCGGATGACGCCCAGCGCCGTGCCGTAGCCTGCAGTTGCCAGCGCGCCCGCATTGCAGTGCGTCAGCACGCGGGCGCCGTCGGCGATGAGCGCCTGACCCAGCCTCCCGATCTCGCGGTTGGCGCGGATGTCTTCGTCGTGCATGGCCTCAGCCTCGCGCACGAGCGCGGCGCGCACGGCTTCCACGCCGCCGGCACAGGAACGCCGATATACTTCCTTCATGCGCTCAACCGCCCAGAACAGGTTGACTGCAGTGGGTCGCGCGCCGGCAATCACATTGCAGATTTTTTCGAATTGAGGATCCAGTTCCTGCACGGTCGATGCGACTGCTTTCTTCACCCCAAGCGCGATGCCCATGGCCGCGGCGATGCCGATCGCAGGCGCCCCGCGGATCACCATGGCGCGGATCGCCTCGGCAACCTCGCGAAAGTCATTGCAAGTCTGGTGGATCTCCTGGGCCGGCAGCAAGCGCTGGTCAAGCATCACGACTGCGGAGCCCGTCCATTCAATCGTTCGTATCATGCAGCACAGTCTAGCCTATGCACCTTCGTTTTTGAAGAACGGTCCTGCAACAAGTGACGAGTGTAGAGTGACGAGTGACGAGTTAGGGGGCATCGTGCGCGCGGGGAAACTGCCGAATGGTGAATCAAGAGTGCCCCTCGTCCCATCTATCTTTTCACTCATCATTCGTCATTCCTCACTCGTCACTTGAATTGTCTTTGACAACGGCCAAATGCTGGTGGTATTGATGTGCTGCTAGATTGGATCTTTCCAATTCGGATTGAGGTGCCCCGGAGCGGGGGTAAAAGGGAAGTGGGTGCGAATCCCACGCGGTCCCGCCACTGTATTCGGAGAGCCGGCTTCTGCGGCCTGAAGCAGCATCCAGAGTAGCCCGCCACTCGTTGATCCAAGACGGGGAAGGCGAGAAGCCCGGCAATGACCCGAGAGTCAGGAAACCTGCCTCATCCCATGTTTCAGCCAGCTCTTCGCGAGAAAGAGACCTGAAATGCCTTCTAAACCTCGCCATTCATCCTCTTTTCCACAGCGCGCAAGCTTTGCGCTTTTCATGCTCCTGGCGGCTTGTTCCCGCACCTTGCCTACTAGCCACGAGACCAGATCCGGGGCCTCGGCGCCGACGGTGGCTTACACCGACGGCACCGGCAGGCGCGTCGTCCTGCCACGGCGTCCGCTGCGAATCATCTCCTTGGCGCCGAGCGTGACCGAGACTGCGTATCTTCTCGGCGCCGGCGACCGCCTGATCGGGGTTACCATACAATGCGACTGGCCCGAGGATGCGAAACGCAAGCCGAAGATCGGCAGCCTGCTGGATCCGAGCTACGAGACCATTCTCGCCGCACAGCCCGACCTTGTCATTGCATCAACCGCCGGAAACGATCGCGCCGCCGTGTACAAGCTGGCGGAATTGGGACTGCCGGTGTTTGTAACCGCGCCCCGATCCGTCGAGGGGATTTTCGAAACTACGCGCCAGATCGGCCGGATCATGGACTGTGCGGCCGAAGGCGAGCGCTTGGTCGCAGAAATGAAAGCCCGGCTCCAGGAAGTCCAGCGCCGCCTCGCCGGGCTGCCGCCGACGCGTGCCTTCTTGATCACGTGGTTCGATCCTCTTCTGGCGCCGGGCCGAAAGACCTTCGAAAACGACGTTCTCAATCTGGCGAACGTCGTTTCCATCTCGGCCGGAAGCGATGAGTACTATCCTCGTTACAGCCTCGAGCAGGTGCTGGCGCAGAACCCCGACGCCATCCTGACCGTCTTTCATGCGGGGAAACCCCTTCCCGACCTCCGGCAGATGCCAGGCTGGCGCGATTTGAAAGCGGTGAAGCAGAGGCGTGCTTACGTCTTGAGCGAAGTCCTGCAGCATCCATCTCCCAGGTTCGTCGATGCTGTTGAGGAACTGGCGCGCAAGCTTCATCCGGAGCGTTTCCAATGAGGCGTCTTTCGCGCAGGCGCATTGCCGCCGTGAGCTTTTCCTTGCTGCTGGCTTGGGCGTGCACAGCGCTGTTCGCGCTCGCCATCGGCAGTGTGGCGATCCCGCCCGAGGGCCTGATCCGATTGCTCGCGCACCGTGTGTTCGGCCCTGCGGCGATGGAGGACCCGCTCGCGACCATCCTGTTTTCGATCCGGCTGCCGCGCATATTCCTGAGTTCCCTGGTTGGCGCCGCTCTCGCGGTCGCGGGTACGGCTTTTCAGTCGCTGCTGCGCAATCCCCTTGCCGATCCCTTCGTCCTGGGAGTCTCGACGGGCGCATCGCTCGGGACCATCCTGTATTCCATCTTCGCTGCATCCTGGGGATCCGTGCAGGCTGCGGCGGGTCTCGCCTACGGCCGTCCGATTGCTGCGTTCCTCGGCGCAGCGCTGGTGGTTGCTGCGGTTTACTTCATTGCGGGCGGCGGCGGCCGCTCGGGAGAAGGCTCGCAGCGCTTGCTGCTGGCCGGCATCGTGCTGGCCTCATTCATCTCGTCGATCAACGTAATTCTGCTCACCAGCACCAACCAGGCCGACCTGCGCGGCATCTTCTACTGGCTCATCGGGGATCTCAGCCGTCCCGTCGATGCCTCGATCTATGTCGTTACGGCCGTGGTGCTGACCGGATTTTTGCTGCTCTATTTGTTTTCACGCAGCCTGAACCTGATTTCCATGGGCGAGGAGGACGCCATGATTCTGGGCGTGGAGGTGCCGCGCGTGAAGGTCGGCGTGTATCTCATAGCTTCGCTCATCACCGGCGCCGTGGTTTCCGTCAGCGGCCCGATCGCTTACATCGGGCTCATCTGCCCTCACCTGGTGCGCATGATGTTCGGCAACGACAACCGCATCCTGTTTCCGGCTGTCTTCCTGTTCGGCGCCATCTTCACGTTGCTGGCGGATACCGTGGCCCGCACCGTGCTGGCGCCTGTCGAGTTGCCGGTGGGAGTCATCACGGGGCTGATCGGGGCGCCGCTGTTTGTCTACCTTTCGCGGCGGAAGGGCACGCTATGAGCCGGACCAATTCGTTGCCGTCGCTGGAAGCCCAGAACGTGAGCTTCGCCTACCGAAAACCCGTGGTGCGCGATCTTACGCTCGCGTTGATGCCCGGCACCGTCACCGGCATCATCGGGCCCAACGGCTCAGGCAAGACAACAGTCCTGCGACTCCTGGGCGGCATCCTGCGGCCGGCTTCCGGAGACATCCTGCTTAATGGAATGACGCCGCTCGCCGGCCTGGCGCGCAAGGAGATCGCGCGCCACATCGCCATGGTACCGCAGAGTGCCGGCGACGGTTCCCAGCTGACGGTGCTACGGTTTGCTATGCTGGGCCGATCGCCTCACCTCTCCCTGTTCGGATTTGAAAGCGCGCGGGATGAAGAGATCGCGCTGGCCGCGCTGGAGATGGCTCAACTGACGTGCTATCTCGATGCTCGCGTCTCGGAGCTTTCCGGTGGTGAGAGACAACGCCTCCTGCTGGCACGAGCGCTGGCCCAGGAATCGAAGATTCTGCTGCTCGATGAACTCACTGCCAACCTTGACATTAACTACCAGGTCGAGTTGATGCGTCTGGTGATCCGCCTTACGCGGGAGCGGGGGCTTGCGACGCTCGTTGTTTCGCATGAGATTCACCTGCTCGCCAGCTTCTCCGACCGCATTGCGCTGATGTCCGAAGGCGCGATCCGCCGCCAGGGCACGGTGTCGGAAGTCATAACAAGAGAAAATCTGAGCCAACTCTTCGGCCTGGACTTTGAGGTGCGGCCGCTGGCCAACGGCCTGCCCGAAGTCTTGCCCGTCATTGATGAACGGAGACAACCATGAACTCGCATCGCAGCGTAAAAACTGCTTTTACCGCAGAAAACCGCAGTCAATTGACAACGGCCTTGTGGCCGCAGATCTTCCGGGCCGCGGCCACTTTGGAGTGCGGCGTCACAACACCGCTTTCGGTACTTTGTCAAAGCGATGGCAAGCCACCGCACGCCAAAGTGCCGCTGCACGGCGCGCAGTTTATGCTGGCGGCGCTCGTGATGCTTCTTCCCTCTTCGAGTGCTTGGTCCCAGCAGGACATTGTGCGCCACATCGCGGGATTGGTGGTCGACCAGAGCGGCGCACCGGTGCCGCGTGTGCTTATCGAGGTCCGCTCACAATCCGGGCAGACTGCAGCCTCGGCCCTGACTGACATTCAAGGGACGTTCGTCCTCAATCTGCTGGATGGAAACTATACCTTGAATGCTACCGCCTCCGGACTCGCGCCGCTGCACCATCAGCCTCTGGAAGTCAGCGCCGCCACGGCCCCGCTGCGCCTGACGCTGGAGATACCGTCGATCGCAGAACAAATCGTCGTGACTGCCACCCGAACGGAGGCGGCGCTGGCTCAGGTTGGAAGCAGCACCACGGTCATTCAAGGAAACGAGTTGGAGCGTGAAGGGACCGATTCAGTAGCGGACGTTCTGCGCCGGGTCGCCGGCCTCACCATCGCGCAGAGCGGCGGGAGTGGACAACTGGCTTCCCTCTTCATCCGGGGCGGCGAATCGGACTACACCAAGGTGCTGATCGACGGCATCCCCGTGAATGATCCTGGCGGGAGTTTCAACTTCGCCAACCTGTCCGCCTCGAGCATCGACCGCATCGAGATCGTGCGCGGCCCGCAGAGCGCCCTCTTCGGATCCGATGCCATGGCCGGGGTCATCCAGATATTTACGCATCGCGGCAGTAGCGAAGGGCTGGAGCCACGGCCGCGCGTCTCTTTTGAAAGGGGCAGCCTCGCCACGTTCCGCTACGAAGCCGGGATCGAAGGGAAAGGGAAACGGTTAGACTATGCGGCATCGTTTGCGCGCCTGGACACAGACAACAATGTGCGTAACGGCTCCTTCAACGACGAGACCGCGAACGGAAACCTCGGCCTCCGCTTGTCGCGAAAGAGCCTGCTACGAGCGGTCTTCCGCAGCGGTGCCGGGCGGACGGGGGTGCCGGGACAATGGGCATTTTATCGGCCTGATTCGGACGCGTACTACCGTCACCGTAACCTGGCTGGGGGAGTAACCCTCACCCATTTCACCACCCCTTCCTGGACGCAAACGCTTTCCTATACGATCAACGACTCGCGGCAGTTTTCCGAAGACAGCGTGGATGACGGCAGCTTCATCGCACAGTATCAGGGCCACACGTGCACGTTCACATCCTACGATTTCGCATATCAATACCTCAGCCAAAACCGGCGCCAGAAGATCAACTACCAGAGTGAGTGGTCCCTACCCCACGCTCATCTTCTGACTGCGGGAGCCGAATACGAGCGGGAAACTGGAACCGCGGGGGATCCGCGCTCAGATCCGCTGGCTGCGAAGCGCATCAACTTCGGCGCTTTCGTTCAGGATCAGTGGTTCTTGAAACGCTTCTTCGCGGCCGCAGGTGTGCGTCTGGAGCACAACGTGAGCTTTAGACATAGGTTCTCAGTTACACCGCGCCTGTCGCTGGCCTGGCACGCGCACGAGCCATCGCAGGGCGGGGCGCTAGACTTAACCAAGATCAAGGCTAACTTCGGTCTCGGGATCAAGCAACCTACCCTGGTTGAGTCGTTCAGTAAGTCTCCGTTTTTTCTCGGCAACCCAAAGCTCAAGGCGGAAGAGTCCGCAAGTTACGACGTCGGCATCGAGCAAGATTTTCGCGATGGCAAAGGAGCCGTGGAGCTTACGTTCTTCGAGAATCGTTTCCGCAATCAGATTGGTTATGTGACCACCGATTTCACAACCTTTGCAGGGACCTTCTTTAATCTCGGCAAAACACGTGCGCGAGGCATCGAGACAAACTTCCGGCAGAATCTGGGATGGGGCCTGGAGCTCAGGGGATCCTACACGATGCTTCGTGGGCGCGTACTGGAGAACTCAGCCCCTCCCGATCCGGCCTATGCCGCCGGGCAGTCGCTCCTACGGCGTCCGCGCCATTCCGGTTACCTCGATTTGAAGTGGAAGCCCGGGCGCTGGACGTTCGGCGCCACCGGGACGCTTGTGGGAAGCCGGCTGGATTCCGACTTCCTTGGTCTCGACATGAAGCGGAATCGGGGTTACGGCGTGCTGGATTTGCTTCTGAGCTTCCGGCTCTTCTCGGGAGCGACGGTGTTTGCCGTCGTGAATAATGCTCTGGATAGGAGTTACATGGAAGTGCTCGGCTATCCTGCTCTGCCTGCCCGCTTCCGCATCGGCGTCAGCGCAGGCTTTTGATGACAGACCTTTTTTCGCGAAAGATCTTCCGCGTGTGTTGTAGTCTCTGATTTGGGATGTAACGGTCGTGCGCAAAGACGTAAAATGGGCGCGATAGCACACAAACTCCGTCAGCAGCCGAGAGAAAAGTCGGAGGTCGGAGGTCCGAATGGCACGCAATAAGAGACTCTGGCTCTGGATTCTGCCCGTGATTCTGATCATCTTCCTGGTATGGTACTTTGCCGTTCGCACAAGCCATGGGCCTGCCGAGCAGGCCGCACTGCCGGCGGACACCGGCGAGCCGGGCACGGCCACGAATGCGCCCACGCCTACCTATCAGCCGATAAGCGAATCATCGCTTGGGGGCTTCAGTACAGGTGCGGAGTACGTGGCGACCGGGAAGGTCGCGACTGAGTTGCTGGAGCCGTTGTCAGGGGCTATGGTTTTCGTGTATGGCACCGCGCCGCTCTGGTCGCCTCCTACTTTCGAGCAGCCGGCGCCCCTGGACACCCAGACCTGCGATGACACAGGGCACTATGAAATACGTCTGAACACCCCCAAAAATCTGTGGATGAGGGTTCGAAAAGACGGATATACGCAGATAGATGCCTTCGTTCCCGTCCGGGATCCAAAGACGGCTGTGCGAGACTATCAGCTGCGGCCGGCACAGTCCACAGTCATGGGATTGGTGGTTGATAAAAAGGATGTGCCGATAGCAGGCGCCGTAGTAATAGCCAACATTCCACCTTTCGCACTTCTGGGAGACAGTCCAGTTCTGTCACCGGTCGGAGCACTGACGGACGCCAGCGGAAAATACACGCTTGAAGGGCTTCCGGAGGGCGATGTAGACATCGTTGCTTTCGCCCGCGGATATGTTCTGGGAGAGAACCAGAGCCCATTAAAGGCGGGGCAGGCCTCAGTGGTCAATTTCAACTTGTCACCGGGATCTCCCATTTCATTTGCGGTGAAAAACGGCCGGGGTGAGGTTCTCCCATATGCGACAGCCACGGCCCCTGGATATGCCAAGATCGCGGGTGGCGACCGCGGCGGCGTGGTTGAGTTTTCCGTGCCCGCGGGAACGAATCCCTTCGAATGCACGGTGATTGCGGACGGATATCAGGCCAACACCATTCAGGTAGACCCGAATGCGCCTCCGTCCGTGGTCGTGCTCGAGCACAAACCGGAATTGAAGGGCCGGATCGCCGCAGAATCGGGCGCGGCGATCGCCGATGCGCTTGTCAGCGTTTTCGGCGCGGGAGGAGCGCAAGGAAAGTTTGATGGATCTGCACAAACCGACAAGGCGGGCCGCTTCTCGCTGTCGTTGTCGTATCCGCCGGTGCGCGAGATCAGGGTTTCCAGGCCCGGCTACTTCGACCAGCGTCTCGCGTTTGACTCTGCCAGGCCGGCAGCGTCCGAGGTCAACATCCTTTTGAAGCGCGTGGAAGCGGGAATTTATGGACGTGTGATCGATTACAAGGGCATCCCGGTGAAGCGCTTCGTGGTCCATGTCCGCAGCGCCTCTGGAGCAACCGCCGGCCAGGACTATCAGCGTTCTTTCGTCAGCGATCGGGGTGCTTTCATGATAACGGACGTCGCGCCCGGCACTTACACACTCGTCATCCAGTCTGTTCCGAGCGCCACGACAGACAATGTGGATCTGTTCAGCATGGAAGGGGTGGAGATCCGAAAGGCCTTCCTTTTTGGGGAAATCCTGGCCCAATTCCCCAAGCCCAAGTACAAGACATAGACTTCGGACCTTCAACATCCGACTTCCAACCTCCGATCTTTCTCCGGCTCAACACAGCTCTGGGACGTGATCGGATTTTGCATCAGACGTAGGTCCGCGGATATTTGATACGGATAAGCTATAGCTCTCGAAAATGCCCCAATCCAAAATCAGGTGAGGAGTTCTGCAGCCGCGCGATGAATGAGTTCTCGCCTATCCCAGGCGTTGCGGTCGATGAAAACGTAGAACTTCCATAGGGCCTTGTGCTTTTGTTTGAGAACTCGAATCTCATCGTTGTTGCTGCCGGAAAGAGGCACGATGCGCCCGCTCTCGAGCCTGACGAGGACCTCAGCTTCCGGGAGGGCCATGCCGATCGATGGGCAATAGACAATAACCTGGCAAGGCTGGAGGTTCGCAGCGCCGGCGATCTGAGCCTCCAGCGCCTCGCGGTTGCCGGCATCGTGGTGGAATCGGTCGACGATCTCTTTCTGCCGGCCTGCTCCCACGTCGGCGGTGAGAACAAAGCATGCGCGGTAAAGTTGGCGCGTTTCCATGCAGTCGAGGATGTGGGCGACACCTGCATTGCCCCCATAGCTCTCACGGAGGATCCACATCAGTGTTTCGTCCCTGAGGCCGCGCAAAACCTCGAGCCGCAGGCCGGACTGGAGCGCCAGTTCCACGGCTTTGGAGATCATCGCGCCTGAGGCGATCTTGGTGTGGTGAAAGTAGACGCGCTCTGACAGCGTATATCGGATGCGGAGCAGGTTGATCAGTTCCGACAGGACGTCGTGGCGCAGCACGCCGTGCTTTTCCAGGTTGATGACAAAGTGCCCTCCCTCCAGGATGAACGACTGAAAGACCCGCTCATCGTAGTACTGGAAGAAACCAACGAAGTAAGTGTCCCGCTTCAGGTAATCGAGAAGATCAGCGGTAATTGCCCCGGTGACTATCTCGGAAGCATATCCAGCCTCACCCCGAAGGATGCGCAGGACCCGGTCCTGGTAGCCGGAGTTTCGCAGGCGTTGGGCCAGGGAGGACTCCTGAAAGAAGTATGCAAACCGAGCTTCGTCCTTATCATGACGTGGGAGCACGCGCCGTTCGTCTTCCAGAGTATGGCCGAAGGGGATGTGCGTGATGTCATGGAGCAGCGCCGCCACCCGGATCGCGGTCTCCTCCTCGGCAGAAACAGGCGCAGTGCGCCGCAGCGCCTCGATCATGCGCCGCGCCATCCAGGATGCACCCAGACAGTGCTCGAAGCGCGTGTGTGTTGCCGATGGGTAGACCAGGTAAGCGGTCCCAAGCTGCTTTATGCCGCGCAAACGCTGGAATTCCGTAGTATCGACCAGTTCGATTTCGAGCGGCCCAAGCTCAATATCACCGTGAACCGCGTCCCGCAGCAGCTTTCCCCTCATGGCCCACGCCTCCAAGGTGATGGTTCATTATAAGGCACATCGGGGCGATATTGCGGGTCGGACCTAATGCCGTTAACTTAAGAGAAACATCCGGCCCTTCCCATCTCGGAGTAATTCCGGCTGAGGAGATTCTGGAAGTGCCGATTGGAATTTTGATTTTCTCAGCC
>Ga0315277_10004958_pt1 | contig 17653 bp, 21 predicted proteins | sample YL17G05_15_MG_FD_203695 | JGI IMG/M metagenome (GOLD analysis project Ga0315277, IMG submission 203695) | Sediment microbial communities from Yellowstone Lake, YNP, Wyoming, USA - YL17G05_15 | ecosystem: Environmental > Aquatic > Freshwater > Lake > Sediment | place: USA: Wyoming | collected...
CTTCCAGTTCCTCCCGGCCAAGGACAACCCGGGCTGCCCCGGAGCTGACGAAATCATCGGCCAGAGCGGCAAAATTCTCCATGTGCTTCCCAAAGCACAGAGGCTTCCCATAATAGGCCGGCTCGAGCAAGTTTTGGCCTCCATGAGGGATAAGGCTTCCCCCGACAAAGGCCAGGTCGGCAAGGGCATAAAATTTGGCCAGCTCGCCGATCGTATCGAGGATGAGCAGGTCCCAGGGCTTTTCCGGTCTGGCCTGAGTCCTCCTCATGACCCCCAGGCCGATCTCAACGCCGGCTTTTTCCACCTCTGAGGACCTTTCCGGATGCCGAGGCGCGATGACCATCACGAGGTCCGGCCGGATCTTTCTAGCTCCGGCAAAAGCTCTCAGAATCAGCGTTTCCTCACCCCTGTGAGTGCTACCGGCTATGATGACCTTCTTTTCGGAAGAAAGCCCGAATTCCGCCCTTAGACCGTTCCTCTCTTCAGCGCTCACGTCGGGGAGGCGTACTTCAGCCTTCAAGTTTCCGGCCACTTCCACTTTCTGCGGTGGGATGCCGATGCCTTCCAGCCGCTCCCGGTCTTTCTCCGTCTGAACCAGGAAGTAGTCGATATTGCCCAGTACGCGCCGGGCCAGGCTTCTCCAGCGGCGGTATTTCCGGTGAGAGCGCTGGGACATCCGGCCGTTGACCAGGATGACGGACCGGCAGCTCCTCCGGGCTTGACGCAGGAGATGCGGCCAGAATTCCGATTCGGCGAGGACGAATATCCGGGGCCGGAGTGCGGAAAAGAACCGACGTACAACCCAGCCAAAATCTAAGGGGACGAAAAAGATTTCCTCGATACCTGAAAGCGTCTGCTTGGCAACCCTGTATCCGGTATTGGTCAAGGTGGAAAAATAAACTGGCCAAGTGGGGTGTTTGGCCCTGAGTTCGGAGACGAGCCGGCGCAGGCTTAGGACTTCGCCGACTGAGACGGCATGGATCCAGAGCGACGGCGCCTCGGGCTTGGGCGCCGGGAGCTTCATCCCCATGCGTTCCCGAAGGAAAAGGCCCTCCTTTTTCCAGAGTTTCATCTTGATGAAGTACCAGGGAGCATAAAAAAGAAGGGCGAGAAAAAGGAAATAAGAATACAACCCGTACACGTCTGTTGACTATACTAGAATCGTCCAGAGCGCGCAAGCGATCTTGCGGCCGGAGCCAAATTCTGCTATTCTAAAGCCTTCAACGGACTGGATAATCCTGATTCAGGACGAGAAAGGATAAGCGCATGGCCGAAGATAAGCCGGAACAGACCCAAGAAAAGCCCAAGAGGGGCAAGAAGATTAACAAGATGTCTGGCGCCGAGATTGAAAAAGCCATGGAAGTGGCCAAAAGCTCGCAGGGTGGACAGTCCTCTCGCTATGCCCGTGAGCTCGCCCGGCGAAGAGATATCCTCCGAGCCGGCAAGAAATAGGGGCCACGACCGCTTCCCTCGACGTTTACAGATTGAAAATACGCGATTTACATTCGGGGACAATTCTGATAATATAAGAACCCGAATAGGAGTATAGAGAGTGCTAAGTAAAGAATTGAAGACCAAGATTATCGGAGATAACCGGCTCCAAGCCCAGGACACCGGTTCTCCCGAAGTCCAGATCGCCCTGCTGAGCGAACGGATCAATTTCCTCTCGGGCCACCTCAACATCCACAAGAAGGACTTTACCTCCCGCGTCGGCCTGATGCGGCTCGTGGGAACGAGGAAGAGGCTCCTGGCTTACCTGAAGAGAGAAGATCCCGCCCGCTACGAACAACTGATCAAGAAGCTGAGCCTGCGCAAGTAGGCTCCAGCCTGGATACGCCCATGTCTGAAACCATAATCCTAGACATCAGCAATCGTCCCCTGTCAATAGAAATCGGCAAGATCGGCCGCCAGGCCGATGGCTCCGCTTTGGTCCGCCTCGGCGAGACCATCATGTTCTGCACGGCGACTTCGAAGAAAGAAGTCAAGGAGCCGAAGCCTTTTCTGCCGTTGATCGTCGACTACAGGGAGAATACGTATGCCGCCGGGAAAATTCCGGGAGGCTTCTTCAAACGGGAGGGCCGGCCGTCGGAGAGAGAGATCCTGCTCAGCCGTCTGATCGACCGGCCGATTCGCCCCCTCTTTCCCAACGGGTACTTTTTCGACACCCAGATCGTCGCTCTTCTCCTTTCGGCCGACCTGGAAAACGAGCCCGATACTCTGGGTATCATCGGGGCCTCAGCCGCCCTCTATTTTTCCGATATCCCCTTTGCCACTCCTTTGGGGGCGGTCAAGGTGGGTCTCGTCGACGGCCAGTTCTTGATCAACCCGACGGTAGCTCAGCTCGAAAAAAGCCCGCTGAACATGGCCGTCGTCGGCACGGATCAGGGTATCATCATGATCGAGGCCGGCGCCATTGAGATTGAGGACGCAAAAATCGTCGAGGCTGTTTCTCTAGCTCAGGAACCAATCCGCCGCATCATCCAAGCCCAGAAAGACCTCTTCCGGAAGCTCGGCATCAAGAAGCGGGAGTTCACTGTCAAGACGGTGGATGCCGCCAAGGCAGAGCAGATCGAGCGGCGGATCGCCGCCGATTTTCTCCGCGCCATCCAGGTCCCTAAAAAGAAAGAGAGCGAAGCCGAATCCGAGCGCATCCTCAAATCGCTCCTCGAAGAAATCCCGGCGGAAAACGAAGAGGATATCAGCGCCACGAAACAAATTTTCTATGACCTGGAGAAAAAACTGGTCCGCGACCTCGTCCTCAACCAGGGCAAGCGGGCCGACGGCCGGACCTTCGATGAAATCCGGCCCATCTCGATCGAAGTGGGGCTCCTCCCCCGAACCCACGGGTCGGCCCTGTTCACGCGCGGCGAGACACAGTCTCTGGCAACGGTAACGCTGGGCACGTTCGAGGACGTTCAAAGGCTCAATGGCCTGGGAGAAGAGACCGAAAAGCGCTTCATGCTCCATTACAACTTTCCGCCTTTCTCGGTGGGCGAGGTCCAGTTCCTGCGCGGTCCCGGGAGGCGAGAAATCGGTCACGGCGCCCTGGCCGAGAAGTCCATCCTGCCCTCTATTCCCGAGGCCGAAGTCTTCCCCTACACGATTCGTATCGTGTCCGACATCCTGGAATCCAACGGCTCCTCCTCGATGGCCACGGTCTGCGGCGGCGTGCTCGCCCTTATGGACGCCGGAGTGCCGCTCTCAATGACAGTTGCCGGGATCGCCATGGGGCTTGTCAGCGACGGCTCCCGGTATGCGTTATTGACGGACATCGCCGGCCTGGAGGACCACCTGGGCGACATGGACTTGAAAGTGACAGGGACGGAAAAAGGAATCACGGCTATTCAGCTCGACCTCAAGATCCCGTCCCTCGGGCTGGATGTCTTCCGGGAGGGATTGGCCAAGGCGCGAGACGCCCGAATTCAGGTCCTGGCCAAGATGAAGGCGGCTCTGGCGGCGCCTCGACCGGAGATTTCTCCCTACGCGCCGCGGATCATCACCCTGTTCATCAACCCGGAGAAGGTGGCCGAGGTCATCGGGCCTGCCGGGAAAGTCATTAAAAAGATCATCGCTACGACTAAAGCAAAGATCGACATCGAAGAGGGCGGCAAGATCATCATCGCCTCCACGGATATGCAGGCTGCGGAAAGGGCTAAAGAAATGATCCGCGAGATCACTCTCGAGGCCGAGATGGGCAAGGTCTACAACGGGAAGGTCGTGCGTATCGAAGAGTACGGCGCTTTCCTCGAGATTCTGCCCAATATCATCGGCCTCCTTCATGTTTCCGAGATCGCCCACCACCGAGTTAAGAGCGTCCGGGATGTTCTGAAGATGGGCCAGATGCTCGAGGTCAAGGTCATCAGCATCGACGAGGACAACAAAGTCCGCGTCAGCCGCAAGGCCCTCGAAGAAGGACCCGGCACAACGCCAGAATCAGACCGGGAAGGAGATCGCGATCCGCAGAGAAAACAATATCACCGCGACGACCGCCCTCCCGGCGACAAACGCCGCTATTGAGACGATAAGACGAGGCAGACATGGCCAGCCTCTGGCAAAGAAAAAGGGGATTCACCCTTGTCGAGATGCTGGTTACTCTGACCATTCTGGCCATCCTGGCCGTCGCGGTCATTCCCATCGCCAAGACAGCCATCAAGCGGGAAAAAGAAATCGAGCTCCGGCGTAACCTGCGGATCATCCGCGAAGCCCTCGACGCCTACAAGAAACTGGCTGACGAAAAGCTGATCGAGCTAGAAGAGGAGCAGGAAGGCTATCCGCCTGACCTGGAGACTCTGGTCAAGGGCGTTGAGGTCAAGGCCGACCAAGCCCAATCTCAGATCCCGTTGGGCAAGCCCCCGGCCAAGTCCAACTCGGAAAAAAAGATCGTCAAGTTCCTGCGACGGATTCCCAGGGATCCGATGACCGGTTCTATCGAATGGGGGCTGCGGTCCTATCAGGACGAGCCCGACGCGGACGACTGGGGAGGAGAAAATGTCTATGACGTCTACACCAAGAGCCCGGGCACGGCTTTGGATGGGACAAAATATAAGGACTGGTAGGACGATGCGAGAAGAAGGCAGACGCGCCGGTCGCGGGTTCACCCTGATCGAGATCATCATCGTCTTTGCTTTGATCGGGATCCTGGTGGGGCTGGCGCTTCCCCGCTATGGGCATGCACGTCGCAAGGCCCAGGAAGCCGTCCTTAAGGAAAATCTCTTCGTAATGAGAAAACTCATCAACGAGTATTACACGGACAAGGGCAAATATCCGGCCACCCTCCGAACTCTGGTCGAGGAAAACTACCTTCGCACGCTCCCCATCGATCCTATGACCGGCTCGGCCGATACCTGGCAAGAGATTAAAGACCAACCCTCCTACGAAGAAATGGTCCCCGGAGTGGAGTACGGGATCGTCGACGTTCACTCCGGGTCTCAGGCCAAGGCCCTGGACCTCACAACGTATGACACCTGGTAGCGGACTATGGGAAATAGACGCAGCGGCTATGTCTTGATCATGCTCCTCTTCGTCGTAACCGCGATGGGCATCGGCCTTTTGGTCGCCGTCCCGGTCTGGCAGACCCAGATCCAGCGAGAGAAAGAAGAAGAACTGATCTTCCGGGGCAAACAGTACAAGGAGGCGGTTCGTATCTTCCAGATCAAGAAGCCCGGGACCTTTCCGAAAACGCTCGATGAGCTGGTCGAAGAGAAGTGCCTCCGTAGACCCTTTAGAGACCCGATGAACCCGGACAGCGACTGGAACATCATCCTCCTTCCGGAAGGAGGCCCGGGAGGCAACCTGCGGCGCGGCCCAGACAGGAGACCCGTTCAAATGGGGGGAGGAGGCACTAGACGCGATAGCGGTCAGGGTCAAGCGTTCGCGGTCCAGAGTATCCTGGTGGCCCCCCAGAGCGCCCTAGCCTCCATCCGAAACGCCCAGATCCTTGGCGTTGTCAGTTCGTCCACCAAGAAATCCTTCCGCATATTTAACGATGAAGAGAGCTACGACAAGTGGCTCTTTTTTTACGGCCAGGACACCAAGCAGCCACCGGAGATCATCTATTACGGCCAGTCCTCTAAATGAAGTCCATCCTGATCGTGGCCGGCGAAAACTCAGGGGATAGGCACGGAGCGGACGTTGTTCGCGAATTCAAGAGGCGGCACGCGGATGTCGCCTTTTTTGGAGTGGGCGGAGAGAGGCTGGCCGAAGAAGGCGTCGAGATCTGCTGTTCCATTAAGGAACTGAGCGCCGTCGGCATTGTCGAGGTCATAACCCGGCTCCCGCAGATCCGACGGGTTTTCACTCTCCTCGAGAAAGAGGTCCAGGCCCGAAACCCGGCGGCGGCCGTTCTCATCGATTCGCCGGATTTCAACCTTCGCTTGGCCAAAAAGTTGCACAAGGCCAGCATCCCAGTACTCTATTACATCAGCCCTACAGTCTGGGCCTGGCGGAGCGGCCGGCTGAAGATTATCCGGAAAGTGGTCAATCGGATGTGCCTCATCTTTCCGTTCGAGAAGAAACTCTATGATGACAATGGCATCCCGGCGGTTTTCGTCGGCCATCCCCTCAAAGATAAGGTCACAGCCAGGCTGAGCAAGGACGAGTTCCTTTCCAAGTACTCTCTGCCGCGCCAAGGCCCCCTGATTACTCTATTGCCCGGAAGCCGGAGGACGGAGATTAAAAACCACATGCCCGTCTTGATCTCGGCCGCCCGAAGGTTGAGGACCGAAATCCCCGCTCACTTTCTTCTTATTCTGGCGGAGAGCATCGACCGGGATTATCTCCATCGGTATCTCCCCCGCGGGGAGGAAGGGATCGATGTCCTCACCAGGGACGGATATGACGCCGTAGCGCATTCCGACCTTGTCCTTTCCGCCTGCGGAACAGCCAACCTGGAGACGGCTTTGTTGGGGACCCCGTTTATTGCATTCTATCGCCTCTCCCCCCTCACCTATTATCCATTTCACAGGCTGGTGCGGATCCGTGTCTACAGCATCGTCAACATCCTCGCGGCCAAGACCGTCGTGCCTGAGCTCATCCAGGGCCGCTTCTCGACCGCTCGGCTCGTCCGCGAGACGAAAGCGCTGCTCTTCTCCGGAGAAAGCAGGGCCAAGATGAAAGAGGAATTCCGGCGTATCGCCGATCTTCTCGGACAAGAAAAAGCCTCTGCGGGCGTTACCCGGGAACTTGAGGAGATCGTCTTTCCCCGTCTCCCCTGAAGCACCCGGGCCTCTTGCAATTCCCGGGCTGGCAACTATAATTCCTGAAAAGACGGATGCTTTTTCCCGAAGGAGGAAAAATGAAGAGGATACTCTGGCTCGCCGGCCTGATCATCTTGGCCGTTTCTCTGTCTAGGGCCCAGGACAACGAAATCCTGAAGCTCAAGGAAAAGATTATCGAAATCCAGAACAAGGGGGATTTAGGTTTCCGCAATTTCACCTTTTGCTCGAGCCTAGTCGGATTCGGCTCCTTTTCCCCCCTCCCCAGTCCGGCCCTTGATAAGAGCGGCGAGCTCCTGGTCTACTATGAGCCCGTCAATGTTTTTACCGCCAAGAAGGAAGGACTCTACGAAATCTGGTACACTCAAGACATGGTGCTGCTCGATGAAAAGGGGGAAGTCCTCCAGGAGTGGCCGAACGCCCTCGATTTCCATTACACGACCAGGACGCCCGTGATGGACCTTTGGGCCCAGAACAATATCACCTTGGGTGGTCAGGTCCCGGCGGGGAAGTACAAATTCAAAGCTGTACTCAAGGACAAGCTCAGCGGCAGGACGGCCGTCAAGATCACGGATTTCGAGGTTCGGTGAATCTAGGCAGGACGAATTCGATCCGGTCGTAGAGGCGCAGGCCGTGTTTCTCGACGAACCCGGCCTGGAGCTCGAGGACGAACGATGCCGCGGCGGCAGGAACATAGGAGGGGCAGGGGTCTTTGGGACAAGGCGGGACCCGATTTTCGATATGGACGATCCGCTTCTGGCCATCAAGCCATAATATATCGATAGCAAAGCGCATATTCTTCATCCAAAAAGAATGGATGTCCTCTCCCTCAAAGAGGAAAAGCATGGCCTGATCCTCGTTGATCTTCTCCCGGAACATCAGTCCCTGAGCCCGCTCCTCGTCGCTCAGGGCAAGCTCGGCGGTGGCAGAGAAGCCGTCGAGAAAATAGACCTTGATAAACCTGTTCTTTCCCGCCTGTCCGGAGCAGTAAAGCGTCAGGAATACCAGGACCAGGATGATTCGTTTCTTCATCTTTGATCTCCGTCAAATCCTGTCCGCCGCCATGGTATCCCTCTCCTGTCCGCTTGTCAATGCGCGGAAATCAGGGGGACGAACCGGACCGGCAGCAGCTTTTTCTTCCGGAAAACCCGGCGCTCGCGGCTGATGAGGAAGAGTTCCTGAAAACCCGCTCCCACGGGGATGATCATTCGTCCGTCCGGGCCGAGTTGCTCCTGCAGCCTCTTCGGCACTGCCGGAGCAGCGGCCGTAACAATGATCGCATCGAAGGGCCCGTTCTCTTCCCATCCCCAAGTGCCGTCCCCGACCCTATAACGGATATTGGTGTAGCCGAGCTCCTGCAGGAGCTCCCGCGCCCCATCGGAAAGTGCGCCCAGAAGCTCGACGGTGAAGACCTGGCGGACGATCTCGGCCAAGACAGCCGTTTGATAGCCGCTCCCCGTTCCCACCTCCAGGACTTTTTCTTCTCCTGTCAGCTCGAGTGCCTCGGTCATATAAGCGACGATATATGGCTGGGAGATGGTCTGCCCCTCACCGATCGGAAGAGGCTCGTCACCATGCGCGAAAGACCTGAGTTCCTGCGGAACGAAAAGATGCCGCGGCACCTTGCGCATGGCGGCGAGCACCTTTTCGTCGTTCACTCCCCGGGCCCGGATCTGCACCTCCACCATAGTCTCCCTTTGAGTGATGAGATCATCTTCGGGGTCCGCCATGATTTCCCTTTGTTCCTTGGATCCCTCCGCGGATCAGCCCGGCCTGGTGTCGGCAGCAGGTCCGACCATCAGGCGCCGCAGGGAGAGAGCACTGGCGCATCCAAGGCGATCAATAGGCCTTGGCGAAATAGGCCAGCTCCCGGCCCCTTTTCCGGCAGAAAACACAATCGCCCGGGTCCTCCTTCAGTTTTTCCTGCAAGGGGATCACCCGGATGCTGGCCATTGTCTCCTCTTTGATCTTGTCCTCACAGGCTTCATCGCCGCACCACCAGCTCCGGATAAACCCGCGCTTGGACTCGATAACGTTTTTGAATTCCTGATAGTCGGAAACGGTCCGCGTGTTCTCCTGCTGAAACTTCTGTGCCTGCTCAAACAAGGAGGACTGAATCTCTTGGAGCGTTTTTTTAACCTGCTGAGCCAGCCCAGCCAGTCCGACGAAGTCTTTTCTCTTTACGTCCCGGCGGACCAGTACGGCTCGGTTCTCCTTAATATCTTTCGGTCCGACCTCCACCCGGAGCGGGACTCCCCGCATCTCCCACTCCGAGAACTTCCAGCCGGGAGTAAATTCCTCCCGGGCATCCAGCTTAACGCGCAGGCCGGCCTCGACGAGTTCCTTTTCGATGGCCTGAGCGACGGGAAGGACGTTCTCTTTCCAGTTGCCCACCGAGATGGGAATGATGACCACCTGGATGGGCGCCACCTGCGGCGGCATCCTCAGCCCGGAATCGTCCCCGTGTGTCATGACCAGGGCTCCGATCAGGCGCGTGGAGACTCCCCATGATGTCTGCCACACAAACTGCTGCTTTTGCTCCCTGTCCTCGAAACGAATCTCGAAGACCTTGGAGAAATGCTGTCCGAGGTTGTGGGACGTGCCCATCTGCAGCGCCTTTCCGTCCGACATCAGCGCTTCGATCGCGTACGTTTCCATGGCTCCGGCGAACCTCTCCCGCGGCGACTTCCGGCCTTCGATCACCGGGATGGCCAGCTCCGATTCCACGAAATCCTTGTACAGGTAGAGGATCTTGATGGTTTCTTCCTGCGCCTCTTCGATCGTCTCGTGAGCGGTGTGTCCCTCCTGCCAGAGGAACTCCGTGGTCCGGAGGAAGGGCCGGGTCACTTTTTCCCAGCGGACAATGTTGGCCCATTGGTTGATCAAGACCGGCAAATCCCGATAGGATTGGATCCACTTGGCATACATAGAACAGATGATGGCCTCCGACGTGGGCCGGACAGCCAGCCGCTCCTCCAGTTCCTCCTGGCCTCCCTGCGTAACCCAGGCGACCTCAGGAGCGAATCCCTCCAGGTGCTCCATCTCCTTCTTCAGAAGGCTTTCCGGGATAAACAAGGGGAAATAGGCGTTAACGTGTCCCGTTTCCTTGATGCGTCGGTCCATCAGGCGCTGGATGTTCTCCCAGATCGTGTAGCCATACGGGCGGATGACCATGATACCCTTAATCGGGGCATAATCGGCCATCTCTGTCTTGCGGATGATCTCCAGGTACCAGCGGGAGAAATCCTCACTCTTAGCTGTGATCTGCTTGACAAACCGTTCATCCTTGGCCACGGCTCACTCCAGGCGCGCAATGATTGGCTCATTCTATCTGCCACCCCTCTCTTTGTCAAGGAACCGCGGGCGGCGTTGCGACTGCTGGCTTGAGGGGTGAGTCGGTGAGACAAACGGTCACGGGGCGGCGCAAAAAAATTCACCCCTTATTTCATCCAAAGGGGTGATTGACCCCTCTGTCCAGGCATGGCATCTTAGGCAACGAAAAAGGAAAAGGAAGCGGATATGTCATCGAAGTCCCTGTTAATGCCGCCGTCGGGTAAAGCCGAAAGAAAGGACCAGATTTTTAACCTGCCACTTCCCACCGTCGTCGAGGGCCGCGACGCCGCGGGCCGGTCCTTTCTGGAGAAGACCATTCTTTTTTACATCAGCCATCAGGGAGCCTCATTCAATTTGGTCAAGCCCATCACGTTGGGTTCTAAGCTCAAGCTGATCATCGACCTTCCCCCCTCCCTTTCCGATGACCAGAACCTGAAGCTCGTCATCAACGGCAAAGTGGCGCTCGTCGAGGCCAATCACTCCCATCATTCGAGGCGGCGGGTCTCTTTGAGGTTTGAGAACAAATATTTCATCAAAGCGGACGGATAGGGAGAGGCCCTCTCCCTGCCGGTCGCGAGGAAGTCCAGAGGGAGGCCGTTTGGAACGACAAGGCCTAATCGTTATGGATGACGAGAATGGCGAAAAAATCACCCTTCGATTCATCTCCAAGAGGGATTGTCTTGAGAGAGAGCAGTACGGATAATGAGATTCCGAACATGAATGAAAAGGAAGAGCCCTTCAAACCCTCCATCCATGGCGCGTCCAAAGACGGGAAGAGGGAGCGTGCCTTCGAGCTCTCTCTTCCCGCTTTGGTGACCGGGGTGGACTCCCTGGAGAATAGATTCCGCGAGAAGACCCTGATCACTTCGATCAGTTCCGAGGAAGCAACCATCTGGCTCCGTTCTCATGTTCCGATCGGAGCGAAGCTGGACATCTCGTTGGACGTCCCCAAAACCCTCATTTTGGAGAACAGCCTCAAACTGCACTTGACAGGCACCGTCCTCTTGACCCAGGCGGACTCCTCGCGAAACGGGAAAAAGCAGCTGGTCTCGCTGCGGCTGGACAAAAAATTCAAGCTGCTCCCCATCCCGCCGAGCATCAACTAGCCCTCCTGGCCCACCGGATTCCGCAAGGCTGCGTGTGACCCTCATTCCTCTCACCGCAGCTTCCTGACTAATCAGGCGCGGCTTGATTGAGGTCGCCGTTTCTGGCTTACCTTCGTTTCCGAAACGCCTCCAGGAATCCATCCTTATATATTAATCCCCCTTATCCCCCTTCGCCAATCAAGGGGGACATAGAACATGTCGGCGTTTCGGGAAAAGGTCTGAGGGGGAGTCTCTCTGAAAGCCCTGCGCAGCGGAGCGGGCACGGTTCCTCTCGGCTTGCCGAGAGGAGAGCGGAGCGAGGACAGGGAGAGAATTTTTCAGGCTGGGGAAAATTCGAGTCTTTCGGAGAGACTCCCCTGAGCTTTCTGAGCTTTCTCTTGACAAGGCGGGAATGATTTAATAGAATTTCGCCGGGCCAAGAATTGAAACCAACCTTAACGCTTTGGGGCTTAGAAACACAGAGAGTGAGTGGACTATGAACAAAAAGATCATAACGACGGAAGAGAAGAAGATCAAGATCCTCATTTTCTGTCCATCGGAGATCATCCTTTCCGGGATCCTGAAGGCCATGGAGGCCGATTCCGGGATCGAGATCGCCAACGTGGAGAAGAACACGATCGAGAGCTTCATGGAATCGATCAAGAAGCTCCGTCCGCAGGTCATCCTCTTCGCCAACACCGAGCCTCTGCCCAACATGCGCGAAATCTGCAAGGCCATCAAGGAGATCTCCAAGCTTCAGAGCAAGTCGCAGCTCCTGATCCTGGGAAGCATTCCCTCGCACGAAGAGATCGTCGGCCTGATAAACGCCGGCGCCAGGGGCTACTTCGACCTCACCGACCCTGCGGGCCAACTCTCGGAAGCGATCCGGGTCATCCATAAGGGAGAGATTTGGCTGCCGCGCGACAAGATGAGCAGCATCATGGACCGCATCATCTCTGTCGTCGGCCGGGACCTCAAGGAAAAGACCCTCGATCAGCTCACTCCTACCGAGTTCCAGGTCCTCCGGCTCATCGGGCAGGGCAAGAGCAACGACGAGATCGCCCAGGCCCTGTTCATCAGCAAGAACACGGTCCGGTCCCATATCAAGAGCATCTACGCTAAGCTGGACACGCACAGCCGGCTCCAGCTGGCTTTGTACGCCATCAATTCGGCTCTGTTTTAATCCGCGAATCAAGCAGAGGTTGAGATGAAAAAAGCAGCAAAACCCAAAAAGGAAGAGGCCATTCCTTCCCTCCAGGCCAACCGCCGGCGAGAGTGGCGCCTGGACCTGCCCCTCTCGACCATGATTGAAGGCCGTCTCCCCCACGGCCAGAAATTCACCGAGACGACCACCCTCCAGAACATCAGCTCCACGGGAGCTTACTTCTGTCTCGACTCGGGAGTCGTCGTCGGGTCGAGGCTCAACCTCATGATCGACCTGCCCAAAAACCTCACGGGGGGGAAGAAGATCAAGCTCAACTTGGGCGGGATCACCGTTCGTCTCGAGGAACCGGACAAAAAAGGAAAGCGGCAGGGTGTCGCCATCCGGTTCAGCAAGGACTTCAAGTTCGTCGAGGGCGCCAAAAAGAAGGCGAAATAGCATCCGCGTGCCCATACTGACCGTGGCGCTAACGGGGGGGATCGCCACGGGAAAATCTGTCGTCGCCAGAATATTGGCCGACCATAATTGCCATATCCATTGGGCCGACCGGGTGGCCCATGACCTGATGAAACCGGGGCGGCCCGCCTGGAAACGGATCGTCACTCACTTTGGAGAAAGGATCCTCAACCCCGACCGCACGGTCAACCGGCAGCTCTTGGGCAAGATCGTCTTTTCGTCCGAGACAGAGAGACGATTCCTGAGCCGCGTTCTGCATCCCCTCGTCCTGGAAAAGAAAAAGCAAGCTGTCCGGAGACTAGAGCGGCTGGGCACAGATAAGATTTTCGTCTCCGAGGCGGCACTCACTATCGAGTCGGGGTTCGCCCCCTTCTTCGACAGGGTCGTCGTCGTCCATTGTCCCGACACTATCCAGGTCGAACGGTTGATGAAACGGGACGGGATCACTCGCCGCGAAGCCTGGAAAAAAATCCGCAGCCAGATGCGGACGCCGGAGAAGGTCAAACACGCGGACTATCTGATCGACACGTCGGGCACACCGGCCGAAACCGCGGTCCAGGCTGAAAGGTTATACCGCAGTCTCCTGGCTGATTTCCGGAAAAAGCAAGCGAGGGAAAAGAGAGGCCGGTCTAGCGACCGGTCCCGAGCGCAGCGGCCAAGAGCGGGATCATGATCTCGTGGTGCCCGATGAAGTAGAACCCCTTCCCTTTTTTGCCCACGGCGCGACGGGCGACATTCTGATCCGGACGGTAGTGATGAAGGAAATCGAACACGGCCGTGGTAAAACGTTCCAGACGCGTGCCCCTGTTGCGGACGTAGCTCACGGCCTTCAGGAAGACCTCTGGTAGGACGACAGCCGAGCCGATATTGATATAGACACCGCCACCTTCGAGCTTCTCCAGGAGAGAACAGAACAGGAAAAAATCCGCCAGCGATGTCTTGCCGAGAGCTTCACCGCTCGTGCGAGGATGGAAGTGGATGGTATCCGTTCCGATGGCCACATGAACGCTGACGGGAATTCCGAGTTCATGGGCGGATGCCAGAAGGCTGAGATTTTTGAAAGGGAACCGGGACCCGGCAATCATCCCGCCTACTGCAGCGCCCAGGCCGTATCCCCGCCTGGCTCCCGACCGGATCGCGGCATTCAACATCTCCCCTGTTTCCCGGGCCATCCCGAACTTCCCGGTCTCAAGCTGGAGGGACACATCTTCGGATGTCCGGCCGCAGAAGGCGATCTCGAAATCGTGAATGATGCCGGCTCCGTTCAAGGCGATTCCACTCACCCAGCCATCGTTCATCAGGCGGATGAGTACGGGGTTGAGTCCCACCTTGATGACATGGGCGCCCAAGCCGAAAAGAATGGCCTTCTTTTTCGACCGGGCCGTCCGCAGGAGCCCGAGAAACTCCTTGAAATCTTTTCCCGCCAGGATGTCCGGCAGGCTGTCGATGAAGCCGCCCAGGCCGCTTTCCGTCTGGAAGGGCTTGGCGAAATCGCCAACGCCGACCTTGCTTTCACGCGAGAGGAGGGAGTATCTCCGCAGACCCGATGAAGGGGATGGAGACGCTGTCCGGGCGCTCAGGCGATCACCCGGGGCCGGGCGCGGGCGGAGGGACTGAGCTTTAGGCACCGCCCTACTATTTCCTGACCAGTGCGTTTTTCAATTCCTGGCCGGAGCGGAATTTAATCCGCTTTCCTTTTTCTATCTTGATCTGCTTTTTCCGCCGGATATCTCGTCCATACCCGGTTTTTTTATCGACCACCCGGAAGCTTCCGAACCCCCGGATCTCGACCTTCTGGTTCTTCTCCAGCGCCCCTTTCAAGGACTTCAGTATCGATTCAACGATCAGCAGCGATTTGGCCCTGTTGAACTCCGAGTTCTTCTCGATGGCAAGGGCGATATCGTTCTTGATCATCTGAATCTCCTTCGGTCCGGATGGACGATAGATAATAATTAATGGATCAACGCCCAAATGTCAAGACGCATTATTGACTTGATTTCCCTCAGTACTTATAATGAAATCAATATGGAAAAAGCGCTTCGCCTGGCCGCATTTCTCTTCCTGCTCGCGGTCCCCAGCCCGGCCGCGATCTACAGAATCACTGTCGATGCGCCCGTGCATCCCATCTCCTCCGAGTACATCATGCGTTCGATCGAGAAGGCCGGCAGCGACAAAGCCAGCCTGCTGATTATCGTCCTGAACACGCCCGGTGGACTCGACTCGTCCATGCGTGAAATCATCGCCAAGATACTGGTCTCGCCTGTCCCGGTCATGACTTATGTCGGTCCCGCCGGCGCTCGGGCGGCTTCGGCCGGATTCTACATCGGGATCGCCAGCGACCTCTTCGTCATGTCGCCGGGGACGAACACGGGGGCCGCCCATCCCGTGGGCATCTCCATCACCGGACAGGCCATGGACAAAACCATGGAGGAGAAGGTTACCCACGACGCGGCTTCCTATATCAAGACCCTGGCGGAGAAGCGCGGCCGCAATGTCCAGGCGGCCGAAGATGCGGTTCGCAAGAGCCTGTCCTATACCGAAAGGGAAGCCCTGGAGAAAGGCCTGATCGACCTTGTGGCCGGCAGCGATGAGGAGATCATTTCTCACTTCGACGGCCAAACCCTAAGGAGGTTCAACGGAGAAACAATTGAGCTGCAGCTCAGGGGGGAAGCGATCATCGACATCCCGATGACCGCCCGGCAGAAATTCCTGCTCACCATCTCCAACCCCAACCTGGCCTACATCCTTCTGATGCTCGGGCTTCTTGGACTGTATTTCGAATTCGCCCACCCGGGCGCCGTCCTTCCCGGAGTGCTCGGGGCGATCAGTCTTCTCCTGGCCATCTTCTCGTTCCAGATCCTGCCCATCAATTATGTGGCGCTGCTCCTGATTCTTCTCGCCATCGGGCTGTTCATACTCGAGGTCAAGGTTCAGAGTTTTGGAATACTCGGCGCAGGAGGAATCATCGCCATGATCATCGGATCTGTCATGCTCATCAATTCCCCTATCCCCGAGCTCCAGCCGAGCCTGAAGATAATCATCCCACTGGCCGTCGGCCTTTCCCTGATCTTTTTGTTCCTGATGGTACTTGTGGTCCGGGCTCATTCCCGAAAAGCATGCACAGGAAAGGAAGGGCTCGTCGGGGAAATCGGCACCGCCCAAACCGACCTCAGCCCCGAGGGCAAGGTCTTCGTCCACGGCGAGCTCTGGAATGCCGAGGCCGGAGAACCCATCGTCAAAGGGAGCAAAGTGAGGGTGATCCGGGTCCTAGATTCTCTCAAGATTCGCGTTGACAAGCTGTGAACTCAGATCTGACCGGCCCCTCACTCGGCGCCGGCAGGTCGCGCTGAATAGAGAACAAGGAGGTTCCGATGGTTTCTGTCCCGATCATCATCGTCGGCATCATCGTTCTGTATCTTCTGAATTGCATCAAGGTCCTCCGTGAATACGAGCGCGGGGTTATCTTCCGCCTGGGGCGCGTCCTGCCTCAACCTAAGGGGCCTGGCTTGATCTTTGTCTTCGCCCCGATCGACCGCATGCTCCGGGTGAGCCTGAGGCTCATCACCCTGGACATCCCTCCCCAGGACGTCATCACCAAGGATAACGTCTCGGTCAAGGTCAACGCTGTCGTCTACTTCCGAGTCATGGAACCTCTCAAAGCTATAATCGAGGTTCAAGACTATCTCTACGCCACGTCCCAGCTTGCCCAGACCACATTGCGCAGCGTGCTGGGCGAGGTCGAGCTCGACGACCTCCTCTCCAAACGGGAGAAACTGAATGCCCATCTCCAGGAGATCCTGGACAAGCACACCGACCCCTGGGGGATCAAGGTCCAGCTCGTGGAAACGAAACATGTGGACCTGCCTGAAATGATGGTCCGGGCGATCGCCAAACAGGCGGAAGCAGAACGAGAGCGCCGGGCCAAAGTGATCCATGCCGATGGCGAGTTCCAGGCAGCCGGCAAGCTGACCGAAGCCGCTGACATCATCTCCCGGAATCCTCAAACCTTGCAATTGCGTTTCCTGCAGACCCTGACCGAAATTGCCACGGAAAAGAATTCGACCATCATCTTTCCTCTCCCGATAGAGTTTCTGCGATCGTTCTCTCTCGAAAAGCCGCGGGCGGATAAATCGTGATGAAAAACCGAGAGTTCCGAGAGGTCCAGGTCTCCAGCACCCAGCTGGCGATCATTTTCTTAGGCATCCTTGTCATTGGCGTAGTGATCTTTCTCCTGGGTGTTTCGGTCGGCAAGAAGCAGGCCCAGGTGGCCCAGAAAGCCAACGTCATCGCCCAAAAAGAACCGGAGCAGGTCAAGGAAAAAATCGTCTCTCTTCCCAAGGCAAAGGCAGAGCAGGAGCCGGCCGGTGAGGCAGCCGAAAAGGCGGCCCCTGCTCAAACAGAAGCCGCTCCGGTCAAAAAGGAGTTCGTCCCCGGGAAACCTGCGGAAAGGCCCAAGGTCGAGCCTCAACAAGCCGCGCCCAAGGCTCAGGTCAAGGTCGACCAGCAGGCGACGGTCGAGAAAAAAAACTTCTTCTACGTGCAAGTCGGAGCCCTGGCCGAGAAGCCGGCGGCCCAAGAATCGGCCGAGCGGTTCCGCAAGATGGGTTATCCGGTTGTGGTCCTGGACCCCCAGGCGACGGATAAAAAGCCTGTTTTCCGGGTCAGGGTCGGAGGTTTCCAGACCAGGGCGCAAGCCGAGGAAGCCAGGGCGAAGCTGTCTTCAGCAGCGGGCAAGAGAACTGACTATTTCATCGTCCGAGACTGACGAGCGCTGCTGAGATGTCCTACCTTCTGGCCATTCTGAGCGGCGTTCTGACCGCTCTTTGCTTTCCGAAATTCGACCTCTTTTTTCTGGCTTGGGTATGTCAGATTCCACTCCTGTTCTCTCTCCTCAAAAAAACGCC
>Ga0315277_10004959_pt1 | contig 17653 bp, 10 predicted proteins | sample YL17G05_15_MG_FD_203695 | JGI IMG/M metagenome (GOLD analysis project Ga0315277, IMG submission 203695) | Sediment microbial communities from Yellowstone Lake, YNP, Wyoming, USA - YL17G05_15 | ecosystem: Environmental > Aquatic > Freshwater > Lake > Sediment | place: USA: Wyoming | collected...
TAAGCAAAAAAAGGAAAGGATACCACTATGAAACTAATGGAATTATACCAAGACAAAATCATGGGTGCAATAAGGGGTTTGGACAGAATTCGTTTTCGCGGGACGCTGCGATTGTTGGCGAATCAAAATGGTTTGAGGAGATTTATGAGCTTCACAAACGTTTTGGTACTACCGGGGCCGCCACCCGCCAAGCCGAAATTCATATAGGCCGCATTTCCCGGGTAAACAGTGACAAACGAAATCAATTTTGATAGTATAGAGCTTATGAAGACCGTGCAGAAGCCAATATCAATCAAGAAACTGGCTGGTCCGGTGCTTGTGCTTCTGGGAGCCGTTGTAGTCGGGATGGCTATCAGGGAATTTCGTTTCAGGTTGTCCGGGGAAAAGCACGTGGCCCAGGCTCCCAAAGTAGTTCAACCGGCCGATCTACCGGAAATTCAAAATATCCAAGAGCAGTTGCCTATTGAAGATGTTCTTGTCGAGCCGGAGCCGCCCGCGCCTGAGCCTGTCAGTCCGCCTACATCAATGGCGGGTGCCGATAATCAGAGTAATGCCGAAGTTCAAGAGGAAATGGCGGCAGGGCCGGTTGACGAGGATCCGCGGGCCAAGGAAAAACGCGGACGCGCCGCTTTGGCTTTGATCGGGCACGATCCGGAAGCCGACGAGGTCTGGATCCAGACTATCAACGATCCGAGCGTATCGGCAGACGCACGCAGTAACCTGATTGAAGATTTGAACGAGGATGGGCTGTCAAACCCTCGGAATCCGACGTTAGATGATCTGCCGGTGATTGAGTACCGCATCCAGCTCATTGAAGACCTTGCGCCCGACGCCATGGACAAGACCAACGCGGACGCCTTCCAGGAAGCACACAAGGACCTCGTCAACATGGCCAACCGCCTGAACCGCCAGTAGGACCCTGGATGAAGTCTTCGGATTGACGATGATGATAGAATCAGAGGTTACTGATAGTCGAACAGAGAAGAATACCCAGCATGGGCTTTTAGCACTGCTGCGTCAGTCTGTTTACAGTCGGCTGCTGATCACCAGAAGAGCGCGGCGGAAGTCTGCCGAAGTGGTAATCGCATCCATTTCGGAGTAATGAGTACCTCCTTCCCAGATCGCCGTTCGGCAGCCGAATAGCGCAGAGAGAAAGGTCGGATTGCGGCCCAGCCACGATATATTCGACGAACCTCAGGACAGTCGTCATAAGTTAGCACCCAAGCTGCATTCCGCATAGCCCTCATTTGTGCAGCAAGTGCAGTGTGGTACTCATTGTCCAAAGCGTTGAGGTAGAGCGTCGGTCCCTTTTCGAAGTATGGGGGATCAACAAAGAAGAAGGTGGACTCCGGGTCGAGGCTTTCGATGAAGTGTATTCCATCGTAACAGGAAACATGTATGCGCTCGCGGTATTCGGCCACTTTCTTGCAGCGACGGCGCAATTCAGCTTTGTTGAACCTGGCACCCAGCTTCCATTTACCCGTCTGCTTGATGCCACCAATAGGACCGGCGTTTACGATGATGCCCGATCGATTGCAACGGTTGAGGTAGAATGCCGAAAACCCTCGGCGCAGGCGGGAAACTCGGCTACTGGCTCTATACACATCTCGCTGGCGGTGCCACTCAGCCATGCTCACACGCGTCTTTGAAAGCATGTTTATAAAGGGGTTTGGTCGGTTGACCAATGTCCGCCAGAAATCGTGAATTGCAGGATCTGCGTCGTTTATGTAGATTTTATGACACTCTTCAAGGTATAGAAGGGTGAGAGAAGCACCGGCCCCACCAGCGAAGGGCTCCGCCATCGCTTGGTCTCCCAATCCGTTAAGCCTTCGAATTTCTGCCAGAAGACCCGCCATCGTCGACTTACCACCGGGATAGCGAAGGGGACTCGCCGTCTTCATTCTTCTGCTCCCCCTGGCTCCTGCTCCAACATCAAACGGAATAGGGGTTCTGTGCGCTTCCAAAACTGCAAAATGTCTCGCGCGCATGGAAAATCGTCATGATGCACAAATCCATGAAGTTCGCTGATTGTGAAGGGCGCGGAGGGATTATATGTGATCGCCTTTTCAACTTTCAGCGCGTCTGTCATTTTCAGTCTATTCTTGGCGATTCGTAGGATATCCGGCACAAGTTGGCTCAATTTGGGTGTTCCGAAGGGAACCTTCCCTCCCGTCTTACTCTCAATTGTTTTGATGATTTTCGGAAGTTGACCAATGCGCTCAAGATAGTCCCGCACCGCGAATTCAAAGAAGACCCGAAGCAGGACTGCACCAGAGTTTGGGAATTTCTCGCGATCGACTTTCGCCATCTCGTCTCTTAAGTCTCGGAGCCGATCATGCCCGTAGCGCACTTTGAAGTCGCGCGGCAATACCTTATTACTCACACTTGGGGCTTTCTTTGCAGGGGCTTGTGGCTTGGGACTGGTCGAAGCAACAGACCGACCTTGAATGATGTCTGCTGGGACGAATGATCCCCGCTTCTTCGCTGGAAGGTCTTTGGGGTCCCAAGACTTGAAGTAGCCTTTGATGTCCTCGTTGCTGTTGAGCGATCGGGAGGATTGTTTCCCAAGAGCGACATCGGCTACAAGCTTCTTGAAAGCGCGAAGAAATTCGGCCTTTGTTGTCGCACCACGCAGCCCATGTTCAGGGTCGGGTTTAACCTTGAGATATTCACGTCCAACGGAGGAATCAAAGACGCGTTCGAGTGTTGTGAATGTCTTTGCTCGAGGATTCTCAAGCTTGGCCTTTACCTCTTCAGGAAGATCGAGAGATCGCGCCATATCGGCGATGGCCCGTGTTTGTCGGGCAGCTTGGACATCTGCTAGGCTGAAGCCTAGTTGGTCATGTAGCTGCTCATTCGTATACCCCTCGGCAAGTTTATCGAGAATGAAACTCGCTCGGTTCTCAGCTTCCCACGCCATGACGGGCGTACCTATATGTCTCCCGGCAAGCAGCCGATCCGTCGCTCGACGGCTCGGGGCGAGGGTGACGGGGACCCTAACAATATCGTTGGGATTCTCAATTTGACGGGAAAGCCGCTCAATCTTCCGGTACATACGGCCTTCGAGCAGCCCTGGCTCACGAAGAGCCTTCAACGCTGCGAGCCGGCGATTCCCTTCGACTATGACGAGTTGGCCGTTCTCCTTGACCGCCAAAAGCGGCTCGTTCGGGAAGTAGTCGCGAGTGGCGATACTCTGCGCTACCTCCATTGCCTTATCATGCTCAAATAGGTATTGAATGATCTCGCGCGGGGCTCGCGCCATTGTCTGTCGACCAAGGCGCGGATTCTTCGCATCCAGATGAAGGCTGGCGACGAGCCGCGGTTTGGTACCCCAGTCGGCGGTTCCCATTGTTAGTCCTCTCTAGAGACATTATCATTATTGCTCCCAAAGGATTCCTTTGGGCTTCATAGATTCTTTCGGCTACTTGGTGTAGTTTCCTGAAGTATTCGGGAGATGTGCGAGCGATTTCTTGACGCGATAATACCGAATAACTATTTGCTGCATTCAACTCGTCCCGAATGCTCTACGATTCTCAGATCGCACTATTTATCTGTCTTAAGACAGTTTTTATAGGCTGGTATTATATGTGAAAACGGGAATTTTGCAACTGGAATTATTTTGAGCGGGGGGGGTGAGTTTTCTGGATTCCCGCCTTCGCGGGAATGACAAGAATGGTTGTGGGAACGGTAGGGGGTGATATGATGGAAGAAATGGTTAAGGATTCCGGGGTCGAATTCGGGCTAAGGAATGAAACATGATTTATTTTATGTCTGGTTCATCCCACTGCTATGCTTCTTCAAATGAATAGCAGGTCGTTTCTTGGCGTAATCGCGTTGGCCTGTGCATCCCGTTTTTGGGCTTGCGGTCGTCTTTTTTCTTGAAAATCGGCGGAGTATCGGATATACTGTTATAGATGAGAACGGCAGCAAGATCAGCGGCGTTCTTGGTCTTTTGGCTGTGCTTGCCTGGGTTTGTGGCGGCGCAGTCGGCATACTCCGGCCCGGCCCGTGGGGCCGAGATTCCGCCGTCGCCGTTTTGGAAGGATGAGATTATCTTTCCGGGCGAGCCATTCTGCGCCCCCATAACCATAACCACCGAGCCTCGCTGGGTGAAGTTCACAATCCTCACCGAGCCTTATGACCCTAATATCGTCTATTTCCAGGATTGCCGGGAATATGCGTTCCACTACGATTTTGCCGCCGACTTAGTTACGCCGTTTATCGGTATGACGGCTGAGCAGTTCGACGAAGCGACGCTGTATGAATCGGGCCAGGAGGGCATCCTCGGCGCGGTTCTGATGCCGCCGGATACGGGCTGGCCCGAGCCTTTTGCCTACCCTGAGTACGGTATCCAGCTCGTCCGCAGCGACCCCTACACGAAGGAGCAAACCGCAGAGCTATTCAACATCGTCAAATCGAGCATCGTGGCCGAGCCCAACGTGCGGGCCTTCTACTTTCCAACCTACGAGCAAATCGCAACTGCCGAGGCCAACAAGGAGTGGTTCGAATCGCAGGGCATAACCATCAGCTCAGCCTCACGGTGGGCGCCGGGCAACGTGGTCTATTCCAGCGGCTGGGCGCTGGGCGAGCTGAAATACTTCGAGGGGGACAATATCGACGACGCCTATCAGACCGGCCAGCTGGAGCCTAACGACATTCTTCTCACGGACGGCGTTCCCGCCGAGATACCGTTCGTTGCAGGGATAATCTCGCTTTCGCCCTCAACGCCGAATTCACACGTGGCCATCCTCGCCCGGAGTTACGGCGTGCCCTTTGTCTATCTCCGCACGGAGCCCGTGGGGCTCGCCCTCGCTGAGGACGCCGCCCGGGCGTGGGAGCTGGTGGGCCGCAGGGTAGTCCTTCGCGGATTTGAGGGGTGGTACGATACCGACGTGAGGCTTATCGACGTCGAAGGCGTTCTCGACGAAGCTGCTATCGAGGAGATTCTCGAGCTCAAAGAGCCGCCGGCCCTGGAGATTTCTCCGATGGCCCATTACGGCGCATACAGCGCATCGACCAATGGATTACTGCCTTCTGCCATCAGATACTTCGGGGGCAAGGCGTCCAATTTCGGAATCCTGCGGACCGCCATCCCCGGCAACTGCCCCATCGCAACGGCGTTTTCATTCGACTTGTGGAACGAATTTCTCGACCAGACGATCTTCGGCGTCCGGACGCTGCGAGAGGAGATAAATAGCCGCCTTTCGCATTACGCCTATCCGCCATATAGTATGAGCGCCTTATCCGCCGACCTGCTCTACATACGCAACTTGTTCACAACGACCTACCTGACGGCCTTCACCCAGCAGCAACAGGACGCCATAATCGCCATCCTGCAGGACCCGCAGTACGGCTTCGACCCGAACCGGATGATTCGATTCAGAAGCTCGACCAACGTCGAGGACAGCAACTATTTCACCGGCGCCGGCCTCTACGACAGCTACAGCGGATGCTTAGCCGATGAATTGGACGGCGACAGCGGCGGGCCGTGCATCTGCGAACCCACCGAGCGGAACGAGCGAGGGGTCTTTCGGGCAATTCGCAAGGTTTATGCGAGCTTCTACAACGACAATGCCTTTCTGGAGCGGCTGCGTTACGGCATCGACGAAAACGACGTAGGAATGGCCCTGCTGGTGCACCATTCGACTCCCGACGAGTTTGAGCTGGCCAACGGCGTGGCAACTGCGGAGAAATCGTACGGGTCAAGCTGGGAGATTAAGCTGGTGACGCAGTTGGGGGCGGTCTCGGTAGCCAATCCGCAGGATGGCTCGATTCCCGAGGAGGTTGACGTAGGGTACTACAGCTACGCGATATACCCGACCCTGATTCAGGGTTCAAATCTTGTGCCGTTGGGCGCAACGGTGCTGGACTGGCAGGATGAGTACATCGAGCTGGCGCGGCTTCTTGTCCTGGCGGCGCAGCAGTTTGAGAGGGTGACCGGCAAGACGAGGTACACGCTCGATTTCGAATACAAAAAAGTTGCGCCGCAGGGCAAGCTCCTCATCAAGCAGGTGCGTGAGATTCCCCAGCCGGACAACACGCGGAGCGTTACCCCGTTTCTGATCAATGAGCCTGTTGAGTTTTGCACGTTCCAGGGCGAATACGGCGACGTCTTCGCCAACCATCGGCTCAAGTCCCAATGGCGGTTCGAGACCAAGAGCATGAGGCTGACGAGGGAAAACCTGGCGCAGTGCCTTTATACGAACGTGGGACTCGAATATACGGACAGCGGGCGCATCCGATTTGTTTCCGGCGAGATGTCAAAATGGCCCTTTGCCTCTCATAAGACTCAGCAGGGAGGCTACGATTACCAGGTCGATACGATTGACGGGTGGCTTATGCACCATTTGCAGAACCGCCGGGCCTGCCAATTGTACTCCGAGTGGATACCGACCCTGGTGACGCCTGCGGAGAATCCGATGCTGACGCTGCAGGATTTTCAGTGGCTCACTCTGCACGTCGAATACGACCGGCCTGTCCCGACAATCGACTGGACCGGGCCGACGACCACGACGACGGAGTCGATTCGCCTGTGTCCCCGCCCGCAGCCGCAGCAAGGCGACTTGCTCCAGCAGAGGAGCGCTCAACTTGGCAGGGGCGGCGTCTCGATCAGCACGTCGTTCTACTGGCCGCCGGCGCCCGCAGGTCCGATTGCAGGCTACACCGCCCCGCTGGTTCGGTGGGTAGAGACCGTAATAACCGGCTACACAACCGAGCCGATAGTGCTGCACGGCTGGTATTCGCAGACCTGTCACCCCGGACACCACAATTTCAGCGAGGATTTTATTTTTGAACCGCAGTTGGAGCCGGGTATTTCGGCTGACCTCTTAGGCGAGCTGCGGGCGAAAGACATCCGGATGATTTATTTGCAGGTCGGCTTTGGCAATCCGATTGTCAGAACTTATGGTTTTGATGATGAGCCGTTTCTCGCCGCCGATCTCGACGGCGACAAGGACGTTGACGGCACAGATTTCGCACTCTTTGGGACGCACTGGAGCAATACCGTCTGCGACGATTGCGCCGGCGCAGATCTGACGGGCGATGGATGCGTCTGGGCGCCGGACCTGTGGGAGCTTGCCGCCGATTGGCTCAGTGAAATCGAGTAGCCCTTATTCAGGCGCAACGTCCTTGCGGACACCATTGCCGGGCGAAGATTGCCCTTCAGTCGATTCCGGCGACTTATCCGGATGCTGCTCTGCGGACGTTTTGAAGCTGCCGTCAACATAAAAGCCGTGATTAACAATCGCATCGGTGCGGATATACTCTACGATTATGGGGAAATGAAGAGAGGGCGTGAGGCGCTTGGCTTTTTCCTCGCCGAATACGATGTTCAATATCTTTCGCTTTTGTTTCTCCCTCGGTTCGAATTCGTACTTTATCTCGAAGCCGTATTCCGAGAGGAATTCAAGGTTCGGCGCCGGATAAGGCTGGGCCTCGGCCCCTTCGCACTCAGCCAGGGCGGGGACAAGCCACGGCGTGATAAAGCCGTCGTCCATTCCTATATCAAAATTACGGGCTTTCATATCCATAATAAAGAGAAAATCGCCGGTGAACCACAAGCCCCTTACGCTGTCCGACGCCTTTCGTCCGGTGTGTCCCGACTGAGCGCCGAGATCCTCTAATTCACGACTAATCGCAAGGGTAAGGGCTTCGTCGTACTCGTGCTCGGTGTCGCGCAATGCCTTCGCGGCCAGATGTGTGCCTAAAAGGTCGGAAAAGCAATCCTCCCATGCGAACGCCGACGGAAACTCCGGATATATCCCCGTGCTCCTGTAGCCGAACCATGTGAGGGTCTCATGCCACAGGCCCCCGATATACGTAAAATACTGCCCCAGACCGATGGCGATGTCTTTTCTGATGCGCCCCTTCTCGTCCTCCGGCAAATCTCCCCACCACTGCGGGTACGTCAGCTCAACAAAGTGGCGGGAAGACTCCTTGAGCCTGAATGAAAACTCCGTCTCGTCCTTTTCGAGCTGGTTCAAGATGTTGGCCACCGTATAAGCCGTCCAGTCGGCGGCTTTGCGCACGTGAGCAATGTCGATGTCCCCCCCTTTGCACGTATATACTATCCCGTTCTTTTCAGCCCATCCATTGTAGTAGCCGTGCGTTCCGACATTGTTAGGATCAAGGAAAACCGTGCCCAGTGAAGTGCTCGCATATCGGCCCACCCGCCCGCGAGGAGGGCGTTTGACGCTGCCGCCGGAGAAGCCACCGCCGCCGCAGCCTGTCTCGAACGCCATCATAAGACAAAACGCCATGGTTGCCGCTGTTACTGTGATAGCGCGATAAGTGGCTTTCATTTCTTGCGCCCCGCCCTCGAAACAACCGCCGAATCCCCCATGTTTGCATCACCAACCCGCCCCGGCATATCGGGCGGAGACTCTATGCCGCGATCTGCGGACACGGGCCCAACATCACCGTCGTATTTCTCTCGGGCATCCCGTTCGATATGGTCCATGATGGCTGCGAAGTGAACGGCTGGTTCGATCCGCTTGCCCCGCTTCTTAGAATCCGGATACACAATCTTCAGAATCTTGCGTTTTTCAACCTCTCTTGGTTGGATCTCAAGTCGAACCGAAAACCCGTACTCCGCAAGGCAATCAAGATTCGGGGCAGGATAATCCTTCGGCAGCGCCCCCGGGCACTCATCCAAGGAAGGCACAAGCCAGGGCGTAACGAAACCGTCGTCGAGCCCAATGTCCAAGTTTCGTCCTCTCATATTGATGAGGAAGAGAAAACCACCGGAAAACCATTTGCCGCGCACCTGCTCGGAAGCACGCATAGCGACCTTCCTGGGTTGAGGCCCCAAGCTCTCGAGCTCAGAGAGAAGAGCCACCGTCATAGCGTCATCGAACTCACGCTCGGTATCGCGAAGCGCTATGCCGGCGATGTGGGTGCCCAGTAGATTGGAGTAAGTGTCCTCCCAGGAGAAAGACGACGCAAACTCAGGATAAAGCACAAACGGCCTGTACCCGAACCAAGTCAGAATCTCATGCCACGTGCATCCGATGAATGAGAAGTACTGCCCCAGCTTGATGGAAACTTCCCGAGCAATTTGCTCTCTCTCCTGCTCCGGCAGGGCTTGCCAGTTCTCCGGATACTTCACCTGTACGAAATACTTGGAAGGTTCATAGAACTTGAATGAGAACTTGGCCTTGTGATTTTTGAGCTGGTCCAGGGTCCTTTCCGCAAGAAACGCCGTCCAGTCCGCCCCTTTTCGCAAATGAGCTATGTCAACGTGCCCCCCCTTGCATGTGTAGATTATGCCGTTCTTCTCCTCGTCGCTGTTCTTGTACGAGTGTGGTCCGAGGCGCTCGGGATCAGCATAAGTCGTGCCCACCGTTGAGCTGGCATAGCACGACATTCGAATACGAGGGGGCTTGCGGGGTTGCCCGACCCCCTTAAAACCGGGCTTATTGCCGCAGGCGCCCAGGACGCTTATGCACAAGCATAACAGCGCCTGCAGAAGCATTTTCCTGGTTGCCAAATCAAAGCTCTTCTTCATTATGAGTTACCAAGCCCCTGAAAAAAACCACAGCATTTTACCACGCTCCAACACAGCGTGCAAACCCCGAAACATGAACGCAAGGCGATGCCCCAATAAAAAAGGACAAGTGCGCCGGCGCTGCTTGTCCTGTCCCTGGAGACCCTATGTTAGCGGGGCGATGCGTTTTCGTCGGCCAGCCGCCGACACGTCGCCCGTGTTCTTGCTCAATTCCGCTGTTTTACTTCCTCCGATACCGCGACCTGCGTATTCACCGCCCTCGGGGGCTCCGTCGGCACGAGGCTTGATATACGGGTCTTCAACTGATCAAGCGTCGCGGCCAGATTGCTGATCATCGCCTGATTGCTTCTTGCCGTCTCCTCGGCCTGCTTGCGCAATGCCGCCTGGCTCTGCTCAAGAAGGCCCATAGAACCAACCAATTCACCGATCCTTCTCTCGACATTATCCTCGAACTCTATCTGCCCCTGGCCTACCACTTTTATTACATCGGCAAGATTCTGTATGTCGTTTTGGAGAAAGCTCTGCAATTTCACCAGATTTTCCTCCAGCGCCCCCACGCTGGCCGTCAATTCTCGGACGTTGCCGGCTGCCGCTACAATCTGCTCGCGCTGTTTGAGCAGGCCCTGCTCAAGCACGGAGACCTTTGCATCCGCCCGCTGCCTGTCGTTCTGCGCATTCTCTTCGAGCTTGGCGTGGGCATCGGCAAGGGCCGCCAGGTCGGCGGCAACTTGGACTGTCCCGGCTCGGACGTTGCTGATTTCGGTCTCAATTCGCCCCCGGTAAGCATCAACCTCGCTCTCGAAAGTCTGCTGTTTCTGTTCAATCCCGCCGATCTTATCGGTCATTTGTGCATTGTTGGCCTGCATTGTCGCCTGCAGATTCGTATGCTCCGAGCCCAAAGAAGCGATCTGCGCAGTCAATTCCTCAGTGCTGTCGCGAATGAGCTTTATTGCAGCCTGAAGGTCCTGCTGGTTCTGCTCGGCGCGCTGGGCGGTCTTGTTTATCTGATGGGCGTTCATCTCCACCAGCCCCTGCAGCTTAAGCTGATTCTCCTCGATTCTGGCCATGTTATTGCCGCACCCGCCTGCGCCAATGCAGACCGCCGCCGCAAGCAGCACAACAATCCTGCACGCTGATATGCCCTTGCCACATACGTTTCGCTCATCCATTTCAAACCCCTTTACTTTCCAAACGTGATTAATACAACTGCAAACCAAGCGCCTGCCAATTACATCGGCAGCAATAGTCCGGTAACTTTACAATTTATAGGACTGAGCCTGCGCCCGCCTAACGCCGCTACGCCGATCGACCCGGTTATAAATCGGAAAAGACGCCGCCGTAAAGCGCCATACAACGATATATGACAACAAACGCCATAATGAGAAGCAGAGCGCCGTAAACAACGCGAGGAAACCAAGCAGCGAACTGGTTGAACCAAAATTCGGCCGCCTCGCCGTTCTTCTCCGCCAGGCGTTTGCTAATCTCGTCGAGCCGCCCGGTCTCTTCGCCGATCCGCCAGGGTTCAATGAATTCCGCAGGCAGCTTCGGGGACAATCCGTCGGAGAAGGGGTTGCCCGCCTTGACGCTCGCGGTGCAGCCCCTGAACAAGTCCGCCACCGCCATATTGCCGGTGCCGTTGGCCGCCATCTCGGAGCATTCGGTGATAGGCATGCCGGCCTTGCTGGCTATATGAAATATCCAGCAGTACCGGCTCAGCGCGAGATTGTAAAGCGCCCTGCCCAATAGCGGTATCCTCAGCGAAAAGCCTTCGAGCGCCCGCCGGGCGATACCTGTTTGCGGCGTGAAACGCATTATGCCAATAATTAGCCCGGCAAGTATGTACGGCACTGCAAGTGTAAGCAACACCGAGCGAAAATAGGCCTCTACATCCCAACCGGCTATAATCAGTCGTGGGAGAGGGACCATAAAAGCCGCTGCGTGAATAATAAAAACAGGCAGCATCAAGCCGCTGATGACGCGGCGTTTCACCCGGCGGGAGAATTCATACCAATGGCCCAGCATATCGAGGGCCTCAGCCAGGTTGCCGGATTCCTCAGCCGCGTGAATTATCATAACGTCCAGCCGGGCAAACACCTTAGGATTCGAACTGATAGCATCGCTCAAAGGCATACCCTTCTCGACGCTGCCGGTCACCCGCAGAAAGACCTGCTGCAAACGTCCCCGCAGCCCCGCTGAAACCGTCCTGAGAGAACGAATAAGAGGCACACCCGCGTCAAGCAAGGTCGAAAGATTGTCATAAACCGTAGCAAGCCCCTTTGGCAAAGCGGTGTCCTCACTATGATGGTCATGATTCTCTGTTGAAGGTTGCGCGCTGCGTTTTCACGCACTGAAGTGTAACAGATGTGCGTAGTATTCACAAGCCACAGTTATCGTGTTTCGCAACCCTGCATTTCTGTAATTGAGGATATTTGGCCGAAACCGCTTCGCTGGGCCTTCGGCCCCCCCCGCGTTTTTTGGTTTGACCGAAACGCTGCTCTCGAGTACTGTGGAAGGGCAAATAGAGGTCTCAGGCAGTCTGAGTTCTTCGCCCTGTTGAGTTCAACGCGGGTCCATTGGGAGGCTGGGAATATGTTGACGAGTGTCCGGGTACGAAACTTCAAAAGGCTCAGGGACGTTGAGATAGAGCTGGGCAAGTCGGTCGTCTTGATCGGCCCTAACAACTCGGGTAAGACCGCCGCCCTCCAGGCGTTGGCCCTTTGGGATATCGGTCTGCGCCAGTGGACCTCAAAACGTGGCGCGAAGGCATCCCCTGCAAAGAGACCGGGGGTAGCAATAAACAGAAGAGATCTTATCTCAATTCCTGTGCCCAGGGCAAAGCTCCTGTGGGCCGACCTTCATGTGCGAGAAGGTGGTAATTCCTCAGGAAAGTCTACAACGAAGAACATTCGCATCGATGTCATTGTTGAAGGCGTCACTGATGGCCAGGAATGGTCTTGTGGATTTGAATTTGACTACACCAACGAAGAATCGCTTCTGTGCCGACCTGTTCGAAAAGCCGGATTTCAAGACAAGCCGGTTAAGAGTGCCGAGTTTACAGAAGTGCCCGACGTTGCCGAAAAGGTGCGGATAGCATATCTGCCGCCTATGTCGGGCTTGGCTGCCGAGGAGCCAAAATGGGAGCCTGGACGGGTCAATGTCCTGCTTGGACAGGGAGAAACTGCCCAAGTGCGGCGGAATCTCTGTTACCAGATATATGAGGAACAGCGAGAGGAGTGGAAAGCTCTCTGCGTAAGGATAAGGGAGCTGTTCGGGGTGGAGCTGAAGCCGCCGCAGTTTGTTCGCGAGCGAGGCGAAATCACCATGGAATATAAGGAGTTGAGCGGAGTCGATCTCGACCTGTCCTGTTCGGGCCGCGGGCTCCAGCAAACGCTGCTTCTTCTGGCGCATCTGTGCGCGCACCCTAATACGGCACTGCTGTTGGATGAACCTGACGCCCATTTGGAAGTCTTCCGACAGCGCCAGACATTTCAACTTCTTACAGAAGTTGCCGAACAGCGTGACTCTCAAATCATCGCCGCAAGTCATTCTGAGGTTGTCCTCAATGAGGCAGCCGACAAGGATATTGTGATCGCCTTTGTTGGCAAGCCGCATCGTATAAACGACAGAGGCAGCCAGTTGGTCAAGGCGTTGAAGGATATTGGGTTCGATCAATACTATTTTGCAGAGCAGAGGGGCTGGATTCTCTATCTTGAAGGGTCAACTGATCTGGAGATACTGCGCAGGTTCGCAAAAACGCTGAAACACGAAGCCGCTCAGTTACTCGAACGGCCTTTTGTGCATTATGTTGGGAAACTGCCACAGAAAGCTTGTGACCATTTCTACGGGCTGCGCGAAGCTTACCGGGACCTTGCGGGAATTGCCATTCATGACAGACTCGACGACAGCGCCGTTCTTCAAGAGACTAAACCAGGCTTGACCCAACTGATGTGGCGGCGAAGGGAATTAGAGAATTATCTTTGTATGGAAGATGTATTGCTCCTCTATGCTCGTAGTGAAAATGGGGGCGAACTCTTTGCGTCACAGCGAGAGAAGATTATGAAAGAGTCGATCGGGGAGCTCTCAAGTGCGGCGAGAAAGATGCGAAAACCGGACGTGTGGTCCGCAGACATCAAAGCAACAGATGATTTTCTGGATCCACTGTTTGAGAATTACTACGAGAAGCTTCGCCAAAAAAACCTTCTGCGCAAGACTAACTATCACATCCTTGCCGGCCTTGTTCCGAGGGATAAGATTGACGGAGAAATCGTCGAGAAACTCAACGCAATAGTCGAGGTGGCGAAAAAGGCCAGCCCAAAGGGTGAATAACATATTCTCCGACATTACTATCTAAAGAATTGTTCGAGGCAGGAATAATGAATGTATTATTGATCGGCAGCGGCGGACGCGAGCATGCACTGGCGTGGAAGCTGGCGCAGTCGAAGAATCTGGACAAGCTCTACATCGCCCCCGGCAATCCCGGGACCGCCCAGTGCGGCGAGAATATCCCAATCGACGGCGGCGAGACGGTGAAGCTCGTCGAATTCGCAAAGCAGAACAAAGTGGGCCTCGTCGTCGTCGGCCCCGAGGACCCGCTGGCCGCCGGCGTGGTTGATGCATTGGAGGCCGCAGGGGTAAAAGCGTTCGGTCCGAGCGCCGAGGCCGCAAAGCTCGAGGCCGACAAGGCATTCGCAAAGCAGCTTATGAGGGCCTGCTCGATTTCAACCGCCGAGGCAAGGATCTTCGACAGATTCGCCGACGCGAAGGCGTATATCGCCAGCCGGGATGAGGCGGTCGTCGTAAAGGCCGCCGGACTGGCAAAGGGCAAAGGCGTTTTTGTCTGTGACGAGCCGTCCGACGCGATACTCGCCGCCGAAAGGATTATGTGCGACAAAATTTTCGGCGAGGCCGGCGCCAAAATCGTCGTCGAAGATAAGCTCCTCGGAGAGGAGGCGTCGATACTCGCCTTCGTCGATGGGCGAAGCATCTACCTTATGGAGTCATCCCAGGACCATAAGCCCGTCGGAGACGGCGACACCGGACCCAACACCGGCGGAATGGGGGCATACAGCCCGGCGCCCGTTGTCACCGAACAAATAATAAGTCAGATCACGCAAGAGGTTCTCGTCCCAATCGTGGATGGAATGAATCGCAACGACAGCCCTTACAAAGGTGTTCTCTACGCAGGCGTCATGATTACGGCGGGCGGGCCGCGAGTCCTCGAATTCAACGTCCGGTTCGGAGACCCCGAAACCCAGCCGATACTAATGCGGCTGAAGAGCGACCTGATAGAGGTCTGCCTTGCCGTCTGCGAAGGTACCCTTGAAAACGTTACTCTCAAATGGGACCCGCGACCGGCGGTCTGCGTCGTAATGGCGGCGGGCGGCTATCCGGGTGATTACGAAAAGGGCAAAATAATAACCGGAATTCAGGACGCCGAGCAAATCGGAGACGTTAAAGTATTTCACGCCGGCACAAAACGCAGCGGCGGAAATATCGTCACAAATGGAGGCAGAGTCCTCGGCGTTACCGCAATGGGCCAGACTATCGCGGACGCGAAAACCGCAGCCTACAAAGCCGTCGAGAAGATCAAATTCGACGGCGCCTACTATCGCCGAGACATCGCCGATAAGGCAATACAAAAGTCTAAAACCTTACGCAAGAACACAAGGTCACGCACCGCTGATTGAGCATCCCAAACGTGCAGGTTCCCGGTCGTAACCATCGGGCTGGATTAAATGCCGGAAGATCCCAACATGCCGCTCTGGACCAGAATCTTCAGGCGAGCCGTTCGCTGGCTCGTGACCCTCGCAGTTGCGGCAATCCTGCTGTGGCTTGGCTTCATATTCGGAGGCAAGATGCTCTGTCGCATTGCAATTAGTCAGATTGGCAAACTGACCAACACCAGGATAGAGACGGCCTCCGTCGATCTTCACTCAAACGGCTCGGTTGTCATCAAAGACCTCCTCATAAAACCGGACGCCAACGAATTTTCCGACCAGACAATTCTAAAGGCTAAACAGGTCCACGCAACATACGATCTCGCAAGCCTCTTAACGCTCCGCCCCCAGCTACAGCGAATAGACGTCAATGATTTTGTCTTCAGCGCACGCTACAACTTGGACGCCCGGCGCTGGAACCTCTCCGCACTCAAGCTCTATATCCCGAAAGGCGCGTCGGAGAAGATGCCTCTGGTAACGCTCGGAAGCGGAATCCTGCAATACAGCAGAATATCCGGCTCAGAAACCAAAGTGGTTGCTTCAATACCGCTTTCCGCCAGGTTGGGATTCGACTCAAGGACGCGCAAAGGTTACAGCTTCGATTTCCAGACCGGCACACAGGCCGGCGGCTCCGGGGAGAGTCATTTGACCGGTTTTTGGAGGCCGGGCTATCTTGAGCTTGCCGGCGGAATTGCATCCGCCGACAAATCCGCATTCGAAATGGAATGGATGATAGGCAGGATGGCCGCTGTGCTCGAATACGACCAAAATGACGTCTTCACTCTCGATATGCGCATATTCGACTTGCACTCGGACCGAACCATCGAGCTTGACAAGGTCGCACAAATGGGGCCCGCTTTCCTCGAGACATCCACCCCGTTCGCCGCGCTGAGAGGATTCTTCAACCGCTACGACCCCACTGGGAATATCGACCTGTACGTTAAGGCCGCAGGAAATCTAAAACAGTTGGCCAAGTCAACCCTGACCGGCAGGGTTGACTGCAAGGATGTCACGTTTTGCCAGGATAGATTCCGCTATCGTGTCGAGCAGGTGCGAGGCAACGTTGACTTCACAAAAAACGGCGTAACGCTGAACGGACTATCCGGCACCCACGGCGACGTGAAACTGGCAATAGAGGGTTGGACACGCGGCTTTGCGCCAAACTGGGAGTATGATTTCCATATCACCAGCGACAACATGAAATTTGACGATGATCTATATGAGGCGTTGAGCCCGAACCTGAAGAATACGTGGGAGCTCTTCTCGCCTTCGGGCACTGCGTCGATAGACTACCGCCTGAGGCGAAGCTCGCCGCAGAGCCGAACAAGACAGCTCAATGTCGATCTAACCGGAGTCGATGCCCTCTATCGCTCCTTCCCCTACCCCCTCAAGGACCTCAGAGGAAGAATCTTCTTCGATCAGGATAATGTAATAATCTCAGACGTAGTCTCGCGGGCCGGTGAACGGAAGATCGCCCTGGACGGCAAGATAACCGGACAAGGAACTGAGAAGCTCGGCTATGATTGCTCGGTCAACGCGAGCCATATCCCCATCGACCAGGCGCTTAGAGACGCTCTGGACAAAAGACAAAGGGATTTGTACGACCGAATCAAACCAACCGGCCTGGCCGACGGGATCATAAAGTTCTCAAAGTCGCCGCAGCCGGAATCTGAGCCGATTTTCATCGCGGATCTCTCGTTCAAGCAGGCCTCTTTGACGTCCGACCGCTTCCCGAAGCCGGTAACCGACGTCGCCGCCGTGGCGATCATCGAGCCCAACCTGATTGATATAAAGAGCTTCACCGGACGATATGGCGACAGCCTCGTCTCTATCAAAGGGGAAATCCGGCCCGGATATGAGGGCCAGCCGGTTCGCTACAGCCTCGGCCTCAACTTCGAGAATGCTATTCTCAACGATGACCTCTTTGACCTTCTGCCCGAATCAGCCGCAAAAATAGTCGCCGATTTTCGGCCCGAGGGGAAAATAGACCTCGCCGCCACGATGAAGAAGCTCGAGCCGAATAATTTGGCCGATTATGAGCTCGTAATCACCTGCCTCGGCAACAGCGTCGAGATCCCGCAATTCTCATATCCGCTTGAGGACATCACCGGGACTCTGGTGATCACCCCCGGCGCGGTGGAATTCCGCGACGTCAACGCCGTTCCCGGCGACGCCGTCCTGGTCAAGTCGGATACCGCATTCGTAAAGCTGGATGGGCGCGTGTCTCTTGAGAATAGCGCCTTCAAGGACGCCCTCTTCAAGGTCCAAGCCAACGACATCTTCTTTGACAGCGGACTCGGCCGGACCCTGCCTGCCGGTATCCGCCCACTTTACGATAAGCTCGTTCCGCCGGCGCACTTCGATCTTGACTTCGACGAGGTCAGGATCGCCCCCGCCCCGGATGGCAGAAAGAACGTCGATATCAAAGGCC
>Ga0315277_10004960_pt1 | contig 17642 bp, 14 predicted proteins | sample YL17G05_15_MG_FD_203695 | JGI IMG/M metagenome (GOLD analysis project Ga0315277, IMG submission 203695) | Sediment microbial communities from Yellowstone Lake, YNP, Wyoming, USA - YL17G05_15 | ecosystem: Environmental > Aquatic > Freshwater > Lake > Sediment | place: USA: Wyoming | collected...
CCGTTCTATGCATTCCAAAGAGTCAGCGGCATATCCATTCTCATTGTGTCCTCTCGGAGATTCACCAATGTCCCAATTCCGGGCGCGAGGCAACAGCCGTTCCCCCCACTCGGCAAATGCGAACGATCACTCCGGCTCGGCGCACTTCCCTGAGAATGCCAATCTGTCCAGCAAGCCGGTCTTAAGAAATTGCGTGTAGTCATGCAAAGAGGAATCACTTTCCTGCGATCGCCTTGTTGTCTCCTGTAAACCTGTGGCAAACACCTGCCCGTTGACAGAAGAATAAGTGGACGGCCCATCAGTGTCAAGCAAAAACCCTCCTAGTAGTTGCTATTTTACACCCGCCGGTCTCACCTGGGTGCGTAGCCGGCACAAGACCCCGAATGCAAGTGTTAGGGAACAGCGACCATCCTGGCGGCCAGATAGCAAACCGTGGCGGTCTCGCAGACAAAATGGCCATGGAGGTGATTGACGCCATCCCTTCGGGCCAATTGCGCCAGGCGGACGCCTTGGTCGAAACGGCGGAGACCTATTGGATTCAGGAACCCGTGGATGCGGAGGGAACGCCCGAGGACGGCCAAGTACCGGAAAGGGAAACGCGCCATGCACCCAAGATGGGATATCAGAACCCCACGAATCCAGCTTGTCAGGGGTGTGTGGAATCTGCCTCGGGACCGACAACTGCACTCTTCTGATAATAACCCATGCACATCCACAATCAACGCCGGCTCAAAGGTTCTGGGCCCTGTCCAATAATAGGTCTTTCAGCCAGATTCGGATAAATCCGATAAGGACGAAACAACGAAAAGTCTCCGCCAGTTTGTCGTATCGCGTGGCAATGCGGCGGTACTCCTTGAGCTGGCCGATCAAACGTTCCACAACGCTGCGTGGTTTGTACAGGTTCTTGTCGAACCCCCGGCCCGCGCTGGGTACGAGCCGTCGCGCCGTTTTCGATGCGGGATCAGAGGCATAGAACCGTGCTCCTGAATGACCCCTCGCGGTTGCAGGCGCCGTCGGGGACATCCTTCATTGCACGGATCTCCGAACCCGTTTAGTTGAGGAGAGCAGCCGGATCCTTTCCGCGATGCCAACCATGCACGAGTGGATTACCCAGTACGAGGAGTTCTATTGGAACACTTTTTCTTCGATCTCCTTTAGGACAGGGTCAACGGGTTTGACCTGAGGGGTTGCCTGTACTTGGCTGGAGAGAACGTGAATCGCCAGATCGTCGAAAGTCGCATGTTGGGCGTAGTTGTGGATCCCCGCCTGTCCTGTGCCTCCGGAAACGGGTGCTTGCAGAATCTGGCGCTCATCGATTTGTGCGGTTACTTCCTTTTCCTTCCAGGCGATGTCGATACGATGCCAACCGTCAGTAAGTTGGGGGACGTTCGCTTTGGCAATAACGGCTGATGCGCCAGAGCAAACCTTTCGGAGCTCGATGTCCGTCTTCGTGCAATGGAGTTCCATGAATCCATCCGCGCCGCACCATCCCAGGAGCCCGAAATCCGTGTCCTGCCCGAGATAGGCGGAAATCTGCATGAAGTAGGTCTTCCAGGAACCTTGACCGATCAGAACTTCGCCTTTTCCCTGTGCCACGAGTTGGCCATCGGAGTTCTCCGGATCGCTATCCGGGACGGGTCCGACCCGCCAGTTGCCGTCTGTGATCTGCCAGCCCGAAAGAAGACTTCCTGATTTATCAAGTGGAAATGTATCCACAATTACATCCTTGGGCTCTACTGATAAGGAGGTGATGGGCAATTTCTTCGTGGCCTCTGGAAAATGGAAGCCTATTGTCCCCTCAAAGATCTTGTACTCGTTTGCCTCAAGCAATTTCCTTTCTTCCTGAAAAGCGCCGAACAATCCCCGAGAGCACTGCACGACAAGCACGGTCTGTCCTGTCGGAGAAAGCATCAAGTTCGCCTTCTTTCCCCGCTCTTGCGTGCCATTCAGATGCCTGATCAGCTCAAGTTCCCCGCCGGAACGCGGCTCGATCTTCAATTCCAAGAGATTATTGGAGTCGACATAAGGAAACAGCAGAGAGAAGCCGGCGGTTCCGCTTGCTTCCGGCGCGAGGGCAATCCGAATCTGGCTTCCGGACCAAAAGGGCGCCTTATAGAGGAGGACATCGTTTCTCTCAAAACCCTCGTGAGGCGACCATTGTCTTTCAGCACCGTTGCGCAGGACAACCCAATCCCGAAGAGCCTCTGCCTCTGCTTTCGGGAACTCAAACTCGGCAGAGGGATCAGCCAACGGAGACACTTCAATGTTGTCAAACCCGACCCCTCCAGTGTAACTGCCAACACCAATCATGCCTGAGCCAGGAAACGAAAGATTCGTCTCGAGGACTGTCCTGGAATCGATTTCAACGCGGATACCCGTGCGTCCACGCCTCACAAACACCGTTTGGGGTCTCCATCTCTCAGACAACAAGGGAAACCGGGCCGATTTCAATACGCTCGACTTTGAATCGCGGAAGCGAAGCAATTCCACCCCGGTGTTCTTGAAATGCAGCGTTTCAAATTCTGTCGAATCCTTCAGATTGAAAAGCAGAAGGAATTCCTTTTCGAGCTCGTGCTCCCTCTTCTCAGGGAATATGAGATCGAATCGGGCCGTGAAGAGATCGCACTTCAGATTCCTGATCAAAGCCATGGTGGGGGTCGTGTGCATATTCTCTGGGGAGACATCTGCTGCGAAGTAGTAGTGATTGCCCCCAATCGGCTGCTCCCGGACTGACCAGGCAGCGGAAGGATATGCATTCCAGCCGACTGCCTCGAGAGGGACGGCTGGACGTCTCTGATATTGATCATGCGCGTCCACAATCACCGCCGGCTCAAAGGTTCCAGTGTAGTAGTGCTCCTTCACCCCAAAAGGAACATATTTCTGGTCCGAGGTGACAAGGATCTTGTCGATCCTGAATGCCGCGCTCATGTTGCCGAGATACAACGTATGGTTGCCTTTGCTCAGTCTGAAGGGTTTGGCTTGGCCCTTGTCAAAGGTCACATAGTAATCTGTGGACTCGGTCCATGGCCACCAACTCCATACCCCCCAAAACGCAACCTCCAAACGCATTGGCTTCGCTTTCGGCGGCGGTTGGGGGGAATCGAACCATACGCCTAAGTAACGCCAGCAGGGGGGCGGCGAATCGCACCGAAGCCAGAAACAATAATCCCCCTCCACCGGCACAGAAAAGTTGTAACCTATTCTTTCCTTCGGGTTTGGATCGTTTCGCTGGCCGGCAGTTTGCTCGACGTAGGCATTGCGCGAGACACCTTGGTCACTACCGACTGCCCACCCGCTTCTATTCAGGAACCACTCGCCATCTTTCTGCTCGGCTATACTGCGCAACGCTTTCCCACTCCTAATCACATGCACGCCCTGGGTGGCCGTCGTAAAGTCCTCAGCCTCTATCCACAGGTACACGTTTTCCTGAGCAAACAGGCATGCGTTCCCCAGAATGGCCCAGAAAAGGCCGGCAGCCAGGATCATGCCGCGGCAGTCAAAGGTTATCGGTGTTCTCATGGTGCGAGATGCCCCTCACTGACTATGGAAAGAACACTTGGTGTCTCGAAAAACACAGAGAGTAGGCGCTTAACCGAACTGTCTCACTTCTTCGGACCTGTTGCCTCGATCTTGCCCAGGAAATCCCGGGCCGTCTTTGTGTGCGGACCGTTAGGGTAGAGATTGATAAGATCCTTGAAAGGCTTCACTGCTTCCGAGTACTTCTGTTCGCAGATATAGGAGTAGCCGACAAGATAGAGGCACTGTTCCCGGTGCTCGCCGGTGTCCTTGTTGATGACCTGGGCGAACTGGTCCCGAGCGTCCTCATAGGCCGCGGTTGCAATGTATGCCAAGCCGAGCATTGTCCGCGCCGGGGCGTCCTGGTAGTCCTGCGGCAGTTTGGCAAGCAACTGCGTCAGCTCGTAGATCGCTTCTTGAAAAGCTCTCTCAGAGTACTGAATCTTGGCTATCTTGAGCCTTGCCTGCAGTTCCTTCTCGCTGCCTGGAAAAAGCTCGATAACCCTCCGCTGGATCTGAATCGCCTGCGCGGGCAGTTTCCACTGATCCACGTACAAATCCGAGAGCCGCTGCAGTCTGGCATAAGCTTCCTCAGTCCGGCTGTTCATCTTCGCTAATTCCGCGAGATGAAAGGCTTGCCCCGTCAGGTCCTTGTCATCCAGGAACACCTGGAGAAAGAAAACATGGAAGACCTCGGCCAAGTCGGGTTTGTCTTTGAGAAAAGGCATCGTCTGTTCCACGAACCACTTGCATCCGTCCGATCTATCTTTATCCTCGAGACAGTCCAAGATACCTCGGCCGATCTTGATGTATGTGCTTTTGTGTTGAGCATAGTCACGCATTGCGGCGGCATAACACTGGAACGCGTCAGAGCCGGACGTTCGCTTGCACACATCCATCGCCTCCCCGAGGAACGCCTCAAAAGCACTTCTTGCGAACTCATTGTCGGACCATTGCACCCCGATTTCCCCAGATTTGGGCAGACAGGAGCAAGCGAACACGATGCCCCGATAGAGAGAGGTTCTGGCCCGAAGATCGGCGAGCCTAATCTTGGCGTTGTCCAGTATCGCCGTTAGGGCGGGCACTGACGAAGTTCCTGGGATTTGCCCGCCGATCCTGATTGCCTTCTCGATATCCAGGTAGGCCCGGGACAGAGAACCGGGAAGACAATACGTGTTCGGCGTGGCCGGGCGGAAGGCAAGCCGGGCGCGGCCGGCTAACGAAAGGAATCTCGCAGCCATTTCAGGGTTTCCGAGCCGGTGCCAGAACGCGGCTAGATCCAGAAGGCTCGCGAACATCTCGCATCTGCGAATCAGTAAGTTTCGGCCTGCATCATCTTCCGTGCTGGCTAAATGGGACATATTCCCGCGGCAAAGCGCTCTTTGGGCGGGGTAAGTCTTTCCTGCCAGGGCGTACGAGGTCCGGAACGCGGCCCACCGGTCCCGAAGTCTTTCTCCCGCCTTTCGAGTCGCAGACGCTAGAAGAATCCCGGATAGGGAGTCGGACGTCGGGCGACACGTCTGTGTGAAAGAACCTGCTATCCCACTCATATCGGGCCGCACCAGGGTCTCCATGACAAACTCCGTACAGATAGCGTCGGCAATGGCCGAGTTCGGGAATTTGGCGACGATCGCGGCCAGAGCCCCGGCGGTGTTGGGATCATCAAAGCGCAGTACATCGCAGATGAGGTTCTGGAAAAGACGGCAGGACAGACCGCTATCCGGATGGATCTGGATATACTGGAGCGCCGCTTTGCTGGCTTCCCTTCGGTTCATGCCGGCGTGCTTTGCGAAACGCTCGCCAATATCAAAAAGCGCCCCACTTCCGTCAAACTTCGCAAAGTCCTTCTCGAGTTCCGCGAAGGGGACTTCCGCCAGAGGTTCGATCTTGAGCGCTGCTTCTGGAACCGCCCTGCTCAGTGCGGAAAGCATCTCCTCGGGAGTTCTGCCTGGAGCGGGAACCTGAGAGATTCCAACCGTCCGCCAGGGGGAGTTCTCTGCGATAAAAGTGAGCGATTTTTCCAAGCCTGTGGAGGCGGGCTCAATGAACAGGCTAGTCTTCCGGGTGGCCAATATAGTGCGTTTTGAAGGGATCGTCGTTTCCGATGGCGACTCCTCCTGGAAAAGCAAACCGGTAGATTCATCTAGTCTCACGTCTCCAAGCGTGTTGGACGTGCACTGCAAACCATCAACTGTCACAACAGCACGCCCCTGCCCCGCGGGGGCAATGTAGACGCCGTTTTGGTTTCCCGATGCGGTGCAGTTGCGAATATCGAGCAGTGTGCGATTGTCTTTGACAAGGAGAAGACCCGTGCGCCGGTTGGAGAGCATCGAGCATCCTGAGAGACGAATCCGCGAGAGTGGGCTGAGGGTCCCATCCGCTTTCGTAGGCAATCCTTCCTCAAACACAAGACCATCGCCACCGTTGCCGGACATACGGCAATCCTCGATAAGAGCCTCAAGAGCGGTGGACGAATGGACACCAGCCAAAACGTTGTTTGAAAGATCGCATTTGCTTAGCCGAACCTTACATGCTGCGTTCAATCTCACACCCGAGAGCTGGTTCCGTGTCAGGTTTGTTTCGAGTACTTGAAGCGTCAAGGAGGAACCGCTGCCATTATCTATACACACTCCATCTTCCTTGTTTCGAGAAACCTCGGATCTTGAGAGAGTGGCATTGAGATTTGCAGGGCCTGTAGTGTAGAATCCCATTCCGTTCGAGAGCAGTGAGCAACTGGAAACAGTGATGTCGCCTGGAGCGGAGGAGTCTGCCTTCTGGCTTGAACTGACGCAGGCAATGCCGCATGCGCCGTTCTCTTCACAGCGGCTGTCCGAAACCTCGAAATGGATGTCCCCTCCGATGATTAGAATCCCGTCTCCCTTGTTCCGATTCACGCGACTACGTTGCACGGCGCCTTGCACTGCCGGCGAATCGGAGAGATCGAACCGAAGCCCCGCTCCGCAGGATTCCACGCTGCTGTCAGAGATGCGGAACTCCGTGTTCTGTCTCGCGATCATCTCGACGCCATACACGGTGTTGTTCGTCACCTTGCACTTGTCGATGATCATGCTGGAAGCGCCCTTGGGATACTCAAGGCCCTTTGGAGGCTCCTGGAGTTCGTACGTAATGCCGACGTTGTTGTCAGCTAGGACGCACTCGGCCATCGAGAGCCGCGAGGGAACCCAAGGGTAAATAGGTACGCCCCTCTCCCGGTTCTCTGTCACTGTGCATTTGAGAAGGCTGATCTCCGCTTGTCCGGCGGTATCTCGTCCTCTTCCAGAAGGCAACCCGCTGGATTGGTACAGCAGACCGCAACCTTCATTTCTCCGGACAATCGTGTCCTTGATCTCAAGATTGACGGGGGACACGCCGTCCGGCTTGACGAGAATTCCATGACCCACGCAGCCCTCAATCACAAACCCGTCAACGCAGACACGGGAAGCACCTTCCAAGATGATCAAGCCGGAACCGTATTGAAACATTCTTGGAGATACACGCCCTTCTCTGAAAGCCAGATTCCGGATTTCCAGGGGAGTCAGTGCGCGTCGGTAAACCAAAGCCTCATCCAGCATGCCATCCCACCACAGATTGGGATTGTTTTCATTGCTTGGGTCTCCGCCAATGCAGATGCTCCTGTCGCTTGTTACGAATGTGCCGGAAGTGACCCGCGAGCTGTCAAGCATCCCGTCCACGTATATCCGCATTTCCTTGCCATCATTCACGCCGGCCACATGGTGCCAGCGGCCGTCGCCGATCTTCACTTTCCCTTGGAGCCCATAGGAAATACCCAGCCGGCAAAAGAAACCGATGTAATCCCCCTCATTTCTCTGAAGGAACCAGAGGCTCCTCGCCCCTTCTCCCCGGACGGCTTGGGAGATAATAGGCAGTTGGTTGGGCGGGTTCGCATTCGGCTTCGGGTTCGGGTTGGGGTTCACCTTGATGTAGGCGGCTACGGTGATTTCCCCCCCTAGGTCAAGGCCATCCCCCGTGGGCACAGAGATGCAGCCGTTTGAGGCAAATCCGATTCCTCCACCCACAAAACCATCTCCGGGCTCCCAGACCGGTTTCCCTATGAAAGTGCCGTCCAGACCGTGTCCAGAGGAATCGAGGACCTTGGTTCCTTCCTTCGAGTCCATTTTCCAGTAGGCCACGAGGCCATTCTTTGGAGGCTCAGGAACAGGTCCTTCGACCTTGGGCTGTGGGGCGTCTGCGGTTATCCGCGCCCCTGTGGGCACCGATACCAGATCTATATCCTTGTTCACGAAGACGGACTCCTTATACGTGGTTCCGCCCTTGACCACAACCCGGTCCTGGCCCGGCCTGGCGGCCTGGACCGCGGCATTGATAGTCGGGTAGTCCTCGGGAACACGGACGTCCTTGGCGACTACCTGAGAATGCAGGACAATGAGTCCCGTTGTGACAATCCCAGTGAGAAGTACCGCTCCCGGCATGTGCTTCATTTCCTGAACCCTCCGTTCTATGTATTCCTAGGAGTCAGCAGCATATCCATTCTCATCATGCCCTCTCGGAGGTTCACCAATGTCCCAATTCCGCACGTGAGGCAACAGACGTTACCCCCACACGGCAAATGCGAACGATCACTCCGGCTCGGGGCGCCTGAGAATGCGAATCTGTCCAGCAAGCTGGCCTGAAAGAACTGCGTGTAGTCATGCAAAGAGGAATCGCTTTCCTGCGATCGCTTTGTTATTTCCTGTACACTTCTGGCAAACACCCGCCATTGACAGAAGAATAAATGGACGGCCCATCAGTGTCAAGTAAAAACCCTCCATAGTAGTTGCTATTGCACATTCGGCCTCACCAGGGCGCCTAGCCGGCACAAGACGCCGAATGCAAGTGTTGGGGCAGGGGGGATCCTGTTTCCTGCGATCTCCGCAGGTAGGCCGTTCTCTATTCCTTGCTCAGGAATTACCATGCGCCCCCTCAATCAGTCTGCGGAAGCGCTCCAGATTGGTCTGGAAATCGAATTCCCGCATCAGTACCTGACGGGCCTGTCGCCAGATCGTTGGCCAGGTCGCGTGATTTCGAAGGGCCTCCTCGATGGTTCGAGCTAGATCGGCCGGATCCTCAGGCTTGGCGAGGAAGCCGGTGACTCCGTTCTCAATCAACTCGCGGATGGTCGGGAGCGAGGTGCTGACGACAACTGCCCCGCAGTCCATGGACTCAAGCAGAATGTTCGGGATACCATCCCGATCGCCGGTTTTGGAGTCGATTCTGCAGGGCAGCACGCAGAGGTGCGCGGAGGCAAAACGCTGTCGGAGTTGCCCGTAGGGCTCAAAAGGCAGGATCTGTACCCTATCGGCGAGGTGTGCGTTCTCAACGGACTCTTTCAGGAAACCCTCCAATTCGCCGTTGCCGACTATGCCGCAATGAAAATCCAGACCGCGGTCACGGAGGAGAGCACATGCCGCGATCAGGATATCGAAGCCCTTTTTGGGGATGAAACGGCCGGCAGACACGATTCGCAGAGGTGGCGGTTCCGGGCGGGCCGAGTCCCGCTCGTTCCCGTTGGCGGAATCCGCCGCGTGCGCGATACCGTGGTGAACAAGATGCACCCGCGCCTCGGGGAATTCCCGGAGAAGATGGTCCCGGGCTTCGGCGCTGCATGCGATGCAGCATTCCGCTTCCTGTATGACGTCCCGCTTGGGTTTCCCTGCCCACAGGTCTCGGGCGTGGGCGGACAATGTGTAGGGGACACCGAGCATCCTGGCGGCCAGATGGCAAACCGTGGCAGTCTCGCAGACAAAATGGGCATGGAGGTGATTGACGCCATCCCTTCGGGCCAATTGCGCCAGACGAACGGCTTGGTCGAAACGGCGGAGACCTATTGGATTCAGGAACCCGTGGATGCGGAGGGAACGCCCAAGGACGGCTAGGTAGCGGGAAGGAAAACGCGCCATGCACCCAAGATGCGACATCAAAATCCCACAAATCCGGCTTGTCAGGGGCGTGTGCGGAATCCGCCTCAGAGTGTCGCGGCAGTCCACATAGCCCCAGTCTGCTGTCTGCTCGCGAAAGCAATAGACCCGCAGATGGGGCCAGAATCGAAGCGCCCCGGCGATTTCTCGAAGGATGAAGTTCTCCGTTCGCCGCGGGAAGGTGTCAACGAAGAAGGCGATACGCAGGGGCGCCTCAGACAAGTTCGGCATAGATCCGGCCCATTTCCCGGGCATACCCCCCTGCTCACAGTTCGGTTCGTCTCAGTCGGGACAATCTCTCCGCCGCGAATACATGCACCTCGAAGTTGAGCCCGGCCTCTGAGAACCCTCGAACCAGCCCCTCCATGCACCCCTCCACCCCCCCGCGATTGGGACGGTGAAGAACGGCATTGACAGTGATTCGCCTCAAGTTCTCTTATCCCTTCCGCCCCGCCCGGCTTCATTTCCTCTTCCCCTCGGCCACGGGACAACCGGTCAGTAACTGCTGTCAGTGTACCGATCTCCTCTTTCTCTGTCAAGGACGGCTCCATGCCTTGTGCAAGCGCTCCAGACCGACCTTCCACCCGTCACGCAACCTCCAATCAAGATGTGTCGGATACACCTGCGGCCCTTGGGGGCTCTTGCGAAATGGACTGCTTATCCCCGGAAATGACCATCTCTGTCCACGCTTGTCTATTCTTGGCCTAGGAAAAATCCCCGGAAAGGGCGATTTCGCAAGACGCTCGCCGTTACAAAAATTCCTCAAAAAAACCCTTGACTTCTGGAGCTGGACGTAGCACAGTACAAAAAAGGGAGGTTCATCCGGATGATTTAGGTTTGTTTCGCACGCAATTACCTTCAGTTGCAGTAGAAGGGTCGGGGTTGAGGAAAGGGGATAAACTCACGAAAGTTGGAAGATTTCCGTGGTTGTTTTCGTCAATGGTTGTGGATGTTCACTTTTGAAAGAGGAGAGAACGGGTCATCGAGAAGTTTTTGCGAGACATTGGATGCGAAAGGAGGTGATTCCGGATCGTCCATGGTGGAAAACGCGGGAGAGTAAGCTCGTGGCGCCGCCGGCACGAACAATGCCCCCATTATCAGTGCCGACGAAACGTGAGCTTACACACGAGTGCGGGTCATGGACCCGGCTGCACGAGAACAGCATCGGAGGTGTAAAATGAACAAGACTCGAGTTCTTCAAGTGCTGGGGGTGGCGGTTGGTATTGTTGCCCTGATGATGTGCCTTTCGCCAGGCGTGGGCCAAGGGGGCGGCAATCTGGGCGCCGACTGGGCGCCGTATTGTGGAGGCTGTTGGACTCAGAACCCCAACGAACTATGCCCTTCGGGACGGCTGTATCTACCAGACGGCCCTTTTCTGCTTTGTTCGGGGGGTGCTCTCCAGGTTTGCGTGTATTCACAAAAGGAGGGTGGGGGGCCAGGTACGTGCGATCCCATATCCCCTCCTGCCTGTGGCGGGACTCCAGGATATTCAGATCCCTATTGTTTTGTGGTGCCGAATGTCCAGTGTAATATTGAACCATAGTCGTCACCACACCGTCTCTTTCCGTAGTTCCTGATCAGCGAACTGCGGTGAGTATGAACGAGACCGCTATGGGAATATGCCCGATGATGAACCGTGCTGTGTCCTCCGGATTCCTTGCGAGCTCCCTTGAAACACGGGGGGATATGTCGTCAAGCGTCTCTGGGGTGCGGAGAGTTTGGGGCCGTGTTCCCGTAGCCGTCTCAATGTTCTGGGGATGTATCGTGGCCGCCGGTGCATCCCTATCCTTCATCGGAAGAGGTCCTCGGTATGAAAAACAACCATTTCCATCTCTACAAACTTCTGTGGATGCTGTTCTTCTGCGTATGCTGCCTGTTTGGGAACTCTGTGTTTGCCCTTGATCCGGACGTTGAAAACGTTTTGAACCTGTATGCCAAACATCAGGATGATATTTCCAGAATATACATTGAATACGAGTGCTCCGCTGAAGTCGTGGGGACATATTCCAGAGCGGACTTCAAACATTTGGATAACGTGCCCCTTCGCTGGCTTTATGCCGGCACCTTCGCGTGTGATGGAAGCAGATACTCCCTGCGGCAGGAGGGGTGGGGGAATCAGAATCCTCTAGCGAAGCCCGTACCCAGAGAAGAGGCAGGCTATGAGAGCCTGCTGTGGACGAAAGACAGTTTCAGCCAATACAGCCGCCTAAGCAAGAACGCCGGCATTGTTTTTCTCGGCAAAGACAAAAAAGAGATTGATAAAATGAAGTCGCTGCCTCTTAGCAAGTATATGGGAACGGGTCTATTGGGATACCCTAGCACAAAGTTCTCCAGGGAACGGATTGACACCATACTGCGAAAGGCGCCAAAGATCAGTTTGCGGAAAGGTTCGGAGTTGGTTGGGAACTCGTCCTGTGTTGTGGTGGACGCGGAAACGGACATTGGATCGTTCACGGTTTGGTTTGATCCACAACGGCAGTACAATATATCACAGATGAAAATGGAGGCAAAAGAGGGACATCTCAATGGCGATGGTGGAGAACCGCTGCCTCGAGACGTCTTTAGGAACCATCAATTGACTATTCTTGAGTATGAATCCGTCAACGGACTTTTTGTGCCGAAGAAAAGCGAAGCCCACGGCGAGGACAAGTATCCGAATGGCGAATGGCGACGCTACAACCATGAGTTTCTGGCCAAGCGGATTACCCTCAATCCCGACTTTGACAAATTGGATTTGTTCGGTCAGTCGGACATCCGGGATGGGGCAAGTGCAAGTATTATTGGGCGTCCCGGTGTCCAGTTCGTTTGGAAAAACGAGGGGGGCGCGGGGAGTCTGAAGCCAAAAATGGATGACTACTCTTTACGAAAAGTGGTATCGGAAGTGGATATCATAAAGAAGAATGCCAATTGGAAGAAAACGGATTCCACGTCTTCTACGTTACAAACACAGGCGGCGGCAACTCCCGCTCCGCCAAAGATCGCGGCCTCACCCACACCCCAAGCGATCCTGAAGGAGGAGCCTCCGGCGGCGGTCCGATCAACGCCAACCGACAACAAGAACTGGATATACGCCTCTGTTTTCGCCATCATTGCCATTTGCCTTGCGATCTATATAAAGAAGATGTGACGGAAATGACCCTTGCCGGGTCTTTGGAGAACCGGGGTCTGGTTTTGCCCGGGGGAAGAGTTCAAGGGTCGGCAGGAGGCCCGGAATAATGAGGGAGAGAATCACATTTCGCCGATTCAGCGCAATTCGCGTTTGCGTGGTTGTCGTCTTTCTTTCTCTGGCGTTTTGCATGACCATTGCCTGGTGTGAGACAGTTGCGGGTTCCAAACCCCCTGACACGGTTTCGAGAAAAGTGGCGCCTGGGCTGCTGCGTCCTTATTGCGGGCTTTTCTGCCTGTTTTCGGCCGCGCGACTCTTGGAAACGCCGTGTGAGATAGAGGATTTCCTTGATTGGAGGTATGTGACAGCGGCGGGCAGCACTCTGGGTAATCTGAATAAAGCCGCGCGGGAAAAGGGGCTGTATTCGGAGACAGTCGCCAGGTACTCCATCGCGGATATCCGGGCCTTGTCCGTACTGGCTATAATGCATGTAACAAAGAAAGACGGTATTAGAAAATATGACCACTTCATACTGTTACTCAAAGCGGGCGAGCACTATGCATGGATATTCGATCCGCCGGAAGGCGCCAAATGGGTCCCAATAGATGATTTGACGCAGCGTTGGGACGGGAGCTGCCTCCTCATATCTCGAGAGCCCATGTCGCGAATATCGATCGTGTGCCGGTCATACCTTCGGTTCTTGTTCATGGCGGGGCTTGTTATCGGGGGCACACTCATCTGCCGCAGATTTCTCAGGCGTATGGAAATTGGCCGCAACTTACCGCGGCGCCAGTTCTTTCGCGCATCGGCAATTCAGCTTCTTGTTTTGACGGCCTGCGTCGTGTTTGTTTCGTTGTTCTGGAACATGTTCAGCCCAAGGAGCCTGTTCGCGCTGTCGGGCGAAACGCGGCACGTCCAGGCGTCGCATGGGGAATTATTCGTTGACAGAGTGTCGGTAGGCAAGGCGAAACGCATAATAAGCCAACAACATCCCATCATTGTGGACGCTAGGCAGACAAGGGACTATCTGGCGCGCCACATTGAAGCCGCCGTAAGTGTGCCGGTGGATTCGAGCGATGCCGAGAAGGAGAAAGCTCTGCTCTCCCTGGACCGAGCAAGGACGGTGATAGTTTATGGCCGCGATAAGAAATGCCGTTTCGCAAGCGAAGTCGGGAGCTTTATCAAGTCGCAGGGATTCGAGAGAACATTCACCATGAACGGAGGGTGGAAAGCATGGACAAAGTAAACTCGATCACGGGTCCCGGTGGCTCTGCGCCAATGAACAGAAGGAAGGGATATTTCTTTGTGCAATTTGTGTTCTATGTGATTGGATTTCTATTCCTGTATAGCGGTATCGTAAAACTCTTTGACATATACGCTTTTCTGTCCGACATATACGGATATTCGATTGTTACACCCCGGTTAGGCGTGCTGCTGGCGCTTCTCCTTCCACATGCGGAGATTCTCATGGGATTGGGCCTCATAGCCAATGTCCTTCGTCAAGGAAGTCTGCTGCTGAGCATTCTCCTGCTTACGCTATTCCTTGTAGCGCAAGGGATAGCCCTATCATTGGGACTGCAAGTTTCGTGTGGCTGTTTCGGCAGTTCCTCTGAAACTGTCAGTCTACTTACTCTGATGCGCACAGGGGCAATCGTTATTGTCTGCTTATTGTTGTACTATATCGAGATGAAATCACATTCGGTTGTTGAGTATAAGAAAACACTGGAATCCGTCTCATGAATGAGAGTGGTACCAAACCCTGCAACGCCCCGCTTGATTTCTGACTTTACCTTGGCCCAATTGGGTGTAGGATCACACCAAGGAGGATGCCGTGAGAAAGGAACGCCGCGGAAAGGCGTCAACGAAGAAGGCAATACGCAGGGGCGTCTCAGACAAGTTCGGCATAGATCCGGCCCATTTCCCGGGCGTAGTCCGCCCATGTTGTTCGTGGCACACCCTCCCGGCCTTGGGCAGTGGCCTGCCTGTATGCACGCCCATCCGTCAGCATCCGGCAGATAACTTGGCTGAATTCCTCGACGTTCAGAGGAGAAACGATGGCGCCCGCCGTCCCCGCCACTTCCGGTAATGCGCCCCGGTCCGAAACCACTGCCGGCGTTCCCAAGGCCATGGCCTCCAGAGGCGGAAGGCCATAACCCTCCTCCAACGAGGGATGGAGAAGGAGTCTGGCGCTCCGATAGCAGGCGGGCAAATCGCCGTCGGGAACGTAACCCCCGAAATCTACTTGCCCAAGGATCCCGAGTTCCTGGGCTAACCTTTCGTATCGCCTCCGGTGCTCGCCGGTTCTTCCGCAAATCTTCAAACGATACCTGGATCGCAATGTGTCTGGCAGCGCGGCGTACGCTCGAAGCAGGAATCCGATATTCTTCCGCGGCCCCAGATCGCCAACATACAGGAGATACCCCGTCCCGTCCGCATCTGCTTGATGGACTGGTCGGCCTTCGGGTGGCGACCCCCGCGCGGCAGTGATAGCGCTCCGCAGTGGAAGGGGCACGACTCGCAACCGGCCTTCCGCTTCCGGAAAGCGTTCCTCAACCCGCTCCTTGACGTAATGGGAAGGAACCACGATGCAATCCGCATTCCGGATAGTCCGCGGGAGCATCAGACCGAAGAATGCGCGGTTCGCGCGGGTGCACAAAGAAGGGTTTGTCAGCGCGATGATATCGTAGATACTTACGACTCGTTTCCCTCTCGGCGGAAACCAAGGCATCAGGTAGCCCAGGCAATGCCACAAGGAAAAGGAGCGATGCCGCAGCGCAAGAATCTGCTCTCTCGCAATTCTCTCCAGCCGGGTGGAATAGGAAATGGAATGCCAGATCAAGCCACTGCTTCCCAAACCCCGGTCCGTTGCCGGCGGGACCAGGCTGTCGGACGCGAATACATGAACCTCGAAGTTGAGCCCGGCCTCTGAGAACCCTCGAACCAGCCCCTCAATGCACACTTCCACCCCCCCGCGATTGGGACGGTGAAGAACGGCATTGACAGCGATTCGCCTCAAGGTCTCTTATCCCTTCTTCCCCGCCCGGTTTCATTTCCCCTTCCCCGCGGCCACGGGGCAACCGGTCAATAACTGCTGCCAGTGTACTGACGCCTTCTTACGCTGTCAAGAAGGGCCTCGAGTCTTATGGAGGCCTTCCGTTCCAGCGTTCCTCGCCCAGCCCGATCGGCCAAGATGCGGAACCGCTGACTGGCCGTTTTTTCTCAGGTGATTTTCCTTCAATCTCTCCGGCGTCCTTGGTATATTTTTCGAGGTGACTGCCCGTCCGGGTTGTTGCTGAGTGTCCCAGCAAGTCGTTGTCGTTGCCCGTGCAAGAGGTGCTGCCGGAATGTGCGAAGGACGTCGCATCCGATTTGCGGGCCACTGTGAAGAGCAGGTGCGTATGGACTCCGGGGAAATGCCAGAAGCGGCAAAGGTTATTAACCCCCCAAAATGGATATTGGCGTTGCTGGTCATCATTGTGTTGTCCGGCGCCGCCGTGCGGTTCATAGGTATCGGGCGGGACAGTTTCTGGTTCAACGAAGCGGCCAGCTACCACTACGCGAAGGGAAGCTGGATCGAAGTTATCCGGCACTCTTTTGTGGACGAGACCAATCCGCCCGGCTTTCATGTCTTGATTCACTTCTGGATGAAGGTCGCCGGCATCGGCGAGGCGGCCATGCGCGTGCCAAGCGTGTTGGCTGGCCTGCTTGCCGTTCCCGTTCTTTATCTTTTTGCGCGCTTGTTCCTATCCGTTGGAGGATCCCTGATCGCCTGCACTTTGCTTGCCTTCTCGCCACTTCATGTCTGGTACTCCCAGGAATGCCGAGGATTCGCTCTCTGGGTTCTGTTTACACTGGCGGCCTACACCTGCTTCTTCTACTGGCTCCGAACAGACCGGCGCCTGTGGTTAGCCCTCAACGTTCTGCTTCTCTTTCTAGCGATGAGCTTTCATTACTTCGGCATGCACGCAATCGCAATCGAGAATGCGTACCTGGCGCTCAATCGGCGTGAGGTCCCCGGCAGATGGCGGCAATGGGTGCTCTCTCAAACCGCCCTGCTTCTCCTCATCTCGCCTTTACTGGTCATGCAGGCTGTAGTGGATCGGACAAACGTGGCTTGGTGGCAGGAGTCGGGGGTGACCGCCGACGCAGTCAAAGCACTGGTCTTCCATCTCAATGGGGTTTTCTTCTTTCTGAGCGGCGAACGCCTTGTCAAGGGACTGATCCTCCTGTTTAATATGTCAATGCTGGGACTGGGTTGCTGGTCGTTACGCAAAGATCGGCGATTGGTATTCTTGCTTTTGGCCTGCCTGGAACCCATCGTGGTGAACCTCGCAGTTTCCCTGACTGTTTCTCCGATATTCGGAAACGCGCAAAGCGCGGGCCGCTACTTCATCATCACGCTCCCGCCCTATCTGGTTCTGCTCTCCTGCGGGTGGGAGTACCTGTTTCGCACTATCAAACGACCGCTGATGTCGGCTTTGCTCTTTCTTGTGTTTTTCTCCGCGTACGTTTACGGCATCCACGCCATGCGAACCAACCAGCCGTTTTTCCGCGATGACAACCGCCACCTATGTTCGATTCTGTTCGAGCAAGCCGCCCCTGGGGATCTTCTCGTGGTTTCGCCTTTCATCACGGTGGACTATTACGCCGCGCGGCTCAACTTCGACCTGTCCAGACTGACGGTGGTGAGAGCTTCCCGGAAGGATGGCAGATTGCCGGAACAGATGCCACTCCCACCGCGCCGCGTCTGGCTCTTTTTCGATCCGGTGCATCACTTTGAGGGGCTGGTCAAGGATGTGGCCAACCGGTACCACATGCGGGTTGTGCTTGAAGAGCGGACGACGGGGCTCTCAGGTGTTGGTCTTTTCCTGCTCGAACCAACTTTGCCGCCGGAGAAATGAACGACATGCCGCTGCCCTGGAATAGACCTCTTAGGCAATGCTACCGGTCCGTATTCGGCTCAAGAATCGCTTTGATTCTGTTTTTGATGGCGCTGGTCGCCTATGGGTATTTCTTCCACCGTTTCCGCTTCTGGAACGTCAACCGCCGCCTGGCGCTCACCTACGCCATCGTGGACCAGGGGA
>Ga0315277_10004961_pt1 | contig 17641 bp, 13 predicted proteins | sample YL17G05_15_MG_FD_203695 | JGI IMG/M metagenome (GOLD analysis project Ga0315277, IMG submission 203695) | Sediment microbial communities from Yellowstone Lake, YNP, Wyoming, USA - YL17G05_15 | ecosystem: Environmental > Aquatic > Freshwater > Lake > Sediment | place: USA: Wyoming | collected...
ACAGTCAAGGATTGAAAAATACGGCCTTGAATATAACACGACAATTTGCCCGAATCCCCTTGAATTCTGCCCGTGCCTCGGCGCGCCGAGGGACAAAGAAGTTTATTCCGCCGAAGTCATAATCTCGACTAACATCACTCAGCAGCAGCTGAATTTCACAAAGCTGCTCATGTGCGCGTGGATTGCGAAGATGAGTGTAAGGGATTGCGTTGTTGTTGCGCCTACCTGCGGAGATAGAAGTTGTAATGGTATGGAAACTTGTTCGACTTGTCCTGCGGATTGTGGAGCTTGTCCTCCTATATGTACTGTACAAACAATGTGTGTAGATGCTAATCATAAGAAGACCATAAACGCAGATTGTACTGAAACTACTGAAGATAATAGTGCTGCTTCATTTAATTGCGCAAAACAATCTGGAGTTTGTGCTGGTTCAAAGAAAAAATGTGTTGGAACTAATTGGCAATCGTCTTGTACTGATGCCGAGTATATTGCTTGGAGTCCGAAATATTCTACTGTTGAATCTGGAAGCTTATGCCAAAGTGGAGAAGGATATGATAACGACTGTGATGGATGCTTTGATCTAAGAGATAAGAGTTGCACTCCTTCTTGTAGTGATGCTAATAATGACGGATGTTGTGACTAAAACTTAATTTTTAGTTCTGCTTTACCAAATGTAGAATTAACATTAAATGTAGGATCATAATCTAAGTATAAATACCATCCAGGATTACTTGAATCTGAAGCTTTGTCTGTTCCATTACACTCGATTTTTCCTGTTTTTTGCCCAGCAGAAATTTCTATAGCAACATTCTTAGTTATATTCCAGTCTGCTCCGGCTTCCAAAGTAGTTCCTGTTCCTGTTCCATTGTAATCTGCTGTTCTCCACTGAGTATAGTTCTGGTCAAGTCTTTTCATTGTATAATCAACACTTCCAGATACAGAATAATTATCCATTTTCGCTAATGCAGAAATATCAAATTTATTGCTTAATTTGTATTTTCCTTTAACTCCAATTGAATTTGAATTAATTTCTATTTTTTCTTTTCTGTCAAAATTGTCTACGGCAGTGCCATAGATATCAGTAACATTAAAGGTGCCATTATATGAACTCGTTAATGTTGACTGCCCTGAACCAGCAGATACTCCTGCTGAAAGCGCATCATTTATCTTATATCTTATTGAAGCCTCTGCTCCTATTGAAGCTGAATTGGGGGTTTGAATATTATTCCAATCATTAATTGGAACTGAAAATGTATAATCCCCATTTCTAAAACTGTCATTTAACTGATTAAAATAATCAGCAGCAGGGCTTTGAGAAACCTGTTCAGCTCCAGCACCGACCTCAAACTCAAGCTTGTCCATCAAGCTTGATTTCTTGACTGAAGCCTGCTTCGCAGGCTTTGCTGAATTCTTTGCATACTGTTTTGCAGGCGCGGTAGAATTCCCCACAGTATAGGGAGATGTTGAATTCTTTATTGAAAATGAAGAGGTGCTTTTTGGCTTAGAATTCATACTCTGAACTTTATGTTCGAGCGCTTCCGCACCCCTTATTCCGGCTAAGGTTATCGGGACTAAAAGCCCCAATATTTTTATGACGTTTGTCATGCTGTATAAAGGCATTTTTCCTTTATAAACCTTTCGTTTGTTACTACTGCTTATCAGTGACAAAAGCTGCTTTAAACGAAAAGCTCAAATAGATGCTTGCCTATTGATTTATACGATGAAATCCCGAGAAGCTTTTTATGCATTTATACTGGCAACTGCAATCGGATTCGCTGCCTGCAAATCATATGACAATAATATCTGCCTAAAATACGAAAACATGCCTGTTGAAAAAATCCAGAAATCAGTCAATAACCTGAAAAGCGCGCAGGAATTGGCGCAATCTGTCTATAGGGCAAATGGATCCTGCCCCCAGGGCGCAGGCCTGATTGCATATCTGCTTAAAGACGACGGATATCCAGCCAAGTTTGTAAAATTAGAAAAAGAAAATTGGGGGTTTCACTGGTTTTTTATGCATGAAAATAAGAATAAGATGTATTTTGCGGATAACGGCTTGTTTGGGATTATCAGGTGCAATTCAGTAAATGATTTGATAAGACGTGTGGAAAAGGCCGAGGGCATAAAAGGCATAAAAGCCAGGATAATCGAAGAAATGCCTCCAGAATTTGAGCCAAAAAACGTGGGGCAGGACATAAAAATTATCTCAAATTACATCGAACGCAAAGACATTTAAATTAATTTCATGATGTAATATTAATATGGAAATAGAGCTTAAAAAAATCTCAAAAATAGAATGGGAAATCCCCCGAGAAGGCGCTATGAAAGTGCCGACGAGAGTCTTTGCTACTGAAAAGATGCTTGGCAAAATGCAGCAGGACAGGACATTATGGCAGGGGAAAAATGTAGCTTGCCTACCTGGAATATACAAATATGCAATTGTCCTGCCTGACGGACATGAGGGATATGGTTTTCCGATTGGAGGAGTTGCTGCTCTGGACACTGAAAAAGGCGGAATTTCTCCTGGCGGAATAGGATATGATATTAATTGCGGAGTCCGATTATTGAGGACAAATCTAAAAAAAGAGCAGATTTATCCTAAAATCAAGGAATTATTGGAATCATTATTCAAGCACACTCCTGCAGGATTAGGAAGCGCAAACATTAGAATCAGCAAAACAGAATTGGACAAAGTCCTTAATACGGGAGCAAAATGGGCAGTTGAAAATGGCTACGGAAACAAAGAGGATTTGGAATTCTGCGAAGAGAATGGATGCATGAAGCAGGCAATTGCAAGCAATGTTTCTGAGCATGCAAAAGACAGGGGATTCAAGCAAATCGCTACTCTAGGCTCAGGCAATCATTTTCTTGAAGTCCAGTATGTGGATGCAATTTTTGACGAAAAAGCAGCCAAGGTTTTTGGAATTAATGAAATCGGACAGGTTATGCTAATGATTCATTGCGGAAGCAGGGGCCTTGGACACCAAGTATGCTCTGATTATCTGAGGGAAATGGAAAAGACTTTTCCTGAAATTGTTGAAAAACTGCCTGATAGAGAGCTAATTTACGCTCCGGCAGGACATCCGTTATGCCAGAAATATTTTTCAGCGATGGCAGCAGCTGCAAATTTTGCATGGTGCAACCGCCATATAATCGGCCATCAGTCAAGACTGGCTTTCAAAGAAATATTCCCGGATTCAAAACTGGAGACTGTTTATGACGTTGCGCACAACATCTCAAAAATAGAGGAGCATGAAATTGATGGAGAAAAAAAGAAAGTTTACATGCACAGGAAAGGAGCGACTCGCGCATTCGGCCCTGGAAACAAGGAGATTCCTTCTGTCTATCGAAGCAAAGGGCAGCCAATACTCATTCCAGGAAGCATGGGAACAGCATCTTATGTTCTAGTCGGAACAGAAAAAGCAGAGGAAATTACATTCGCATCAACTGCTCACGGAGCAGGAAGGGAAATGTCAAGGCATGAAGCATTAAGGCACTGGAGAGGAGAAGAACTGAAAAAAGAATTAGAGGAAAAAAATATTTTCATCCGCTCAGCTTCGTGGAAAGGAATTGCTGAAGAAGCACCTGGAGCATACAAGGATATTGAAGAGGTTGTCCAGGTATCGCATGAAGCTGGAATTGGCAACAAAGTTGCCAGGTTAAGGCCGATTGGAGTGATTAAAGGCTAAAGGGTTCATATGTTCAGCATATTAGGAGAAAAAGAGGTAAAAAGAAACATTACAAACTTGACAGTTTGTTAAAACTAATCAGCAAATGTCAATTTGCTTCACAATCAACATTAATTAAAAATGAAATACAAATTCCTTCCGCATACTGCAGACGCAAAATTCCGCGCTTATGGAAAGAATATTGAAGAGGCATTCAAGAATGCAGCTTATGCAATGGTTTCTGTGATTACTGATGACAAAATAAAGGCAAAGGTTAAGAAAAAAATTTCTATAAAATCAGAGGATGAAAAGGCATTGCTTTATGATTTTCTTGAGCAATTTTTAATCCTTTTGGACACAAAAGGATTTTTGCTTGCTAAGGTTAATAAGATAAAGATAAAAGAAGAGAAGAAAGGCTTTTCCCTTTCAGCAGAAATCATAGGAGATAACAAACCAAAAAATTATCAGACAAAAACAACAATTAAGGCAGTAACTTATCAGGAAATGTTTATTAGGCATGAAAAAGGCAAAGTAACTTTGCAGGTTGTTGTCGATATTTGATAAGGTTTTTATATCGGTTTTTCCTTGAAAATTCATAAGAAGATGGTGAAAAATAAGGTTTTTTTATTATTAATTGTACTTGTTTTCTTGTTTAATCTTAGCATTGCCAGCGCGACATACTCAATAGAACAAACACAGCGCTCTTATCTTGGCGAGTCAACGGTGCAGGAAAGCAAGTATAAAATAAATGCCCAATCATTTACAGTGCCAATAAGCGGGACAGTGAAAAGGGTGGAAATTTTTATGTCTACTGGCTCTTCTGGTAGTAGTAGCGATACCCAAGTATGGACCTTAAACCTATGGACAGACTGCAGTGGTTTGCCGTGCGGCACTATCGGAATCTCAAGTCCTATTTTAGGAAGCGCTGACATACAAGCAGGCAATAAAAATACAAATACAGATAAGTGGGTTGGCGGGAATTATAATGTTGGCGTAACTGCAAATACAAAATACTGGATTATTCTTTCTGTTAGTGGGAATGCTGCTGGAAGCCTGGCTCATTGGTGGGGTTACAGCTCTGATGATAGTTTTAGTTATGCAAACGGGGTTGCAAAATTTAAGTGGCCATCTTCTACAGATCCCAGATACAATACATGGGTAGACTGTCCCGGACCGGACTGTGGATATATCAAAGACTTTACATTTAAAGTGACTGTTGAATACACGTGCACTCCGAGCTCTCCAAGCGGGACTTTAAAATCAGATTATGATAATAAAGCATGCTGCTCTGGCAGCTGCCAAGGGAGTGATGGAAAATGCTATTCAGCAGGAGCTGCATGCAATCCTGTTCCTCCAACTACAGCCGCAAGCTGCGTGACTTATACTGCAGGCATATGCCCTAGCGGAGGAGGAACCTGTCCAGCGCTGTCTTCGACAAATAAAGCCAGTGGAACCTCATGCAGCGGAGGAGTTTGCGATGGAAATGGAATTTGTATTCCCTCTGTGAATTTTATCAGCAGCTTAAAATTAATGTCAACACTTCCATTATTAGATACTGGAAGTGTTGGTGGTTGGCAGCAAACAGACTATGGCGGTGTGAGGAGATACTTTTCACCCTTAGTCGCCGCATGCCAATTTTTTGCTCCAGGCTCAACAAGAGCTGTGTATGTCGGACATTGTTACAACTTTAATGCTTGTTTGAGTGGAGATACAAGATATGAAGTTTATGACTGTTATGCGGATTATCCTGCCGCAGGAAGATGGTTTAATTCAAGCTTTTATGTTGGATACTCCATGACTGATAATACTCAAATACCAACCTCAAACTGCAAGTTCCAGATAAAAGACGGCTCGGCAGCATGGCAGGACAATCCGGCTGTCTGCAATAGCGGCCAACAGATATTAATTACAGTAGGGGCAGGAAAAAACTGCTCTGCTGAGGGATTGAATGCCTGCGGAATAAAATTATGGGCAACTGATAGTGAAGGAAATGTAAATTCTGTTGAAAGGGATTTTAGCATACATTATCTTCCTCCTTTAGTCAGCATTTCGTCTCCAAATGTAGGAAGCCCTCAGAGTAATGACTTTAATGTGCAGTATTCTGCAACCGATACTAATATTTCAGCATGCAAAATTCAGATAAGAAACGGAACATCAGCAAATTGGCAGGATAAAGGAATAATTTCATGCGGAAGCAATCTGCAGACAATAGTAACAGTAGGAAAAGGAAAATACTGCACTGCTACAGGAGACAATGCATGTGGAGTAAGGATATGGGCTAATGATTCCTTGAATCAAATCAGCATATTTGAAAGGAATTTCAGCATAGCATACTGCGGAAATAATATTGTTGAAGGAAGTGAGGTTTGCGATGGGAATAATCAGTCATGCTATACAGGGCCTGCAGGAACTAACGGATTTGGAATATGCCGCAGCGGAAATTACACATGCAAAAGTGACTGCAGCGGCTGGGACACAGCAACCTGCTTTGGACAAATCACTCCTGCAATTGAAAGCCTTGCGGCAGGAAACTGCAATGACGGGAAAGACAATGACTGCGACGGAAACCCAGATGCTGCTGACAGTGGATGTGATGTTACTCCCCCATCAGCATCAATCAATATAAACAACACCCAAAACACTTCATCAACATCTGTAAATTTATACTTGACATATTCTGACCCGACTCCGGGCTCTGGAGTGAATTTAAGCGACTGCAGATACAGCAATGATGCTGTGACATGGACAAAGGATAATTGCGCAGCAACAAAATCATGGACATTAACAGAAGGAGACGGATTGAAAACAGTTTATTATGAAGTTCGTGATAAAGTAGGAAATGTCAAACAGGTAAATGACACAATTATTCTTGACACAACAGGTCCTATTATTACTATCTCTGCAGCATTAATAGGCTCACAGGCAAAAATAACTGGAATTGAAGCAGCAGGAACGCCTTCAGCTTATAATTTTGAATGGACAACCCAGAATATTTCATTCACCATAACATGCTCTGACCCAGAAGGCTGTGCAAAAATAAATTATTCATACTGGAATTTTGATTACTCGACTAAAAAATATAACAATCTGAACAGATACATATTTGCAAAACAGGTTTTTGGAAACTCTACTTCTGATAATGTCACATGCACAAATGGGGTGACATGCACGACATTCCTGCAAGTTTACGCTGCTGACAGTCTGGGAAATTTTAACATGAACGAAAGCAAGAAATTCAAGATTGATTTGCAAAAACCTTTGCTTGAAAAATCACCCTGCACATATCCTTCTGGACTCATGACCAAAAGCTGTTCAGCAGGCCTTACAATAGGAAAGGACATCATAATAGACATATCCGCAAATGATTCCATAGGGAGCGGCGTAGTTGTCATAAAAGTTTATCTGATAAACTCAAGCGGCTCTGAAACTGCTTATTCGGCGCCATTGTCAGGAACAACAACGACAAAAACATCAAAACCTGTGATAAGACTGAAAGAAGAAGGGCAGTTCACATACAAAATTTATGTGGGGGATGACATGGGGAATAATAATAATTTTACAGGATTAACATTTAATATAGGAGGAGACTGCAATTTAAAATGCGCCGCACAGAACAAGACTATATGTGATTTCTATCAAGTCTGCAGCGGGGACACTTCATGTGCAAAAGATGCAAAGGAAAATCTTGGAATTTATTGCTGCTCTGGAAAATGCCTGAACCGCTCTACACTATCAACCTGCAAGCAGCAAGGCGGAGAAATTTATGACAAGACATTAAGAACCTGCGAGGGCGGAACAGATGTTCCTGCCTCAGATACCATTGAAAAAAACAGATGCTGCAAAGGAACATTGGCTGCGAGAATAGATGCAGAGTCATTGGCATGGTATGATATGGCGGGAAATAAACTTACAGAAGCCGCAAGAGGGGACAAAGTAAAATGTGTCGGGATAAAAGACACAACAAGCACTACTGCACATTTTGATATGTTCATAACAGTCGGAAACACAGTTCTTTTCAGCAAGAATCTCTCAGTAAGCTCTACAAAGAAAGTTGAAAGTGATGCAATTGAATTGAAAGAGACAGGAACTTACAAATGCGAGGCAACATTATATGCAAGCCCTCCGGAGAAATTGACTGCAACTTTAAATGTAGGCAGCAGGCCAAGCTTGTTTAACATTTTGATTGGCTTGAATCCATTAACATTCACAGGAATGGCTGCTGCTTCTGTAAATCTCAAGGTGATTGAGGCTCCGACAAAGCCAAGATACACTGAGCTGCCTGGATTCAGCGCAGTTGCAATGCTGATTGCAATTGCAGGACTGATGATTTATTATCTTGCGAGGAGAAAATAAATGGGAAAAACAAGAAAATTTTATGTTGACAGAAAAGGAGTCTCTCCGCTTATAGCGACTGTTCTGCTGATTGCGCTGACAATAGCCGCATTTTTGGCAATCTTCGCGTGGTCAAAGGGCTTTATCAAGGAGCAGGTTGAGAAAAACGGGCAATTGGTTGACACGCAATGCCAGAGCATTGCGTTTGATGCAATCATGCAGGGAAACACTGTTTATGTCACGAATAAAGGAAATGTGGTTGTTTATGGATTCAATGTCAGGGGGGAAACTGACGGGACAACAAAATTGTTTTTTCTGAGAACAGACTCAGGAAAATTAGGAATTGGCGAAGTTGACAATCTTGACTTGTCGGGCGTTCCAACCATTGGAACTTACTCAAAAATCAGCCTGATTCCAGTCCTTTTGGGAAGAGGCACAAGTTCAGGGACAGGAAAGCTTTTTACCTGCCCTCAGGAAAAGGTTATAAAAGGCTCATAAAATCAAAAGCAAGGGCATTCTAATCCCATTCACAATATTTTTATATGCATTTTTCCTTGATGTTTTGAGGTAAAAAGAGGATGAAGAAAGCAATTCTTTTTGCATTAGCCTTAATTGCAATACTCATAACAATAAGCCTGTCATATGCGGGAGTTTCCGATGTGAGCATAAAGAAAGTTTACAGCTCAGGCCAGGCTATTGAGGGAAGATTTAATATTTCCCTTTCAAACTTTCCTGTAGATTCCATGGTCAGCCTGAGCATAGAGGGCATGCCTGTTCAGCAGATTCCTATAAAAGACTTTCTTGAAAAAAATAATATATCCTACACTTGCTCTCCTTCAAACTGCCTTGCTTACTTCATTCCAAGCAATAAGGAATCAAGCAAAATTGTAAACGGGGAAAAATATATTGCAATTACTATCTCTGATACTGCTGACAATGTTGCAATAAATGACTTGAGGTTTGACATGATTGGAGAGAACATAAAGCCTGAATGTTCTGCTACCCCATTGACAATTGATTTGCTTGATGATATGGCTCCTGACTGGAAATATTTAGTTGAGGGAAATGATTTTTGCGGCATTCCTTTTGCAAGCGATTCTTATTCTGATTCCAATGCAGACTATAGATGCACAATCAACCCAGAGCCTTACTGCGAAAAAATAAGGTTGCCGATTGCTTCAAAATTCAGGTTGTCTGCGGATGTCAAAAGGGGAAATGTGGATGTTATAATGAAAATCTCAATAGGTAATAAAGGATTTAATGAGGATTCATCCTGCGAGTTAGACTGGCCTTCCCTTGAGCCCGGAACAGCGGGAACATTAAGCTGCAATGTAACTTTCATGGCGCTTGATGAAAAAGAATATGACATCTGCATAAAAGCAGAAGAATATTGGACAAGCAGCGACCATGACATAAAATGCGAGACAATTGATCCATATAGCGGCTTCACAAAAACAAGCGGCAGCGTTGATTTTGCATTATACGGCCAGCCTGCAGACTTCACACCCTTTAATGATACCGAGGTGTTTGAACAAAATGCTTTTTATGGGCCAAGCAGCAACCTAACTCAATATATCCAGAATTATGTTGATACGAAATACAACAAGAAATGCAACTCAACCGCGCCCTGCGTCATTCCTATAAAAGTAACCTCGACGCAAAACATCAACTTTTCAAATGCAGACCTTTCATATTACAGCGGGCCATTATTCCATGAAAGAAAATTTTCAGACGCTGTAAAACAGCCTGCGTCAATCAGCGCGACAGGCAGGGCAAAACTTGAAAATGTAATTATCCTGGATGAAAGTGTTTTCAAGGCGCCGATAAAATACGGAAGCTATGGATATCAGCTGAAGATAGGGACCGATTCAGTTGACAGCGGAACAATAAGGGTGGAAAAAATCCCGCAAATCAAACTTACCCCAACTAATTTTTCCGCAGGCGTCCCTGTAAGATTTTCCTTAATCACTGAAAATGCAACATCATATTACTGGGACTTTGGCGACGGTTCAAAAACATCCACATTAGTAGCTTATGCTGACCACACTTATGCTAAGGTTGGAGAGTACACTCTTGCTGTAACACTACTAATCAGCGGCATGAACATTACAAAATCTTTTACTGTATATGCAATGACTCCAAAAGACATAGTAAACAGCACGATTATCCAAAAATCATCCAATCTTGCGAAAATGGAAAGCGATTTGAATTCCTTGGGATGGTACAAATCCCTTGCCACCGGGCAAATAGACCTTTCTGAAATGAGGAAAAGCATAAGCTATTATCAGACAGAAGCAGCCAAGCCGGATGCGGATTTTGTCGCTTTGCTGAACAGCCTGAATAATTTCATTGTCTTTAAGGGGATAAAATCAGAGGACATTGGGCTAGCCCCAATTGTACAGTCTGTTGATGCTGATTTATTGAGCAGGGCAGGATCCGGAAATGCAGATAACCGAGCAAATTTAGAGGAGAATATAAGAAATTGGCAGGGTTATTTGGATGTAAAAGCCAGCGGAACAGTAAAAATTGCAGAGGCTGAAGTTCCGGAAAGCAACAGGGATTTGCTGACTGTAATCACAATTGAAATTACTCCGTCAAAAAGTCTGGGAAAAGTTTTCTTTATAATCAAAGGAATGGAAAATGCAATTTTTCCAAACAATGACAGTTCTGCAATTGACGGCTCAAGGCTTTTTGTTTTTGACAGCCTTGCTGACAAGAAAACAATTGAGTTGGCATTGGCAGGAAGAATAAATCCTGCTGACCTGGAAATAGTCTCATCCCCGGCATTCAGCGAATTTGTTGTCGGAGAAATTTATTGCGGAAACGGGATTTGCGATGAGGATAAGGGGGAAGACTACACTTCCTGCCCTGAAGACTGCAAAAAGCCCCTGATTACAATAAGTAAGATAATTTATGTCATCATCATTTTAATTGTAGTAGCGGGAGTTTTATACTGGATATGGAAATATTACAGGAAAATGTATGAGAAAAAACTTGAAGAAAAACTGTTCAAGAACAAGGCTGATTTGTATAATCTGACATTTTTCATAGGCAAAGCGATGAATAAAAACGAAAAAGAGGAGGACATAAGGAAAAAACTGCTCGATGCAAAGTGGGCTCCTGAGCAGGCTGATTATGCTCTGCAGAAAATAAAGAGGGAAAGAAGGCAAGTCCAGCTGAGCACCTTAAAGAATTTCATAACAATGGAATTAAGGCAGAATAAAATTGAGGAAGTCATCAAGAATGAATTGAAAGAGGCTGGATGGGATGTAAAGGATATTGATTATGCATACAAAAAGACGCTGAATGACATTGAAAATGAAAAGAAAAAAATGCTGAAAGAGGCGGAGAAAGCGAGAAAAGCGCAGCTGAAGGCGCAGTCAAAAATTCCGAAAGGTTTATAATAAACGCAGGAAATTATATTTAGTAAGGCTAAAAAATGGTGATTAAATTTTTAGAAAAAAGAAAATTTAAGCCTGAAAACCAGAGGTTTCCATGATAAAGATAATAACTAATTTTTTTGAAAGAATATTTCTTAATATGTTCAAGAAAAAGAAAGACATCAAACTGGGATTTTACGGGCCTCCGAACGCGGGAAAAACAAGCATTGCAAACAAGATATGCAAGGACTGGATCGGCGAGGAGATAGGAAAAGTCTCAAGGATTCCCCATGAAACAAGGGAAGTGAGCGTGAAGGAAAAGGTTGACATAACCTATAAAGGAAAGACATTGACTTTCAAGATTGTTGACACTCCTGGAATAGCGACTAAAATTGATTATGAGCACTTTATGCATTTCGGCCTGAACAAAGAAGAGGCAAAATCAAGGGCAAAAGAAGCCACGCAGGGGGTTATTGAATCAATCAAATGGCTGGACGACATGGACGCCGTGATTGTGGTTTTAGACTCAACAAAAAACCCTTATGACCAGGTAAACATAACAATAATCGGGAATTTGGCGGCAAGAAAAATTCCAGTGTTGATTGCAGCCAATAAGACTGATATGAGAAAATCAAACGTGAAGAAAATAGAGTCTGCATTCCCCGAATACGAAGTTATCGGGATTTCAGCGAAATTCGGAAAAAACATGGAGGAATTTTACGAAAATTTGTTTGAGATTGTAAGATAAAATGGCGGAAAAATCAACATTTGAGCTGCAATTGGATTTGGATGAGGCAAAAGACACGGCAATAATAAATGAGTTGATGAAAAGAAGCAAGGATTACAGGGATTTTGCAAAAAGAATGACTGAATACTTCTCAAAAAAATACGGCTCTGAATTCAAGGGAAACATTTTGTTTGAGTATGAGCCTACTGGAAATGTCATTGCAATGAAATGCTTTGACCAGGACAGGGTTTTTGAGGTTGAAGATGAATTGCCTGAGATTGCAATGCACCTCAAGTTCCTAAGAAAAGCTGTTGTGAAGCAGAAATAATAAAATGAGTAAACTGACAATACAATTCATACCTTATGCAGAAATTGACAATTTGAAAAGCGGAGAAAGGATAAAAAAACTGCTGAAAGTTGTTTTGGAGAACAAGATTATTGTCCTTCAGGGAAAATTAAAGCCAGAAGAAGAAGCCAGGCTTATTGAAGATACAATGGCGCTGATAGGGCATATCAAGGGATTCAAGGGCGTTGAATTGGCTGTCCTCTCGCCAAAATCGAAAAGCCCAATGCTCACCGGATTGAAAAGCGGAATTTCCAAATTCCTGGTTGGAGACAGAGAAAGCATAACATTGATAGGACCGGCCACTATAATCAGGGAAATGAAAAAAGACCCCAGCAAGATTGAATTGATGATAAGGGGAAAATAGTTCTTTTGATTAAATAGCAATTCTCAGGGCAAATTGACATTTGCACCCGCCATTACAGACTGTCAAGTCTGTTTTAGTTTTTTACTTCACTTCAATAAACTTTATTAATCCATTAACTTTTCAACCACCATGCCACACAGATGCATCAAATGCGGGAAAATCCATCCTGAAGGCTCTGATACTTTGCTGAAGGGATGCGAATGCGGCAACAAATACTTTTTCTTCTTCAAGTCAGAGGACATGAAGATTCAGGAGGAATTCAGCAGCCTAAGCAACCAGGAGAGGCTGGAAATAGAACATGAGGTTGAAGAATTAATCCCTTTAATTGATGACAAGCCAGTGATTCTTGATATTGAATCAGTAAGAATCGACAAGCCTGGAAAATTTGAGATTGATTTAGTGAGCTTGTTCAAGAGAAAGCCCGTAATATACAGGGCAGGAGAGGGAAAATATTTCATTGATTTGAACTCGACTTTCCAGCTCCTAAATCGCAGAAAATAAGGTTTTTATATCGCTTTTCCCTTGAAAATTCATAAAAAGATGGTGAATGAAAGGATTTCTGATTGGATAAATGAGTGTATGAAAAAAGGCTATACAAAAGAGCAATTGAAGAAAAAGCTGATTGAAAAGGGATACTCTGAAGAGGATATTAACAGGGCGCTTCCAAAGCCAGGAAAAAAAGTCATAATAATATCAGCGGTTGTTGTTCTTGTTGTAATTGCGGCAATATTTGCATATCTCCAGATAATAAAAGCAAGCCCTTTGGCGCCGCTGCAGAAAGAGCTTGAGGAATGCAAACAGAATGCAATTCTGCCCTGCATTGCGCTGACAGAAGAGGGAAAAGATATTGCCCAATATTCAGACATTTATTACTTGGGAAAAGCCGTAAGAACCAATGACATAAGCTGGTGTGATAAGATAAATTATACATCGGGGATAGGGCTTTGCAAAGCCTATGTAAACCAGGATTTGTCATACTGCGATAAAATAAACACTTCCTCCAAACAGCAATGCATTATTCAGATTTCTTCAAAAGGAAACTGCAACATTCTTAACGATACTTATTCAAAAGATTCCTGCCTTGCCTTATCAACCCAGAATTCATCATACTGTAGCATGCTTGTAGAGGAATGCTATTTGGCATATTATGGAAAAGCATATATTGCAACGGGAGATAAAAGTTACTGCAAAAAAAATACTGATTCAAAAACTAAAGAGTGCTGCCTTGAATTAAATAATTTAGACACAACTGAATGCATCACAAGCAATTATTTTTATTCATGCGTCTCAAGATTGAATTCTGATTCTGTTTGTGGGGGATTAAAATGAATAAAAAATTGTTTTTAATAACCTTTGTTTTAATGTCATTTATGATTATAATTATTATAATGCCCCTGATTAGTTCTACAGGGTGTGTTGTCTTTGATTCTTGCCGCTGGAGATGTGACGGCGGAGGTATTCCCGAACATATGGGCTGTTTAGAATGCTGCGTAGGTATTCTTGTAGGAACATGGTCATGCAGCGTTGACGCTTATTGTATTCTGAATCCTCAAGGAGTATGTGGAGCAGAATGTGCATATGGTCAATCACAAGATTGTGACTTGAGAGGATCAGGAAAATGTGGAACACAAAGCAGACCTTGCAACTCATGCATATGGGGATCATGGAGTACATGCGCATTAAAGTCGGGAAAACAATGCTGGAATGGAGATACTCAAAATTGTGGGGCAGGAAGTTGCGGAACACAAACATGCAGCGGATGCACATATACTGGAACAACCTGCTCTTTAAAATCAGGAAATGTGTGCTTTTCTGGGCAGACAAGACCTTGCGGAAACTGCAATCTTGGAACTGAAACTTGCACCAGCTGCACATGGCCTGGAACCTGTATAGGGGCAGGAGTATGCGCATCAGGAAGCACTTGCTGCGCGTCTAACTGCCAATATTCTCCTGCAGGATCATCAGGGCCATCATGCTCAGGAGGATGCTATAATGGGCAATGTTATACTGCACTGCCAAATGTTAATTTTATTGATAAAGATTTTTTAGGAACTGTTAATGTTGCATACCTTGGAGGTACAATATATAAAAGATGTATTTTCGTATCAGGTCAAGACCCACAGTGCACTAATTATAATAGTGAATTAGAGACATGTCAAGCAGCTTATCCATCTTCTAACTCATTTATTAAAACATCTAGTTATAGTACAGGTACTTCTCCTAATAATTATAATTTCTACATATATAACTGCTATAAATCATATCCTGCTGCAGGAAGCCCGCAGAATAAAACTTTTGAAATTGAATATTCCGCATCTGACAATTCAGAAATTCCAATAACATGCAAGATTAAAATAAGAAATGGTACGACTGCTTCATGGCAGGACAAGGGAAATATACCCTGCAATATAAATCAGAAGGTTAATATTACGGTTGGAATTGGAAAAAACTGCTCTGCTGAAGGATTGAATGCCTGTGGAGTAAGGATATTTGCAAACAATTCAGCAGGTAGGGCAAATGAGACAGAAAGGAACTTCACGATTGATTACACTCCTCCACTAATAAGTATTTCTTATCCTAATTCTGGAGCGGAATTAAATTCAAATTTTAATGTTGGATATTCAGCAACAGACGCTGCAGCAGTTTCATCATGCAAGCTTTATGTAAGGAATGGCGATTCAGCGGCAGCATATGTCTATAAAAAAGAGATTCCTTGCGGAAACAACCAGGAATTCAGCATTTCAATCGGAAGCGACTGCACTATTGGGGGAACAAATAAATGCGGGGTAAGAATATGGGCCAATGACACATTAAATCAGATAAGCCAATTGGACAGGGATTTCAGCATTTCTTTTGCCCTTACAACAATCATATTATCTCCTGATGCAGGAAGCAAGTTCAATTCAACTTTTAACATTAATTATACCGCAGTCTCCCCGAATAACCCTGTATGCAAGCTCCAGATAAGAAATGGTGGAGCATGGCAGGATAAGGGAAATATAAATTGCGGCGTAAACAAGCAAATTCCAATTACAGTCGGCCAGGGAAAAGATTGTTCAGCTGAAGGATTGAATGCCTGCGGGATTAGAATATTATCATCTGACGACACAGGAAAAACAAACCGGACAGAAAGGAACTTCACAATTGATTATACTCCCCCTTCAATAAGCATAAATTCTCCTGATGTCGCAAGCTGGCAGAATAAAAATTTCAGTGTCAACTACTCGGCTTCTGACAATGTTGACATATCAGCATGCAATCTTTTTATAAGAAACGGGACAAATGCCCAGTGGACCGACAAGGGAAATATAAACTGTTTTGCAAATCAGGTTAACATCACAGTCGGAGCGGGAAAAAACTGCTCTGCTGAGGGATTGAATGCCTGTGGAATAAGGATATGGGCAAATGACTCTTTAAACCAGCTAAATTACATTGAGAGGAATTTCAGCATAGACTATAATGCTCCAAGCATTGAAATAAAGCCAGTGCCATTGAGTTATGATTATAGTTTTGTTACTACAAACATAACATTCAACATAAGCTGCTATGATGCAATAAGCGGATGCTCAAGCCTGAATTATTCCTATCTAAATTTTAATTACTCTGACAAAAAATACAATAGCCTGAATAAATTCATCTTTGCAAAGCAAATTGCTGGGAATAACGCTCTTGACAATGTGACATGCACTGATGGAAATGTCTGCAGAACATCATTGAGAGTTTACGCGTCCGATAATCTGGGGAATGTAAACACTGCAGAAAGCCTGCCGACAGAGGAATTCAAGATTGATTTGCAAAAGCCAGTCATTGAAAAAGTAGAATGCACATACAAATTAAGGCCGTCTTCCTCTTCATCTCAATGCTCAAAAGGCACGATAATTCCTGGAAGTAATGTGACTATTGTTGCGTTCGCAAATGACACAACAGGAAATTTTATCGGAAGCGGTGTAAAAAGGATTACAGTTTATCTAATAGACCCTGAAGGAAAAGTAAGCCAGCTGCCAATGAATCTTTTAGGAACAATAAGGAAGAGTTCAACATTTAGCATGAATGCAACCAAAATCGGAGAATATGTTTATACAGTCGCTGTTGAAGATGAGGTCGGATTTAACGGGGCAAATTACAGCAGTTCATTCTTTGTAGGAGGAGACCCTAATGCAAAATGCAATGTCTCTGGAAACAGCCTCTGCAGTTTCTACCAGGTTTGCAGTGGAATTGTCGTTCCTTCAAAAGACACAAATGAAAATCTTGGGATAACATGCTGCTACGGAAAATGCCTAAATCGCTCAACGCTCGCAACCTGCAAGCAGCAAGGCGGAGAAATTTATGACAAGAACCTAAGCACTTGCCTTGGAACAGACACTCCTGCCTCTGACACGACTGAAAAAAACAGATGCTGCAAAGGAACATTGGCTACAAAAACAAATTCTCTTGCATGGTATGACATGGCGGGGAATAAAATTTCAGGAGCCGCAAGAGGAGATAAGGTAAAATGCGCCGGGATGGCTAATGCAGATGCCCATTTTGACATTAAAATAACTTTAGGCGATAAAATATTATTCAACCAGCAAAATCTAAAAGTCAGCAGCACAACAAAAGCCAACAGCTCTATAATCACATTAAATGAAACAGGAACTTACAAATGCGAGGCGACTTTTACCGCAAGCCCTCCTGTGACTGTTGCCCCTATAAATCTTAAGGTGATTGAGGCTCCGACAAAGCCGAGATACACTGAGCTTCCTGGATTCAGCTCAATTGCAATGCTGATTGCAATTGTAGGACTGATGATTTATTATTTGGCGAGGAGAAAATAAATGGGAAAAA
>Ga0315277_10004965_pt1 | contig 17628 bp, 14 predicted proteins | sample YL17G05_15_MG_FD_203695 | JGI IMG/M metagenome (GOLD analysis project Ga0315277, IMG submission 203695) | Sediment microbial communities from Yellowstone Lake, YNP, Wyoming, USA - YL17G05_15 | ecosystem: Environmental > Aquatic > Freshwater > Lake > Sediment | place: USA: Wyoming | collected...
GGTGGGCACGGGGCTGAGCCATTCTACACCACTGCCAGGCTGGGATGGAACTGGGACGCGGCGCTTTCCGCCCGCTTCGCTACGAGAGAGGAGGATCTGCTGACGGCACTGCTGGGCCGGGATGGGTCCTACCTGGTTACGGAGCAGCCCTGGCTGCGGGTAGACGTCACGCTGAGCGCCACGCTGCCGTGGGGCTCGCCGCTCCCGATGCCGGCGGCTGAGGCCTGGCGACGCTGGGCCGTCGAGGTCACGTCCCGCATAGCGCCGATTCTGCCCGTCGAAAGCGAGGAGGACGAGCGCGGGTTGAAGGTGCTCTCCGCCCACGGTGATCCCGAGGCTGAGTTACGATGCGACCCTGGTGGTCGCCTGTACCTGACCGGTGTCAATCTATCGGCGTGGCAGGGCATAGACCTGCCGCGCCAGTGGGACAACCCGGACCGCGAGCCGGACGACTGGCCAGAGGAGGATTTGGCCGACTTTGCTACGCGGGTGCGCCAGGCCCTCAAGGAATGGGAGGACTGCTTGGGGTACCTGCGCCCCGAGGCAGCCAGAGGGGCACAAGGGAAGTAGCAGACTTTATTCCACGTGTGGAATCTGCTAGACGCCAGCAGGCGTGATTTGCTCATCTATCCGCATTGTGCTACAATCTTCTTTAGGCGACAGTAAACATTCGCGCACCATAGAAGTTGCGGTATGGACAGCACATTGTGCTCCAGGTAGTGGTTGCTCGAAGAAGGTACTAGCAAGGTAATGCCAGGTCAGTATCGAATCCTGCATCTCTCAGATATACATTTCCGTCAAAAGTGCAATGGAAATGTGGTCTTACATGACGACGTGCGCAACGAGCTGTTCCACGATGCTAGTAAGGTCAGAGAGGAGCTTGGAGATGCTGATGCTGTTGTTGTCACAGGAGACATTGCGTACTCGGGCAGAAGGGAGGAGTACGAGGAGGCTGGTGATTGGCTTGACCAATTGTGTGGAGCTGTAGGCTGCCCCGAGCATTCGGTCCAGGTAATACCGGGCAACCATGATATCAACTGGTCCGAGGTCACTCCTACTGTGGAAGATTTGCATGCCCGCATAACAAACGCTCATCCCAATGAACTAGATGCTCGCATCTCAGAGCGTTTTCACAACGACAAAGTGGCTTACAGTGCACTGCTGGCCAAGTTTGGCAATTACCGAGAGTTCGCTAACCGCTATGGGAAGGATTTTGATTCAGGTGAACATCCGTATTGGGCTGATGACATACGGGGGTTGGGACCGCCAGTCATTCGCGTGATAGGTATGAACACTGTGCTCTTCTCCGGTAAGGGCGATGTCAAGGGCAAGTTAGCTTTAGGACAGAATCAGTACACCACCTTACGCAGGATCAGCGATATTGAGTACATGATCTTGTTGCACCATCCGCCGGAGTGGTTTAAAGACAATGAGAAGGCATTGAACTACTTTGAGAACCGTGCAAGAATATGGCTAATGGGGCACGAACACACACTGAGGGTGAACCGTTCAGCTAATATGCAAGGTTTCGAGCGACTTGAAGTGCATGCAGGAGCGGTCTGTCCTCAAACTGAAGATGGGTATGAGTTCAGATACAACTGGCTGACGTTGTCTGTGTCCGCGACAGAAGCTGGATACAAGTTGATCGTAGTATTTTGGCCACGTGTCTGGACATTCGCATCCACAGAATTCGTCGCAGACACAAACCGCCTCCAGGGACAAGAACACAAAGATTTCTCACTTCTGCTTTCGGGGGAAACAGCCGAAATGGTGCTGGATGGGAGGACGGAAGCAAACGAAGACCACATTGTACCTAGCCTTGTCGACCCTGATGTGGAGGAACCAAGCAAGTCAGAGGGTAGACAATGTATAGCAAGAGGCGATAGAGGCTTTCGCCGTCTGCAGTTCTTGTTTTGGAGGAAGCTGGATCGGAACCAAAGAGTCCACGTTCTAGCCGAACTCAACATGCTACCCGAAGATTTCCAAATGCCACCAGTCTGGTTAAGACGTGGGCTTGATGCGGCCAGGCATCAAGGACGACTTCGCGAACTGTGGGATACTGTGATGAGTCACTTGCCAGTTGAACAGCGAGAGCCTAACCCATTCGAAAGGAGGACACAAACCGATGCTTGATAGATTGAGTGAGTGGTACCGCGTCGTTACTCCAAACCTCACGCACGAGGACTTGGAGAAAAGAAAAGCATCTGTTGAGAGTCTTATTCTAACTCTAAAAGAGAAGAGCAGAGCGCTAATTCCAGAAGCGGTTGCTGGCCTAGTGTGGCATTTTGATCCCGACTCTGAGATCGTCTCTACTCTTGTTAAGGCAATTCGCGCGCAAGACCTGACTTTCCCCACCGATATAGAGGAAAATGAGCTGGAGCTGAAAGTAGTAGCAGCGCTTGCTCTTGGAGAGATCGTGAATAATTCCAAACGCGGGAAAGCTCGTCGTCTCACAGCTGTACTCCTGGTATCTGGTCTTGGGATTTCTCGGGATGCGCACTCTCAAACCCGATACTTGACCCAGATGCTAGGAGAGCTTCGTAGTAAAGCAGTTGGGGACCTTGACAGAGAATCTGTGGCAACCAGACAAGTGCCGCCCACCTTTGCCGAATCCATCAACCTCAAACAGCGATTCAATGCTATAGAAGAAGTTGCCAGAAGCCCCGTTGTACCGAATCATCCTTCACCGCTCTGGCCTGCCATTGGTCCTATGCTGCAAGAGACGTTCAACAGTTTTCAGAAGCGACTTGAGACCTTGGAACTTGCACAAAAGGTAGACCGCGAAGAGCTTGAGGCGCTGTGGTGGTCCTATTCAGGGCGCTCGAAAGCTATGGGCGAGCCCTTTTCCCGAATGGATGCCGGCATAGCGGTACTTCGTGCAGGACACGAGCTTGCTGACATCTGTCTCGTCCCTCCGCTGCCAAGTGCTCGATACTTACTTGAAGATGTTGTTTCACGTGGACGGAAGAGGGCTTCTCAGAGGATATCTCTTGAGAGCATTGTGTCCGAGTGGACTCAACCACTTGTTGCTGGCAATATAAGTCCTGATAATGCTCGAGAACTTGCGAAGAGATTTCCTGCGTTGCTCCCAATATCATGGATCGTTCAGCGATTGGCTGAGAGCAAAATGAGTGCCGATTGGACTGCCGAGCTCGAGACAATGGCGGGTATCAAGAAAGATGTGGCCTTGAGCGTTGCTCAGTGGGCAGAGCAGGTGCTGTGGGAGCAGGTAGCCCAGAGAGTGTATGAAGGATGACTGAAGAAAGAACTGTCACAGAGGCGATATGTAGAAATCCAGACTGTACCATCGCTGAGACAGGGATCTGCTTGGAAGGACATGAACACTATGAGGCCGAGTGCCCCTACTACGAAGCTCGCGCAGGGCCAGATGCTCTTGAGGAATCTTCCCAGCCATCCGATGATGTGGAGATAGAAGAGACCCCCGGGCAGATGCGTGGGCGTAGATTCTGGGCTGGATCTGAACTGGGTGTCAAAGACGCTTCAGTCATTATGAGAGCGCGGTATACGCACCTGATAGGTTTGGTTGGGCCAACTGGTGTAGGCAAGACTTGCTTCCTGAATGCGCTCTATCTGAAGGCTAGCTCAAGTGACGCGCCGTTGAATCGATATCGGTTCGCCGGTAGTAGTTCCCTAAGCGGATTCGAAGAACGAGCAAGATATGCCCGGATATGGGAAGAGGGACGAATTCCCGAGAAGCTCTCTGAGCGTACAATCCTGCGAGAACCACGACAACCAGGATTCATGCACTTGCGACTGGCGAAGGCCGCTGATCCGCGAGTCATCTACGAGATTTTGTTGACTGACCTTCCCGGCGAGTGGTTCGAGACGGTTATTGACGACGCAGCCAGTGCCGACCGGCTAATGTTCTTGCGGCGAGCAGATGGGATTCTATTCTTTGTTGACGCAGAGCGGCTTCTTGATCCAAGCACACGACATCAGGAAGTACACAGATCTCAGATGCTGTTAGGGCGATTGCAGGAGACAATTGGCATAGAGATATCCCTGCCCTTTACCGTGCTAATAGGCAAAACAGACGCTCTCGAAAGAGAGCTTGTGGATGACACTTCCATACCTGGAGTGGAAGACATCCGCACTGAAGCCCAAGAGCGGGGCTTTCGTCCTTCGATGATGTACATGGCCTCTTTCTCGCGGTGTCCCACTCTGATACCAAACGGGTATGGTGTTGAAGAAGCTCTCGATGCTATGCTAAGTTTGCGAAACGCGATTGATACAGCAGAGCATTTGCCGCCAAAGTCATCTGATTGTGACAGATCATTTGTGCAGTTTCGAGGGCATGCTGCATAGGTAGTGGAAAAGTGTGATGATTGATAACTCCGTGCTGCTTCTCATAGGGGGGCCTGAGACAGGCAAAACTAACTACATTATTCGCCTGTGGCTGGCTATGTGCACGGGTAAGGGGTATTTGAGGAAGGATATCCTGCCGGAGCAACTGGACTATCTTGAGGCTGGTGCTCACATGCTTCTTGGTGGTCAGTTCGCCGGCCGCACACCCCGCGATACTTTCACCAAGATAGAAGTTCCGTTTCAGCTGGCAGACACTGGGAAAAAGGGCAGGCTCGTGGTCCCCGATGTCTCGGGTGAAGACTGTGTGAGGGTTTACACAAACAGGGAGTGGGACTCCGACTGGGAAGGTTGTGTGTCGGAGTGCGTTGGCTGCTTGGTCTTCTTGCGAGAAAATGTTCTCTATGCGCCCCTTAGTTGGAACGAGGTGACTGAGCTCTATGGAGTGGTCCAAGCCCAGGGGGAAGAGGCTGATCAACCCATTCCCACCCAAGTCTTGCTCGTAGAGTGGCTTCAGTTCTTGCGTTATGCGCTTGATGATGTCAGAGGGCGTTCATTTGTTCCAAGAATCGCGATCATCATTGCTGCCTGGGATGAACTTGGCGACGAGGTAGCAGAGCTAGGACCAGATGTGTTCATTGAATGCCATACTCCTTTGCTCTGTCACTTCATTGAGACAAATCGGGACCGATTCGAAGTAAGGATTTTTGGAACCAGCGTCGTTGGTGGCGACCTGCTCCAGGACTCGGGGTTTCGAGAACAATATCTGGTAGGCAATCCGCGCGAGTCCGGGTACGTAGTCTATGCGTCAGAAGGGTCACCAAAGAAACTCAAAGATATCAGTATACCCCTTGCGTGGGTACTCGGGAGTTCTATTGATTGAGTCTGGGGAAAGTGAGAAATCGGCTCCAATGGGTGTGCAGGAAGTGCATCAACTTCTTCACGGATACAGTAATGGACATCGAAAGCTCGCAGGGAGTCTAAAGCTCTCAAACTCCGACGACGAGCTTGTTAACAGAATAAGCGATCTCTCGGGTCCCCTATTGGGAAGCGCAGACTTCCAACCGTATTTCACAGGCTATCCATTGCCGGGTGGCAGGTACTATGCAGTTGCCCGAACCTGGATCGATAGCAACGCTTCTCGTGCTGGGAGTGTCTTAACACATACACTGCTTATCCCAATAGAGGAAATTAGCGAGATTGAAGACTTCAAAATCATCTACGAACTGCTGAAGGAGAAGCCGGTGCGTGATGAGCTCTGGCGTTACGAGGAGCCACTTATGCTGCGTCAACAATCCTTCCCAAAGCCCAAGGCTGTGGATCTCGACTGGATGGTGGCCACTGACTTTGTAGACAAGTACTTCGGTGAAGGACTTCGTCCTATTCTATGGCTTGACAATTCCTCTCCAGAAGATGTGATAAGGTGCTTGGTTCGAGAACTGTGGCCACAGATGCGCCAGCATTTCGCCTTCTGTACGCTCAGTTTGCAGCTGCGGAACCTGAAGGATCGCCCTTTTGATGTGCTCTTCGCTCCTTTCCACCGACTCAGTAAGCACCATCAGCTTGAGCGTACGAACATCGTCGGCACTCGATCCTTGAGGACGACTGTGGAGCTACAAGCTCATGAGTGGCAGAGGAGAGCCGCGAAGGCTATATTCTTTGATCAGCTGGAGATGTCAAAGCCGCGACACGAATTTGCTGAACTGTGGGAATTCCTTAAGCCTGATCCTGCCGTAATTCCACGGCTGTATCGTCTGCAGGAGCTAAGTGAGCGAATGAGAAGGTCACCGATGGCTGCTGCGGGAGTGATGGACTTACTTAGCTCATTGACACCTGGACAAGATCAGGCTCTCTCCTGCAAAGCCAAGATGGTGTTAGAGGGGATCAAGTCGAGTGAGTCTCTGTCGGATCCAGATCAGTCTCTCAAAAGTCTATACCTAATCAGCGATAGGTTGAGGCAAACTGCTTTCTCGAGCCTGGGCGATACCATCTTCTGGAGAGTGAGAGACGCAGTTTCCGCAGCGACTCGCAAAGCCCCCGGCGTTGCTATTGAAACAGGGGGGCAGGCAATGCTCTCCGAAGAGGCGGAGAAATCGCCCTATGTGGCCGGGGTCGCCAGAGGCTTGGCGGATGTGGCCAAGAGCAAACCGGACTGTCTTCTAAGGCTAACTCCCCCTGTAGTATCTATCCCAGCACTCGTTGCACTTGAGCCAGCAATTGCGGTCTCGTATTTTGATGCAACGCGTGGCTCGGCGACAGCTGAAGAGGTATCACGGGAGTTAGTGAAGGGCCTTAGATACATTGAGGATAAGAAGAATCGTCGCCGACTTAGAGATGCTTTGTTGCCAAGGGCGGCAATGTACAAAGAAGTCACGCTTCTGAAAGAGTTGTTGAGTGATCTGTCGGCGGAGGATGTTGTAGTATCTCTCAATTGCTTGAGAGAAGCAACTGATGGTTTCTCGGTGGACGTAGTCCGCCAAGTGGTAGTCGGCGAGATCGTAGAGAGTCATTCTGACGCTGTGAAGAAATGGGGACTTGGGACGGAAAGCTGGACTTTCGGTATTGCCTCGGTCGTAGCTGCATCGTTCACCCCTGGGCCACAGGGTCTAGATGAGATATTGGCATACAATGCCTTAGGTTCCCGACAACCCCTGCTATTGGCAGCTTTCATTGGTTCCCTGAGCGAATACAAGATCCCTGATTGGCTTCACAGTCGAGTGAGCAGTGACCCTGTACTGCTCTTGAGGCTCTTGGTTGATGAGATCCGAGATGTTCCCGAGGCGTGCGCCGTTGTCGAGAGAGTGCTTGAGGATATTCCCAACATTCCACTTCGTGTGGATGATTCCCTGTTCGACACTGTTAACCACTTCCAAGAGGCGCCATTTGGGAGATTGCTCGTGGATACCGCGATGGGGCAGGTCGTAAGAGAATATACCGATGGGTCAGTCACAGAGCAAGGTTACGGTCGATGGGTGGACTCAGCATTTGGTAGAGCGTGGTTTGGAGAAGTGCCCTATCAGCGCTTGGTGCCACTGATTGTTCAACAGGAGAAGGCGATAGCATCAAGGTGGTTGCGGGCGTGGAGTGCACTTCGACTAGCACCCGACACTGTCTATGTACGAAGACATCCGATAATCGACAGCCTCATAAATCGCTTGTGGAGTATCTGCCCGGACGAATGGCCGGAGAGAGTTACCCACGAATGGGTGTCCATTATTCAGCGAGCGGAGAGGGCTGGCGCGAAGGTTCTTCATCTAGGGCTTTGTGCACAAGCTCTGGGTCACTGCTTTGAGCATCCAGAATTGCCTTTGAGCAAGGCAGTTGTTGAGTCCTTTCCCGTCGTATACAGGTACACTCTAGCAAAAGGCTCATCCACGTCTCTGCTAGGTTCGCTGTTCTACCTATTTTCAGATTGGGACAAAGGCAAAGAACTCAGACAACAGATAGTCAGGACTTTCTTCCAGTCGGAGTGGCCACCAGAGGATTTGGCACTGGCTATGCCGGATCAACAGACGCTAAGGAAGATCTTTAAGAGGTTGCGTCGCTACTCTAATGGCGATCGTTTCATAGCAAGGATGCTGGCTGGCTTAGAGAGCTGTGAGAGCACTAAGGCAGCGAGGATGTACCAAGTCTTGAAGGAGATGGTTGAGTCACCAGATTTCGATGAGCCTTGGATCTAGAGGCCCGCTGTCAGTGCCTGCGCGCAAACAAGCTGTGCCCCCTTTCTATGTCTCGCGTGGGAGCGCTGGATCGGCCGGGCTGGGGAATCAGTCCCACAAGTGCCCTCGTTTTCGCTTGACAAAAATACCCCGTCATATTGCCTCTCACTCCGCCGGGTCACTTCATCAGTCATCACTCCGTCCTCGCCCTCTCCCTGCACTGCCGATAGTCATCGCTGCCATTGGGCACCCTGTGACACACGGCAACGTCCGGGAAGCGGGAGCGCAGACGGGGCTCCGCCAGGTCTTTGGGCCGCACGTTGCTCGCTATCAGCGTGTGCGCCCTGGCGGTGTACCGAGCGTTGAAGATGCGTAACAGCACCTCGGCGCCCCGTCGGCCAGCCGCTCCGTCCCCAGGTCGTCCACCACCAGCCAGGGCACGCGCTGGCACACTCCCGTCAGGTCCTCGGCCTGCCCGCTGTCGAAGCCGTCCCGGATCATGGCCAGGAGCTTCGGGGCCGTGACGAAGAGCACCGCTCGCCCCTGAGCCAGCAGATGGTTGGCAGCCGCGGCCGCCAGGTGGGCCTTGCCGTTCCCGATGCGCTCCCGCAGCAGTCCCATCAGGCGCATCTCGCGCAGTTCGCGGACCGCCTTGCCGCACGCGGGATAGGAGATGAACTCGCCGAAGCGAGGGTCGGCCGGGTCCTGGATGTTTGCCTTTCCATGTCGTTATGCTACAATCTCTACACCATGACCCTTGGCGAAATTCCCGGTGGCCTGCGGCCACATTTCCAGGAGTATGACCCCGCGGCGCTGGACCTCGAGCGTGACGCGAACCTGATCATCCAGCGCACGCTGGAGTATGGCACGTGGGACGAGGTGCGCTGGCTTTTCAGCACCTACGGCCGCGCACGCATCCGCGCGTTCGTGCGGGAACGGGGCGAACGCATGCTGTCGCGGGTCACCTTTACCTATTGGCGCAAGTTGCTGGGGGTGCGCCGGTGGCGGCGCTCGCCGTTTCCGACGGCAGCGGGGGAAGTATGGGACAGGTGACCCTGGCCAACCCGCACTGGGAAGCGCTCACACCCGAGACGCGGCAGGCCTTTTACAAAGCCGCCGGCCTGTCTTTCATCGGCCAGTTCTACCTGGCGGGTGGTACAGGATTGGCGTTACACCTGGGCCATCGCTTTTCGGTGTACCTGGACTTCTTTTCGCCAGCCCCGGACGCCGTTGGGCCGGAGGTACGCGCCACGTTGCGGGAAGCGCTGGCCGACCCGACTCTGTCCATTGCTCACGATATGGACGCGACGTTCGTAGCGACCTGGCGCGGGGTGGGGGTCAGTTTCTTCCGTCTGCGCCTGTACCCTCTCGTACAGCAGCCTGTGGTGTTGGACGGCGTGCCGGTGGCCACCGTAGAGGAAATTGGCGTGATGAAGTTGGCGGCCATCATCGGCCGGGGCACGCGCAAGGACCTGGTAGACCTGTACTACATCCTCCAGCAGGTGGAGGTCGAGCGGCTGTTTGAGGTGGCGGCCGTCAAGTACGCGCACGTGCGTGCCTTTGCCGTCAACGCCACGCGCGCCCTGGCTTATTTCGACGACGCGGAAGCGCTGCCTATGCCGGTGATGATTGACCGTACGCCCTGGAAGGCGATGAAGCGCTTCCTGGAGCGCCAGGCGATGGAGGCTGGGCGAAAGCACTTGAGCCGTGACAGTGCATAAGCGTAGTCTGAATCGTCGCGGTGATTTTGCGGTGTAATGTCATACATTAAAAATCATTGACTTGTGCTTGATCTTCTGCTATACTAACGATTGGCAAACAAACAAGAAGGCCTCATAATTCGCCGTAGCCGAGGCAACAAGAACGGTCTGGAGTTATGTACTGTAGGACTAGACTGCCCGCTCACCGCTAAGGTTGGGTGGGCATTCTGTCTTATAGACACGCCGGATAGTCATTGTTGCTCACTACACCACAAAGACGGACTAACCAGGAATCATCGCATCGAAAGGAGAGTGCAATGAGAACCAGGAGCATCCTGTTCGTTACAGTCCTGGCTGCCATAGTTCTCACCGCTGCCTGTGGGCCTGGTGCCAACGACCTGGTCGCCGCTTCTGCTACGCCAACGATAGCCGCTCTGCCCAGCGACACGCCCAGCCCGACAGACACGCCAAAGCCGACCAGCACCCCAAGACCAACTGACACGCCTCTTCCGACCGGTACGCCCACTGCAACGCCCGTTCCGCCGACGGCAACGCCGGTTCCACCGACGCCCACGCCAACCGCCACACCTGCTCCCAGGACGGGCACGGTGCTGCTCGGGGCGATGCGCGCTACCCGCAAGCAGATGGAGGAGTATGGGGGTTGGATAGATAGAGGTCTGCGGGGTGAGAGTGTCCTTGCCCGAGAAACCGTTAACCTCTATGATGCCGTGGCAGGCGTGCCAACCCTCGATATGTCTGGGAGCAATGAGGTCTTGCGCTGGGCCTACGATTGCTATCGGCGGGCGATTGATGCTTTCCTGGTCGGCGTGGGTGACATGGACAGAGGAAGTCGCCTGTTTCTGGCCAGTGGCAAGGAGAGCGATGGGATCCCGTTCCAACAGTGGGGAGCAGCCAGGCAGGCGATCAACGATGCCCTGGCGATCTTGATTCCAGCGATTGATCGCCTTGAGGAAGAAGGATACTGACGAGCGGGCGCTGGCCCGGCTGTTCGAGTTAGAAGGTTCTGCGATGTCACGAGAGCAACAAGCCCAATTGGATGGTTCCGGCGCCGTGGCCCAGGGTGGCGGCGTGGCGGCCGGGGAGAAGGGCGTCGCCATCGGTGGTGGTATGCAGCAGTCCGTCATCGTACCTGGCGACCACAATATCGTGACCGTCGTCTACCAGGGTGCCGAGGTCACCATTCCCTCTCCCGACGCAGTGGCCCGCCACCGCGCGGCGCTGCGGGAGCGCCTGGAGACCGACGCCCGCACGCGCTGGGGCGGGATGTCGCTCTACATTCAGGAAGAAGGGGCCACGCTCCCCATCGAGGCCTCCCCTTACCAGACGGGCCGTCTGGGGCCGAGGGAGAACCTCCTCCGCCTGCTCCACACCGCAGGCCGGCTGCTGGTGCTGGGGGAGCCCGGCTCCGGCAAGACCGTCTCGCTGGAGCGGCTGGCCTGGGAACTGTGCTCCCCACCGGAGACGGTGGGGCCACCGCCGGAGTTGGCGGGGCCGGGGCCGGAGTTGGCCGTGCCGGTGCTGGTGCGGCTCTTCCACTACGCCGGCACCTCGCTGGCCGAGTGGGTGCGGGCGAGCCTGCAAGAGACGGGCCACCTGCGCCTGGACGACGAGCGGGCGCTGGCCGCCTTTCTCCAGGAAGGGGAGAGCCGCTGCTTCTTCCTCTTCGACGGGCTGAACGAGGTCCCGCCCCTCTACCGGGATCGGCTGGTGGATGAACTGGTGCGCTGGATGGCTGCCTGCTCGCGCCACCCCGTCGTCCTCACCAGCCGGTCGCAGGACGAAGTGTGGCGGCGGCTGCGCGGTGAAGTGAATCAAACGGTGGTCGTGCAGCCCATCGGAGACGCGCAGGCGCGAGATTACCTGGTGGCCCACCTGGGCGAGCAGCGAGGGGGGGATCTCTACGAGCGGCTGGACGAGCGGCTGCGGGCGATGGCCCGCACGCCGCTCGTGCTGTGGCTGATCAAGGAGGCTGGAACGGTGGGGGAGGCGGTGCCGGGCAATCGGGGCGAACTGTACGCCCGTTTCGTCTCCCGTATGCTGCGCCGCGACACCGACCGGCGCATGGACGCCGGAATCCCGGAGCGGGAGAAGCGGCGGGCGCTGGCGGGCCTGGCCTACCACCTGGGCCTGGGCCAGCGGCTCTCCTGCCCGCGCGAAGAGGCGGTCGAGGTAGTGGCCCGGCGGCTGGGGGAGGGGCAGGTGGAGCAGGCGGACCAGGTGGTGGGGGCCTGCGCCCGGCATGGCTTGCTGGCGGGGGAGGATCCGGTGTGGTTCGCCCCGCACCATACCGTGCAGGAGCACTTTGCGGCGCTGGCGCTGCAGGAAGAGGCGCAGCGGGAGTGGCAGGTGGGGCGCTGGGGCCGCCTGTGGAGGGCCGTGCGACGGCGGCTGGCAGGGCATGAGCAGGGTCTGGTGGGGCGGGCGGCGGACGACTGGTGGATGGAGACGTTCGTGCAACTGGCAGGGCTGGTGGACGACGCCGACCGGCTGGCGCGAGAGGTGGTGCGGGTGAATCCCTGGCTGGCCTGGTGGTGCGTGGAGGAGGGGCGGGGGGTCGCGGAGGAGACGCGCCAGGCAGTAGCGGATCGCTCGATACGCTTGTTGGACTCGGAGCGGGTGGCGGACCGGCGGCGGGCGGTGGCGGCGCTCGCGCAGGTGCGGAGCGAGCGGGTGGTGCGGCCGCTGCTGCGGGCTGCGGCGGACCCCGACGCGGAAGTGGCCGGGCTGGCGGGGCAGGCGCTGGTCGAGATGGGGGGCGCCGTGCGAGCGGAGGCCCTGGCGTTGGCCCAGCAGCCTGAGCATCCACTATATCGGTCAGGGTTGGCTTACCTGGAGGCTCTGCTGGGTCAGCCGATGGTCTGGGTGCCGCCAGGTCCATTTCTGATGGGTAGTGACAAACAGAGGGATGCGCTGGCGTTCGACCTCGAACTGCCGCAGCACGAAGTGCTGCTGCCGGGATACTGGATCGGACGCTACCCGGTGACAGTGGCCCAGTTCCAGGCCTTCATGAAGGCCAGCAGCCATCGGCCGTGGTACGCTGACAGCCTGAAGGGGTCGGACGACCACCCGGTGGTCGGTGTGACCTGGTACGATGCGCTGGCCTTTTGCCGTTGGTTGAGCGAGAGGGCGGGGATACCGGTGACGCTGCCCAGCGAGGCGGAGTGGGAGAAGGCAGCACGGGGCACGGACGGGCGCATCTATCCCTGGAGCGACGAACCTCCCGACGAGGGACGGTGCAATTTTGGCGGTAACGTGGGAAACATTACGCCGGTGAGCCGTTACTCGCCGCGGGGGGATAGCCCCTACGGCTGCGCGGACATGGCCGGGAACGCGTGGGAGTGGACGCGGAGCCTGTACGGAGGTTATCCATACGATTCCCGGGATGGGCGGGAGAATCTGGAGGCGGGCCGCGGCGTCCACCCTGTGTTGCGTGGGGGCGGCTTTCTCGATCGAGTCTGGTACGTGCGGTGCGCCGCCCGCGGCAGGAACCTCCCGCACTACCGCCACAGGGACTTCGGTTTTCGGTTAGTGGCGTCCCGTGCGCCAGGATAGATCGGCAAGGTGTATAGGTGAGAGTCCTATGCAGCCAAGGTCTAGCGAACCAGGCTGGCCTCCAGTCTGCGCAGGGACGAGCAATCGTTCAGGCGAAGCGTTGACAGGGGGACTTGCCACCTCCGGTCGCGGGTAATGTGAGGGGTGGCCCTATCGGACTGCAAGGTCGAGAGCGACGCCCCGGGAGAGCATCCTGGGGCGTCGTTTGCATTGAGGTCTCGACCATCACCTGACACGAGCGCCAGTTCGTTACGCTGGTGAGGGTTTCTCATTCCGCACTCCGCACTCCGCAATCCGCAGTGGGTAGCAAGGTATTCGGCACGGTGCTGGATCTCCTCGATGAGCGTGTGAGTGATGATCAGTTGGCCGGTTTCGACGTCCACGTCAATCGCCCCGACTTCACCCCGATCGCCGGTGGGCGGCATCGAGAGGATGATCGGGACACGCCAGCAGATACGCTCACCGACGACCAGCCGCGGTTCACCGCCGTGCATGTTTGTGCTGATCTCGCCCGTAGCCCCCGTCCCGGGGTGAATCGGGCAGGCATCGTCTTGCATGGGACGCCCCCGGGACGGGGGCTGTGAGCCTGACAGGCGGTGCGGCCCACCTGGAAAGCGCTCCAGCACCGCCTGTTTCACGGCGGTGCGGCCCACTGCAATGGCCGTCGCCCCAGAGGTGAGATGCGCCCCCGTCCTGGGGCGAATCGGGCGGGCATCGTCTTGCATGGGACGCCCCCGGGACGGGGGCTGTGAGCCGATATGTGGTGCGGCCCACCTGGAAGGCGCTCCAGCACCGCCTGTTCCACGGCGGTGCGGCCCACTGCAATGGCCGTCGCCCCAGAGGTGAGATGCGCCCCCGTCCCGGGGCGAATCGGGCGGGCGCCGTCTTGCATGGGATGCCCCCGGGACGGGGGCTGTGAGCCTGATAAGTGGTGCGGCCCACCTGGAAAGCGCTCCAGCACCGCCTGTTTCACGGCGGTGCGGCCCACTGCAATGGCCGTCGCCCCAGAGGTGAGATGCGCCCCCATCCCGGGGCGAATCGGGCGGGCATCGTCTTGCATGGGACGCCCCCGGGACGGGGGCTGTGAGCCTGATATGTGGTGCGGCCCACCTGGAAAGCGCTCCAGCACCGCCTGTTTCACGGCGGTGCGGCCCGCTGCGATGGCCGTCGCCCCAGAGGTGAGATGCGCCCCCGTCCCGGGGCGAACCGGGCGAGCGCCGTCTTGCATGGGACGCCCCCGGGACGGCGGCTGTGAGCCTGATATGCGGGACGGGGGCTATGGCCTGACATGGGGAACCTGGGCTGTGAGCTTGCCCCCGCCTGAATGTGGGTCACTATGGCCACATCCCTCCGGTGTAGAACATAATTTCTAATTTTGACCGTAAATATGACGCAACCTGACATCTATTGGTGGTATACTCTGAGGCGGGGCGGAGATTCCTCGTCGCTACGCTCCTCGGAATGACAGGGTGGAGTGGGTGGGGATTCCTCGTCGCTACGCTCCTCGGAATGACAAGGGGAGGGCGGAGATTCCTCGTCGCTACGCTCCTCGGAATGACAAGGCGGAGTGGGTGGGGATTCCTCGTCGCTGCGCTCCTCGGAATGACAGAGGGGAGCGGAGATTCCTCGTCGCTACGCTCCTCGGAATGACAGGGCGGAGTGGGGATTGCTCGTCGCTGCGCTCCTCGGAATGACAGGGGGGAGGGGGATTTGAACCTGCGGGCTGCGGTGTGGGTAGAATAGACGAAAGGCTTGACAACCGGGAAAAGGTATGCTATAATGTCTATTGTCATAGGATACTAGGACAATAGACAGGAAAACAGGACCATGGACGTCAGAATCGAATCCAACAGCCCCATGCCGGTCCACGTCCAACTCGAGGAGCAGATCCGCTTCCTGATCCTCAACGGAGAGTTGGAGCCGGGGACCCGCTTGCCGACCACCCGCCAACTGGCCGGCTTCCTGCGCATCAACCGCAACACGGTGCTGCGGGTGTATCACGACCTGGAGAAGGAGGGGCTGGTCGAGTGCTGCCGGGGGCGCGGGTGCGTGGTCGTCGAGAAACCCCTGGCGGTCGGTCCATCCTTGTCCGCGCAGCTCGTGGAGATCATTGATCATGCCATCGAGCAGGGCGGGCAATTGGGGATCAACCCGGAAGATTTTGCGACTTTTGTCTACGCCCGCTCCCGGCAGTGCCGGAACGTCCAGGTCAAGCGCCGGCTGATGTTCGTGGAGTGTGAAGCGCCCATTGTAGCCGCCCTGGCGCGGGCGATCCAGGACAGGCTGGACGTGGAGGTGGTCCCGGTCATCCTGCAGGACCTGCGGCAGCCCACCCCTGAGGTCAAGGAACAGTTGCGCGAAGTGCACGTGGTAGCCACGACGTTCTTCCACATCCAGGAACTCAGGCGATTGCTGGCCAAGACGAACAAGGAAGTCGTCGCGCTGGGCGTGAAGCCGCACCTGGAGAACTTGATCCAGGTCGCGGCGGTTCCCAAGGGCACGCTGGCGGCGATGGTGTGCCTCAGCGAGCCCTGCGCACTGGAGTTGAAGCAGTCGCTGGAGGATGCCGGGATCAAGGGGCTGGAGGCCGTCCTGGGCGGCGTGGATGACCTGCGCAGGCTGGCTCAGGTCATCCGGGAGGTGCCGGTGGTCATCGCTTCGGATTTCGTGGCCGATCAGGTGCGACCATTGCTGAGGCCGGGCCAGCAGTTGATCGCCCTGGACTATACGACGCTCGACGAGGGGGCCTTTAACCTGCTCAAGTCGCTGATGACGGAAGACCTGCCAGGGGCGTAGGCGAGTTCTGGAAAGGAAACAGGCCGGGCACGGCCCGGCCTGCGAGGATGGGTGAAACGCGGACCGACCGTGCTGTGGCCGCAGTACGATCGGGCGGTATGGACTTGTGCGTCGTCTCCCTCGGGAGACCGCCAGGTCGCATGCCCGCAGACGTTTGACCCAGGCGTATTGTATCACTTTCGGCGACCGATGGCAAGCAAGAAACCAGAAGGCAAGAAACCAGGTTTCTGGGAGAAACCTGGTTTCTCAGAAGTGGGAGGTGAGCCATGGGAGTGGAGCGGGCTGGTAGACGGATTCCCGCGGGCACGCGGGCCAGGAAGGTGCCAGCAAAGGATTCGCTGGACGTCCTCATGCACAAGGCACTTCGCTCATCGTTCGGCAGCGCGGTGCCCCCGCCGGCGGTGTGGGGCCGCATCCAGCGGGACGTCCTGCGCTCGCGGCGGAACGCTGCCAGGGGAAACCACGCTACAGCGTAAGATCTGTACAGCAAGGTAGGGAGGTATGCGGTGTTCAATTGGTACGATGTCCTGGTACACCAGGAACGCAACAAGGACTTGCTACGGGAAGCGGAGCACTACCGGCTCGTGCGCCAGGCTCTGGCAGGGCGGGAACGGCACGACCACTTCTATTGCCGGGCGTTGATATGGTTGGGCCGCCGGCTGGTCGCCTGGGGAGTACGCCTACAGGCGCGACACGGTGCTGCCGTTGGGGCGCTTGATTTCGAGTGGCGGGGTGCTCCCCAGTGTTCGGTAAGCCGATGAGCGCCGGTGATCAAGAAACCGGGTTTTTCCCAAAAACCCGGTTTCTGGACGCCGGCGGGCGCTCTTTCAGGATATGGGCTAGCGGGGCGAGGCTGTCCTGGAGCAGGTCCCGCAGGCCAGTGCCTTGACCCTGGGAGGAGGTAGGCGATGCACGAGTTCTTGTTGGAATGGCTGGCTTGCCCGGCCTGCCACGGTACACTCACCTGGAACGTCGTCGCACGGCGCAAGGGCCGGATCGAGGAAGCCGAAGCGCGCTGTGGGGCGTGCGGTGCGCTCTACCCCGTGCGCGAAGGGATCGGCCTCTTTCTCACGCCCGACTTGCCGCGCAACGACATGTGGGAGCAGATGGACAGCCGGTTGGTCCAGTATCTGCGGGAGCACCCTCAGGTCGAACGCCAACTGATGGACGGGCCGCTGGATGCGCTGGCCCCCGCCGACCAATTCTTCCGCGCGCTGGTCCTGGAGGAACGCGGCGACTATGCGTTGGCACGCGCCGCGGCCGAGGCGGCCTATCCGCACCTGTACACCCCGGAATACCGTGCCTGTCACGAGAGCCAGTACGCCTACATGCTCGCGCGCCTCTCGACGTCGGATGGCCCCATCGTGGACCTGGCTTCAGGCCGGGGCGGCCTGGTGGAAAGGCTGGCCAGGGAGGCCGGCAGGCCGGTCGTGGCTACCGATTTCAGCCCGCGCGTGCTGCGGCGCGACCGGCGGTGGCTCGAATTCCTTGGCCTGTACGAGCCGGTCAGCCTGCTCGCCTTCGACGCCCGGCGCACGCCGTTCAAGGATGGCGTGGTCGAGACGATGACGACCAAC
>Ga0315277_10004966_pt1 | contig 17628 bp, 14 predicted proteins | sample YL17G05_15_MG_FD_203695 | JGI IMG/M metagenome (GOLD analysis project Ga0315277, IMG submission 203695) | Sediment microbial communities from Yellowstone Lake, YNP, Wyoming, USA - YL17G05_15 | ecosystem: Environmental > Aquatic > Freshwater > Lake > Sediment | place: USA: Wyoming | collected...
GACGAACGCCGCGCCGTCGGCTTCCTGCGCCTCCACGACCTGATGCGCCCATCGCGGTGAGTGATTTGCCGCTTTACTTTGATAGCAGCAAGAGGATGATTGAGGCCGGAATCCTAGGCTATTCACTTCCAAGTTGACGACGCACCAAGCGCAGCTGTAGGAAAGTGGCTTCGAACGTTGAGGTCAGCGGGAGGTTTCGATGGAAGGTCGGATTGTCATTATCGGCGCGGGGCCGGCGGGCATTGGCGCGGCGTGGCGGCTGAACGAACTCGGCCACGCCGACTGGTTGCTCTTCGAACAGGAAGATCACCCGGGCGGTTTGTCGGCTTCGTTCGTGGACAAGCAGGGGTTCACTTGGGACATCGGCGGCCATGTCCTTTTCAGCCACTATAACTACTTCGACCGGCTGATGGATGAGGCGCTCGGCGACCAGTGGGTCCAGCACGATCGCGAGTCGTGGATTTGGACTCATGGGCGTTTTGTGCCCTATCCGTTCCAGTACAACATCCGGCATCTGCCGCACGATATCCAATGGGAGTGCGTGTTGGGGCTGGTGGGGGTGCGCAAAAAGGGTTCCGCGGTCACCGCGCCGATCACCAATTTTGGCGACTGGCTTTTGGCAACGTTCGGCGAGGGTCTGGCCCGCCACTTCATGTTCCCTTACAACCTCAAGGTCTGGGCGTGGCCGCTCGAACTCATGGATTTTCGCTGGACGGCGGATCGTGTGGCGACCACGGACCTCGATCGCATCCTCGACAACATCATCGAGAAACGCGACGACGTCGGTTGGGGACCCAACCAGACGTTTCGTTTTCCCCTGCGCGGTGGGACGGGCGCCATCTGGCAATCGCTGGCCGCCAAACTGCCTCCAGACCGCATCCGGTATCGGGCCCGGGTGGTGGCCATTGACTCCCGCCGACACGTCGTCCAGTTCGAGAACGGCGACGAGGTCGCCTATGATGCTCTGATCAGCACGATGCCGCTCAACCGTTTGATTGAAATGGCCGGGCTCGAGGAATTCCGTTCCCATGCCGCGCGGCTGGAAAACAACAGCGTCTATGTGTTCGGTTTCGGAATGCGGGGTGAAAAACCGCCCTATCTGGCCAGCCGCAGTTGGATGTATTTTCCCGAAGACAACTGCCCGTTTTTCCGCGTGACGTTGTTTTCCAACTATTCGCGCAACAACGTTCCCGACCCGACCCTTTTCTGGTCGCTCATGGCCGAGGTCTCCCATTCGCCCCACAAGCCGGTTGTCGAACCCGACAGTCTGGCCGACCAGGTGCTTCGGGGGCTGCGGACAACGCGCATTCTACCCGAGTGGTGCGAGATTGTTTCGCGTTGGCAGTATCACGCAACCTGCGCCTATCCGATCCCAACGCTTGTCCGCGACGAGGCGCTGGCGGCGATTCTGCCCGAACTGGAGCGCCGCGAGATTTATTCGCGCGGACGCTTCGGCGCGTGGAAATATGAGGTCGGCAACCAGGACCACAGCGCAATGCAGGGCGTCGAGGTCGTGGACTACTTGCTCAGCGGGGCGGACGAAGTGACGATCCGCAATCCCGCCGCCGTTAATGCACCGCGTCAGCAGGATGAAGGTGGAAAGACAGAAACGGAAGGCTGAAGGCAGAAGGATGAAGGAGGAACCAGCGACTGGGCGGATTTCGCAGATTGACCGTTCGGCGCAGCCGGTGAATTCGGCGGTTTCTTACTGCTTTAGCCGCGCACTTGCCATGACGCGCTCGTAGGCTTTACAGCACGGACAGTTCTTCTCTGCTTGCTTCATAAACCGGCCATAGGCGCTGTCAGGCCACTTGCGCCGCGCAATGCAGAACGGGCAAATGCGGCACATCCACGCCAAAACGTAATCCATTCTTTCTCTCCCACGCGACCGCCGTTACGGCACATATTTCGGCAGGGCCGTCGCCGCGCCGGGCGCGGGGATTGCTCCGCCGCCTGGCGGTGGGCCCAGACTGAGAATGTTCGGCGGCGCCACGATCCGCTGGTTTTTCTCCATGGCTTCGAGGCCCAAGAGCGCAGGAATGGCGCTCTGCAAACCAATTCGCCCGTCACACGTTGGAACCGTCTGGTCGAGGACCGATTTCTTGAAGCCATACATCTCGAGTTCGTAGGTGGACATCCTAGCCTGCGATGTTTCCTGGTCAACAATGTCGGCGACGTTCAGGGTCGCAACCTTCTCCAGATTTGTGCCCGGCGACGGCGTCCCATTGAGAACGATCGGGTTCTTATACACCTTCTGATGGATGTTCGGCGATTCGAGAGTTGCCCGGTGAGCCGCCGGCATCCACAATTGTTCCGCAACGCCCGGCTCAATGAAGAACAGACCGACATGCTTCGAGAGGTGCGCCATCACCAATGTGCCGGCCGTGCCCTGGAACATTTCATACACTTCGCCGAAGGGGCTAAAGGCGTTGGTGGTGATGGACTCGTAGGTGACCACAACCCCATCGGGATACTCGTAGATCAGGTGAACATTGTCAAAAATGGTTCGCTTCGGGAACGGTCCTAGTTTGCTGTCGTCATTATCCGTCTTGCCGACACCCACGACCGCTTCCGGCAAGACGTCGCCTAGGAACCAGTTGACGACGTCAAGCTGATGACTGGCCAGCTCGGTCATCAAGCCGCCCGAGTACTTTCGATAGAGGCGCCAGTTGAGCACCTCATCCATACTCTCATAGCCCCACTTCTTGAAATCCACACCCTCGGCTTCTTTTGGATCGGGGGGCCGTCGCCACGTCCCGTTGCGGTTCCACTGGCAGTGGACGTTGGTGATTTTGCCGAGCAGAGGATGGCGGACGATATAATGGAGCAAGGCGAAGAAATAGAGCGGATGATAACGCAAGTGGTGGCCGATTTGGAGGATTCTCCCCGATGCCATTTGGGCTTTCAGCATCGCTTTGCAGTCATCAATCGTGTAGCCCATGGTCTTTTCGCAAAAGACGTGGCGGCCGTTTTTGAACGCCGCTTCGACCATGGAGCGGTGGAGAAACAGAGGCGTCACGATCAAGACGGCGTCCATATCGGCTTCCTTAAGCAGAGCCTCGTAGTCGGTGTAGGTCTTTGCCTCCGGGCCGGCGAGTTTTTGGGCCAAGGCTGCGCGCGCCGGGATCACGTCGCACACCGCCGTGAACTTTATGCCTGGAATGCGCAGAGCCGCCGGCATCAGGTTTAATGTTGCCTGACTGCCGCAGCCGATGACGCCGAGTTTGAACGGACGATCATCCAGCTTCAGCCCCTCGCTTGTGGCCGGTGCGGGGGTTGCGGTGGGAGCGGGTTTTGCGGCGGGTGTCGCTGCTGCGGCCACCTGCTTCTTTTCCGGCGGCGGTTCGCTTCTGCCGCACGCCGTGACTGTTGCGGCAAGAGCCGTAGCTTCAATGAATGTCCTGCGACTCAACTTCTTGGTATCCATTTTCAATCCTCCTTCTGCAAAGTGCAGTTAAAGGTGTGGACCGACAGCGGGTCCGGTGAGTCGCCTGCCAAAAGAACTGCGCCGATTTCCCTCCTTCTCTCGCAGAATTGGCGGGTCTTCTCGACTCCCATCACGAAGAACGCCGTTGCCAGAGCAATTGTCATTGTTGCTATCGCGCCGATCACCTTGGTCCTCGACGAACTTAGGATCGGCCGGCCACTTTTAACCCCAATAATACAACGCCAGGTTTTGCCCTCAGGTGTCAAGAATTATGGTCAATTCTCTACCCGAAAGCCGTTCCGATTCCTCCTTATGCAATGATGTCTTTCGGCACAACGATTCGCTGTTTTCTTTCCATGGCTTCGAGGCCCAGTAGTATAGTTGCCGCATTCCTCAGGCCAACTTGGCCATCGCAGAAGGGCTTGACCTCGTCGAGTGCCGCTTTCTTGAAACCAAGCATTTCGATTTGGTAAGGCGTTTTTGTGATCTGGGCGGTTTCCAGATCCACAACATCTGTAATGTTCAGAACATTGCCGACCTTCTCGAAATTTGTTCCCCCTGACGCCCCTCCTTTGAGAATGATCGGCCCTTTGCGCTCACGCCATGCGGCGTTCGGCGTCTCGAATGTCACCCGATGCGCAGCCGGCATCCATAACTCTTCTTCCGCGCCTGGTTCGAGGAAGAATAGGCCGACATACCTGGCAAGATGCGCCATCACCACCGCGCCTCTCGTCCCTTGGATGATCACATAAGCCTCGCCGAATGGGCTAAATGAATTGGTGGTAATACAGTCGCAAGTTACCATAATACCGTCCGGATACTCATAGATTAGGTGAACATTGTCGAAGTTCGTCCGACCGTCCTTGTTATCAATCTGGCCGACACCGATAGCGACTTCCGGCAATTTGTCCTCGAGGAACCAGTTAACGATGTCGAGCTGATTGCAGGTCATCTCAGTCATTACGCCACCCGAGTACTTTCTGTAAAGGTGCCAATCAAACACATGGCCGGGTTCGTCATAACCCCACTTTCTGTAGTCCACACCGTTGAGGGATTCGCGAAGTTTATGCCACGTTCCATGGACGTTCCATTGGCAGTGAATATTTGTGGTCCTACCGACTCTTTTCCACCAGAAGAAGAAATGATCCTTGCTGTATTGGTAAAGCGGGTGGTAACGGAGGTGGTGGCCGATCTGGAGAGTCTTGCCGCTGGCTTTTTGGGCCTTCAGCATCGCCTTGCAGTCTTCGATGCTGTAGCCCATGATTGTTTCACAGAAGACGTGGCGGCCGTTTTTGAACGCCTCTTCAACCATCGGGCGGTGGAAGAGCAAAGGCGTGGCGATGATTACCGCGTCCACGTCGGCTTCCCGGAGCAGGATTCTATAGTCGTCATAAACTCTTGCGCCGCCGCCCGTGATTCTTCGGGCGTTAGCCGCGCGTGCCGGAATAATGTCGCATACGGCTGTGAATCGGATGCCGGGAACTCTCAAGGCGGCAGGAATCAGGTTCAGGGTGGCATGATTGCCGCAGCCGATGAGGCCGAGCTTGAAGGGACGGTCGTCCAGCCCTTGGCCGGTGGCGATTCCTGTCATGCCCAACGAAGCGGCCAGCGTCGCCGCATTGCGGAACAGGTCTCGACGCGATTTCTTTTCGCCCTCCCTCATAATTCAGTCCCCCTTCTCCAGCGTGCAGTTGAAGGTGTGGACCGACATCGGGTCCGGTGAGTCGCCTGCCAAAAGAACCGTGCCGATTTCCCTCCTTTTCTCGCAGAATTGGCGGGTCTTCTCGACTCCCATCACGAAGAACGCCGTAGCCAACGCGTCCGTGACCGTGGCCGAAGGCCCGATCACCGTGGCGCTTAAAATGCCTTGGGCGGGGCAGCCGGTCTTCGGCCCAATAATATGACTGTAAGTTTTGCCCTCAAGTTTGAAAAACTGCTCCCAATTTCCCGAAACCGACATGGTTGAATCGGTCAGCGTAAGGCTGCCAAGCGCCTTGTCGGGCTGGCGCGGATCGGTGACGCCAAGCCGCCAGCCCTCGCCGACGGGTGGCTTGCCGATGACGGCGATGCTGCTTTGCGCGCTGTGGACGAGGGCGCAGCGCACGCCCCATCGGCGCAACGCCTCGACCACCCGATCCACCACATAGCCTTTGCCGACCGCGCCCAAATTGATTTCCATTCCGGGTTTCACGAAGCGGACGCTGTGGTCCTCGTCGTTGAAATGGACAAACTCCATCCCGACTTGTGCTCGTGCCGCATCGAGTTCGGCGGGGTCGGGCATTCTGCCCTGGCGCCGAAAAAATCCCCAGACCTTGATCAGCGGTCCGACGGTGACGTCAAATGCGCCGTCCGTTTCGTCGTGAATCTGCCGGCACGTTTTCAGCAATTCATACAGGCCGGGTTCGAGACGCGCCGGTCGCTCGGCCGCCGTTTCGTTGATCCAACAGACATCGCTTGTCGGGACATAGGCGCTGAGTTGCCCTTCGAGATGTTCCAGAAGATCAAAGGCGTTGTCGGCGATCACGCGCAGTTCCATTTCGGAGCGGTCCACGTCGAGAACAATCTCGAAAGGGGCCGCCATCGCAAAACGTGTGAAGTGGAGCCGGCGGGGTTCGTCAGAGGCTGTCATCGAGGACTCCTTTGTGCGAGTAGGACGCGTTGTTTAATCTGTTCTGCCTTTCAGGCCGGCGGTTTTTCCTTCACGCCGAGCGCCAAAATGGGGGCAATGGCTTGTTGAAAAGCGCGCGCCGATTCGGTGCCGGCGAACTTTTCGACGTAGGGCGTTCCGGCATCCGAGGCGTCCACAATTTGTGGATCAATGGGGATGCTGCCGAGGAAAAGGACGCCCATTTCACGGGCCATGTGCTTGCCGCCGCCCGACTTGAAGACTTCAACCGTTTTGCCGCAATGAGGGCAAACCAGGCCGCTCATGTTTTCGATGACGCCGATTACGCGCAAGTTGATTTGTCGGCAAAACGTGATGCAGCGGCGGACGTCGGCCACCGCGATCTCCTGCGGCGTTGTCACGACGATCGCACCGTCGGCCTCGGGGATCAGTTGGGCGATCGAAAGCGGCTCGTCGCCCGTTCCCGGCGGCGAATCCACGATGAGATAGTCCAGCGCGCCCCATTCAACATCTTTGAGAAACTGCTTAATGATGGCGAACTTCATCGGTCCGCGCCAGATGACCGCGTCCTCGCGTCTCTGGAGCAGGAAACCGATGGACATGACCTTGAGGTTCTCGGTGTATTGGACGGGAAGGATCGCCGTGCCCGTCCCCTCGACGGCGCGCCCGTCCAGTCCGAGCAATCGCGGCACACTTGGGCCGTGAACATCAATATCGAGCAATCCAACGCGCTTGTTTGCCAGCACGAGCGAAACGGCAAGATTGACGGCGACGGTGCTCTTGCCGACGCCTCCTTTGCCTGACAGAACCAGGATTTTGTGCTTGATCTGGCACATGCGACGGCCGACCGCCTGTCGTTCGAGGAAGTCTTCTTGTGTTTCACTGGTCTTTCGAGTCTTGAGCAGACAGGTCGCTGAATCGCATGTTTCGCATGTTCGATCTTGCTCCGCCACGTCACATACCTCCACCGGGGCTTTTTCGCGCTCGCTGCCGGGATAATCGTCAAGACATCTCGCGCCCGTCAACCTCCGAGAGTGGCAAAAGGATGCCATCATCAATTAGAAGGCAGGAGAAAACGAGTTTCGGTGCGCTTCTCAAGTTTGTAATCCGAAATCCGAAATCCACAATCCGAAATCCTTTTCACTTCCGGCGTTGACGCACGCGGACCGGTTTGGTTAGCGTCCACACCGGCTGTCGAGCGTGATGACGGCGCGATTCTATGTCATGCTTTCTCAGGGGTGACAGGCAAGATGTCCGTGCCACGGGACGATTGGACTAATGCTTAATTTGCGAGACATCCACTTGGCGCAGGTTGCGCGTTCGGCAAGTCAGTTTCCGCGCGATGGACGGCCGCAGATTTGCTTCGCGGGGCGATCGAATGTCGGGAAATCGAGCTTGCTCAACACGCTGGTCGGCCGGCGCAATTTGGCCCGAACCAGCAAGACCCCAGGCCGCACGCGCGAAATTCACTTCTATTTGGTTTCCGACCGATGCTATTTCGTGGACTTGCCCGGTTACGGCTATGCCCGGGTTGCGCACGCGACGCGTCGCCGTTGGGGTCGTCTCATCGAGGACTACCTCGCCGACAACGACGCGTTGCGCCTGATGGTGGTTATTCTCGACATCCGACATGATCCCAGCGAGGATGACCTTGATTTGATTGCATGGCTCAAGAGTCGCGAGATTCCCCACGTGGTGGCGCTGACGAAAAGCGATAAGGTTTCGGGCAACGTTGCGGCTTGCCGGCGCCGGCGGATTCTTGAAGGAATAGGGGAGCGGGAACCATCGGGTGAACAACTCTCTTCAGCGGCAGAGCATCGCGTCATTCGGTTTTCAGCCAAGACGGGTGAAGGTTGCGATGAGTTGATCCGAGATGTTCTCGCGAGACTCGACCAGCCACCCCAGAAAGATCACCGCACCCTCGAAAGGCTTTCCCTATGACCCTTTCGCTATGTATGATCGTTCGTGACGAAGCCGAGCAAATCGGCGAATGCCTGCGGTCGGTGCGCGGACTGGCGGATGAGATGATTGTCGTGGACACCGGCTCGACTGACGGCACGCCGGCGCGCGCGTGCGAACAAGGCGCACAGGTTGTCAGCCTTCCCTGGAAGGACGACTTTTCGGCCGCGCGCAATCGGTCGCTCGCCGAAGCGACGGGAGATTGGATTTTAATCCTCGACGCCGATGAGCGGCTGTTTCCACGCCACTTTGAGGCGATTCGCCGCGTGATCGCTCAGTCCAAAGCGCAGGCGCTTCAGATTTTTGTTCGCACGTACACCGACCATTCAAGCCTGATGAACTGGCAACCGACGGACCCGGCGCGGGCGGAATCGGGCGGATTCTGCGGCTATTACGATTTGCCGCAGGTGCGGCTGTTTCGTCGTCGCCGTGAGGCGACTTTCGAAGGCATCGTTCATGAAAGCGTCGCTCCAGCACTTGAGCGGCAGGACATACCGATCTATCGCGCTGACATCGTGATTCATCACTACAAAGAATCTCGGTCGGTCCACCAGAAGGAAGGGCGCAACCGATTGATTTTTGAATTGAGCCGGCGGCGCGCGGAGAGTGAGCCCCGCCACGCTGACTCCTGGCGACAGCGCGCCATGGCGGCGCTGGACGTGGGCGAGCACAACGATGCCGTGGCCTCGTTCGAACGCGCGATCGAACTGGTTCCCAACCAGCAAGACCTCTACTTTCAGTTGGGGGCGATTCTGGTTTTGGTCGGTCAGGCCGAACGAGCCTGTTCGCTCTATCGCCGGGCGCTCGAACAATTTCCCGACGAGCCCGAGCTGGTTCAGGCGCTCGGCGATGCCTTGTCGGCGACCGGCAATCTGGCCGATGCCGCGGAGGCATACACCCGCAGCCTCGATCTTGATCCCTATCTGTACCGCGCCGTTGTGGGCATGGGATTCGTTGCCCTCCGTGAAGGCCAAACCGACGCGGCGATTCGCTACTTTGAGCGAGCCAAATCCATCCCTTGTGGACTCGATATTCCCTATGTCAATCTGGGTTTGCTCTATTTGAGCACAGGCCGATTGGACGAGGCATTGGCCGAGCTGCGGCGGGCGTTCGCGCTGAATCCCAAACGTTGGGAGACGCTGGCGGGGATCGCCGCGATTCTGTTTGAGACCGGTTGCTATAAGGAATCGCGCGAGTGGTATCTCAAAGCAGCCGCTGCCGAGGGGTGTTCGCCCGAGGTGTTTGTCAAGATGTGTGCCTGCTGCACTGCGTTGGGACTGCCCGAGGAAGCGGCCCTGTGGGCCGAAAGGGCGGCGACCGCCGATCCGGCCCAGACGCCGATTCGATCGCTCGTTTCGGCCTTGCCGTTGGGAAGAGGTTCCACGACGGGGCCGTGAAAGAGTCGCAGGCTTCAAGTTTCAGGTTTCGAGATTGCGGAGTTCGTTCGAGAGAACGGCATGGCGCCAATCGTTGAAGTCCAACATTTGACCAAGGTTTTTCAGCTGCGCACCGTGCGGGCGAGCACGCTGAAAGAGATGTTGCTTGTCAACTTTTGGAAGCCGAACGAATATCGTGAGCTGCGCGCGCTGGACGACATTTCGTTTGAGCTCGAACGCGGCCGCACGTTGGGCATTCTGGGAAGCAATGGTTCGGGCAAATCCACGTTGCTGCGGATTTTGGCCGGGGTGACACCCGCGACGTCGGGTTCCGTGCTGGTGCGTGGACGCACCAGTTCGCTGATTGACCTCACGGCGGGAGTTCAACCCGAGCTGAGCGGAATCGAAAACATCTTCCTCAATGCGTCGGTGCTTGGTCTGTCGCGCCGCGAGATTCGGCAACGTCTGAATGCCATTGTGGATTTCGCGGAGTTGGGCCACTACATCTATAGTCCCGTCAAGTACTATTCGAGCGGCATGTTGATGCGAATGGCCTTTTCCATCGCCGTTCACCTGGACCCCGAGATTTTGCTGGTGGACGAGGCGCTGGCCGTCGGCGACAGCTATTTTCAAGCCAAATCGCTCGACCGTATGAGGCAGTTGCAGCGCACGCGCGATACCACGATTCTCTTGGTGACGCACGACCTGGGAATCGTGGAGGACATGTGTGACGAAGTCCTATGGATCGAGAAAGGGCACTTGCGCTATCGGGGCTCGCGAAGCGGTGCGCTGGATCAAATCCTCATGGAGCACCATCGCCATGTTCCCCACCTCGAGCGGATGGTTCTGAGCAGGGAGATTATGCACCTGTTGCTGCGTGGGCGATTTGGCACGGGCGAAGCGGTGATTCGTGCCGTGCGCTTTCTCAACGGCGAGGGGCGCCAAACCTGCACATTTCGTCCCGGGGACCGGTTTTGTGCGGAGATTGACTATGAAATCTTGCGGCCGGTTGACGGCTTGATGTGCGGTGTGGGGATCGAGCGCGGGGATGGGCTGACCTGCACGTTGGACTATTCGTCGGACGATCTATTTCGGGGAGCGGCGATTCCGCCGCGCGGAACCATTCGCGCGATCCTCGACCCGTTCCAATTCCTGCCGGGGACCTATCGGTTCAGCATTGGCCTTTCGCCGCCGGGCCGTCCCGCCGATGTTTATGATCTTCACCTTCTGCTTTACGTGTTTCGTGTTCTCGGCAACGAGGCCGACATTCCCACCGACGCAGCCTATGGCCAGAAGGCCGAGTTTGCTGTGGTTGCCTGCTAGCGCTATCCCCGGAAAAGCCGTAGCGCCGGCAACTTGCCGGCGCCTGCGTTGAATTCCATCTATTTTCCGAAGTCATTACATCCGGTGTGTTTTTTTGAATGCCTCGCGAATGCCCGGATCGAGATTGGCGAAGCGTTCCAAGTACTCCAGACGCTCCCGGTTGAGCGTCTTGACCATTTCCTCGCGCGTGGCTCTGTCATACAGATGGCGCGGGTCGAATTTCTTCATATTGAACAGGTTTCCCTTCTCGTCATACACGCCGGTGGTCACATACTTGGTGCCGAAATCGGTATCGTCATGCCAGACAGCCGACTCGCGGAAGATTGCGCGGGTGATGTAGCCAATCCCGGGTTTCCAGGGTCGCGTGGCGGGTCGCAACGGTTCGGCGAGGTTTTTGGGATTGGGAATTTCGCCCACGCCGCCGGTGTTCATCACAAAAATGCGAACTTTGTCGCGATACCGCAGGAGGTATTCGTAAAACATGTTCCCCTCCTGGCCCAGATCGCCGATGATGAATTCGTTGGTGCCCACGATTCGGATGGATTGGCCGGCGCGTGTGGGATCTCCGGCCGCGGTCTCGACCGACTCGCCCAGCATGAAATAGGCCGCGCCCAACTCGGGTGTCAGCTCCTGGAAAATCGGCACCACGGTGTTGCGGCGCGTGTTGAAGATGATGAAAATCTGGTCGAGGTCGCCGAAGGGCGGGAGGTCAATGGAATCGAAACGGCGGTCTTTGGGCAACGCCCGCAGGGGCAAGATGCCTCGTCCGTTGGCACAGAGATCCTCTTCGAGATATTGGAGGTTGCCTTGGTTGTCTATGTAGAGATTCTGCGAGACGAACTCGGGCGATTCCGTCGCTGGCCGGAGAAGCAGATCGCCCTCGTCGAGGTCGGTTTTCAGAAACATCGCCTGTTCGGTTCCGAGAACTCGCCCGTCTTTGAGTCGAAGGCCGACAAAATCGTCTTGCACAACCAAGGCCTGTTCGCCGGGAAGGTCGAGATAATGCGTGTGGCCGATATTCGTTGTTTTGCCGGTGCCCGAGTTGCCGAAAATGACCACACCATAGCGTTTGAGTTTGCCCTCGCTGACGTTGTGAGCCACGACAATCTTCGCGCCGGCGTGGATGCCCAGGATTCCCTTTTGTTTGGCCCGATACATGGCCATGCGAAGCATTCCTTTTTTCGCTTCGCCCATGAAATCCGTGCCCACGGCGACGGTAACGTTTTGCTCCGGGAAACCCCAAATACGGCCAAAATCGCCCGTGTTGAACGCCGGAACCATGAGCATGTAAAGATCTTCGACACCGGGAACCGGGTCTTCGGCGCGCAACATCTTGCCCCACATGTAGGGGATATGGTGGTTGGCTCGATTCTTGACTGTGACGAGTAGGTAACAATTGAACGTGAAATCCGGGTCTGCACCGCTTCCCATCACGCGATGGACGAGGTCGGTGGCGAGGCGATTGGCATGGCCGGCATAGCTCTTGCCCTTGTATTCACCTCCAAAAATACGCATGAAAAACAAGCCCATATGCTGGAGCGTTTCGACCTGCTGGGGCAGGGGATTCTTGGTCGCAACGGCGTCGGCGCCGACCATCACGGTGAATTTGGCCGAGCGATTGCGGACACGCGTGTCCCAGTTGTGGCCGCCGAAGACATTCCTTTGACCGGTGGATTCTGCGATTCGTCCAATTTCGGGACCCGAATACAGGGTGACATTCGTCCCCACGTGGCGCGATCGGGCCACCAACTCCTTGAGACGTTCCAGCACCCAGTTGCCGTCGTGCATTTCCGGACCTGCTCCTCCAGGGCGAACGGTCTTCACCTGTTTTTTCGGTTTCGCTGGGGCCGGCGCAGCTGTTTTCTTCTCTCTTTGTTTCTTCGCCATTCTCACAGCCTCATAGTCAGAAGATGTGCGTCGGGAAAAGTTTTCTCGGCCGCTGGGACCCGTCGTTCCGCTTTGCCGAGCGAGCACGCCTACGTTTCGGATATATGGGCGAAAGCCACTTTCCGAGCGACTGCCCTTCCCGCCCGCTGGTGGGGCCGATTTTGACCAGGACTCGTTGGGATGCAAGTTCTTTCTTCTAAAAGGTCCCGGTGAGAATGGTGGCAAAACCGGATGCTGCGGTGGGTTGGCTTCGCGCAGAATTCCATTGAATACGCTCTCGCCGTTAGCTTTGAATGCTGAACAGGCCTTGGGCAGCCGAAGAAAGCACATTTTGCGGCGGTGACCGGCCGGACACCAACGGTCTCGCGAGAGGAGGAACCAAGGGATGGCCAAGCGTGTGGGAGTGTTGCTCTCAGGCTGCGGTGTGATGGACGGCAGCGAAATCCACGAGGCCGTTCTGACTTTGCTGGCGATTGACACTGCGGGCGCTCAGGCGATCTGCATAGCGCCCAGCACAGACCAGATGCACGTGGTCAACCACGTTGCGGGGCAACCGGTCGCCGGCCAGCGGCGAAACATTCTCGAAGAGGCGGCGCGCATTGCGCGGGGCATGATTCGTGACGTGGCCACGGTAAGGGCAACCGACCTGGACGCTTTGGCCCTGCCGGGCGGTTTCGGTGCGGCCAAGAACCTTTGCACTTATGCCGTGGACGGCATCAACTGCAAGGTCAATCCCGACGTGGAGCGGCTCGTTCGTGAAATGCATAAGGCCCAAAAACCTCAGGCGGCCATTTGCATCGCTCCTGTTCTTTTGTGCAAGATTCTGGGCAAGAACGCGGCCCTCACGGTCACGATCGGCAATGACCCGGCAACGGCGGATCACATCCGCCAGTTGGGTTGCCGGCACGTCAATTGCCCCGTCAAGGATTGCGTTGTGGACAAGGCCAACAAGATTGTGACTACGCCCGCCTATATGCTGGCGGAAACCATTGGCGAGGTGGCCGCGGGAGTCGAGAGGGCCATCCGAACACTGATTGAAATGGCATAGGATATGGCAGATCAAGAAAGGATACCGTGATAATGCTCGTAGAGATGGAACTCCGGGAGATTCAGATCGCTGACGATCCCACGCGACACCAGGTTATCGTCTTGGCCGAAAAGAACGGCCAGCGCGCTTTTCCCATTTATATCGGGTTCTTCGAGGCGATGGCCATGGATCAATCGGTGCATGGCCAGAAGATGCCTCGACCCATGACGCACGATTTGATTTACAATATCTTCCAGGGGCTCGGCGCGGAATTGCTTGAGGTGTGGGTGGACGAGCTGCGCAAGGAGACCTTTTTCGGCAAGCTCGTGGTGCGTAAAGAGAACGGTGAACGGGTTTTGATTGATTCACGTCCCAGCGACGCTCTGATTCTGGCGGCCAAGAACAATCTGTCGGTTTTCGTCGAGGATAAGGTTCTGGCCGAAGTCTGCCGCGAGGATTTGTCGGGAGAATCCGAGGTCTGAGGGCAAACGAGGAACGATGAATGATAAACGCTGAATAGGGAGAGGGTGATGCACCTATGATCACTCGACGGCTTTTGGTTTTTTTGATCGGTCTGAATCTTATCCTTGTGGGTGTCATTATAGTTCAACAGCTTCGCAGGGCGGAGCACGGCGTGGACATTACCGGATCGTCGGCGCAGGCAGCCGACGCGCGAACGGGTTCGGTTCTTGCCCACGATCCCTCTGAGAATCCCATCGTCAAAGCGGCCAATACCGTCAGCCCCGCCGTGGTGGCGGTCGGCGGAACGGTCAGCCGCGTTTCTTACTACATGGATCCCTTTTTCGAGGGCTTCTATTGGCCCTATTTCGCGCGACCGGCGGAACAGCGCATCGAGGTTCCCTTTTTGGGATCGGGCGTTCTAATTGATGACGGGGGTCACATCGTGACCAACGTTCATGTGGTTGAAGAGGTTGTTTCCCCCTTTGCGACCCTCAGCGACGGGCGACGGATTTCCGCGAAGCTGCTCGATAAGGACAATCGGGTGGACGTGGCGTTGCTCCAAGCCGACATCAAGAAGGCACCGTTTGCCGTGATGGGCGATTCGGACGCGCTCCAGCCGGGCGAGTGGGTTCTGGCCATCGGGAATCCGTTTGGCGAAGCCATCCCCGATCCGCGACCGACGGTCACGGTCGGCGTGGTCAGCGCCTTGCATCGCAACTACAAGGCGACCGATGTCGAGCACGAGCGCATCTATTTGGACATGATTCAAACCGATGCGGCCATTAACCCCGGCAACAGCGGCGGCCCACTTGTGAACATCCGTGGCGAGATCGTCGGGATCAACACGTTCATCGTTTCGCGCAGCGGCGGGTCGGTCGGCATCGGTTTTGCAATCCCGATCAACCGCGTCAAGGCGGTTGTGGACGAGATTCTGCGGCACGGGCGCGTGCGGAACTACGCGATGGATTTCGACGTGCTCGATCTCACGCCCCAGGTCGTGCGTCAGCTTCGGATTCCCGCCAAGACACGAGGCGCTGTCGTGCGGGTCATTTACGACCAAAAGGGACCGGCGGCCAAGGCGGGCCTTGAGGTCGGCGACATCATCATTCAGGCCGATCAACTCTCCATCATCGCGCGCAATGATTTGCTCAATTACTTTCTCTCGCTTCACGTTGGCGCGCAGATCGAGTTCAAAATTCTCCGCGACGGCAAAGAGAAACTTCTTCGCTATACCATCGAGGAATACAAGTCGAAGTAGGGAAGACCAAACCACCGCTTGCACCGAGATCACCGATCGGGCTCCTTGATTCATGAAGTTTGTGCCATCTGTGACGATGAGGGAGAATGATCAATGCCGCGTGCGACTGTTTTGCGAGTTCTGGCTGTGTGTATCGCTCTTCTTGCCCGAATGACGATCTTTGCTGGAGAGGCAACTGGCGAGTCGGAGAAATTGCGCGTGCTGCCGGAAGGCAACGGGCTGGCCGCAAAATATCCCGGCGATACGGGCATTGAGCGTGATCCCAGCACGATCTTTGTTGAGAACTTTGAATCGGGCGACTTGAAAAAATGGGACGACAGGGATGGCAACCGTCCGCCCGAGGTGGAATTGGTTGCCGACGGGGCTAATGTTCGTGGGGGCAAGTGGGCGGCGCAATTGACTGTCCCCAAGGGCAAAGGCGTTGGGGCCGATCTGACGAAGTGGTTCGCGCGCGGCTATGATCAGGTTTATGCTCGCTGGTATTGTCGGTTCGCGCCGGATTATGACCAGGGCAACCTCAACCACACGGGCGGCAATCTCGTCGCGGCGCGCGCGAGGCCACTGCTGGGCGTTTCGGGTGTGAAGCCCAACGGCACCGACCGCTTTTGCACGGGACTAGAGCCGTGGCGCGATTGGAAGCGCAATGCTCCGCCGGGCGAGTTGATGTTCTATACTTACTATCCCGACATGAAACGCGACCCGAGCGGTCCCTATTATGGCAATCCGTTCAAGCCCGAAAAGAAGGTCCTGCTTGAACACGGGCGCTGGTATTGTCTCGAAATGATGGTCAAAGCAAACACGTCCGGACAGACCGACGGCGAGCAGGCGTTTTGGGTGGACGGCGAATTGAAGGGACGTTTCACGGGCATTCGCTGGCGTGCCACCGACGCGCTCAAGATCAACTGCTTCTGGCTGCTGCTTTACATCCACGACAACCCACAGACCAACCGCATCTGGGTTGATGATATCGTGGTCGCCACGGAATACGTGGGTGCGGTCAAAACTGCGATTCCTTAGTTCATGAAATATCTCGAATCGCAGGATGTTCATGATCATTTCTGGCGGCTGGCGCGGACAAAGGCGGCCGATGCAAGAATGTAGCAGCCGAATCCTACCCAAAACGTCACGGATATTCCTGAACTCATCGCAATCACAACCGCCAGGACCGACGCGCAAACGGACGACGCGCCATTGATTCCCCAAAGCCATGGAGTCAGGGAAGATGATTGTTGCGAGGCGACTTTCATGCCCAATGGAAACGCCATTCCCATGAAGAGGCCGAGAGGGAAAAGCGTCGCCGTCGCCACAAGAATGCGCAGGGGCGTGATAGATCCCTGGAATTCTCGAATTGCGTGGGGCGTGAGCAGGCCGAAGAGGGCAAGCACACCCAACAGGGAGAGCAAAAGAAGAGTGGCTGGGCCTCTCGCGCCACGGTTGGCGACGTTCCGCGTCAAGTAACTGCCGAGGCCACTCGACAGCAGCAAGGCGAACAACACAACCGACAGTCCATACGTCGGATGGCCGAGAAAGATAATCAGCCTCTGCAGTTGCGAAATCTCAACCAGCATGAAGCCAAATCCGATGGCGGCAAAAAACACAAAAAGCGGTGACGCTCCCTTCAATGTCGCTTTCTTGCCGGTGAGAATCAGCGGAATGACGATGCATAATAGGGTTAGAATTACGACGGTCACGAGCAGCGCGATCAGGAAGAACACGGCGTTGGCATTGAAGCTCTCCACTCCTTGTTCGTGCAACCGGCGATCGAACACATTGCGAAATCGAAGCAAGTGAAAGAAGAACGGGCTATCGTCGGTCGGCGCAACGATGTTCAATGGATAGCGGTCTGCAAATTCCTCGAGGTCTTTTCCCGACGCAATTTCGGCGAAGGTGTTATCGAAAAAGGATTTTGGCGTTAGGACAACCTCAAATCGCATTTTTCTTGCAGCGTCCTCCACAACCTCCCAGTCGTTTTGGGAAAACGGCTTTCGGCTCACCAAGATCGTCCCGATGCCGTCGGCAAATGTGTTCGCGGGCGGCATCAGCCTCACGATCACGATGTGGTTGCGCGGATTCGACACGCCCATCTGCATCAGCGCGGTGGCGGCAAGCGAAGTCAGCCGATACATTTCGGCGGGCCGTTTGTGGAAATACCAGCGCGAGACCGTCACGATGCCCCTGGGCGTGAGATGCTCCAGAAAGGTTTTCCATGCCTCGACAGTGTAGAGCGGGCTTTCGGCCAGGACAAACGCGCCTGCGGCCGTGGCGGCCCATGTATCAATGAAG
>Ga0315277_10004967_pt1 | contig 17626 bp, 12 predicted proteins | sample YL17G05_15_MG_FD_203695 | JGI IMG/M metagenome (GOLD analysis project Ga0315277, IMG submission 203695) | Sediment microbial communities from Yellowstone Lake, YNP, Wyoming, USA - YL17G05_15 | ecosystem: Environmental > Aquatic > Freshwater > Lake > Sediment | place: USA: Wyoming | collected...
CGTTGGCGACGCATCGGCAAACGAGGCCAACGAGTGCGGCCCTGGCTTGGCCATCTCCGGGTTGCCCCACGCCCATATGATTTCCCGCACATGGCGGGCCTCCTCCGAGCTTGCCGCGATGGCGTACAAGAGGCCGAATGCCACAAGAAATGCGGCCGTTTTCCACCTGATGCAAGTTGACTTTTCCATTGTCTCTCTCCCAGTCAGTGATCCCTGCGGCAAAAAGGCACAATCACAGGCTGCCTGCGTCCGGTCAAGGACACCGGCGCGCTCAGTCTACTCAGCAATCTGGCAGGCAGTGAGCGCATTGCGAAACTCCTCGAACGGGATCTTCTCGGCGATGATATAGAAGGAGCCGTCTGTCGAGTCCCTTCGGATCCCATTGAGCACCGGCACTCGCAGGCAACCTTCCTTCTCTGCAACCGGCGAATCCTGAATCGGCCATCGCTTCGTCCCGTAGGCCGTTTCACTCCAGACTTCCAGCGACATACCTGCGAGCGGAACGAGCGCGTAGAACTGTGGGTCCTTCAGTCGGCAGCGAGCCCGCATGAACAGCCCGATACACCGCCCATCCTCGCGTTTCCATAGGAACAACTGGGTGTCATGCTGCACCAGCACCCGCTCAACGAGATCGGCCTTCCTCAAGAACCGTGCGGAGGAGACAGACAGGTCAAAGACGTTCTGCGCCGGGCTTGCGAAGCCCAGGTAATCTGTAAGCATGGCCTTCCAGGTGACCGCACATTGCTCGAATCCCTCACCGAAAGCCTCGCTCCGGAGTACCACCGGGTCGTATGTCAGCCCGTGCTGTTCGAACTGCTGTCTGATGTCCTCGGCATACAGCCGACTTGTGTAGAGCACCTCAAGAGCACCGGTATTCCAGTTGTACCCGCGCTCCTGAACGGCTTCACGGATCTCGTTCTCCAATTCCCTGCGAATTTCCGGCGGCACGTCTTTCAGATATGCGTCTCTACCATCGAGTTCTTCGTTCCCAAGGAACTCCTTGATAGGGCTTGGCAGCTTGGCCCATGCGGAGGGCGGGTCGGGATGCGTCTTTCGGACGAGAATACACCGCCGTCCGAGAACCCGCGTGGCGTGTTCCTCCAGATCCAGCATGGCCTTGCTTTCCCCAATAGGGAACAGGATGAGCGCCTCATTGGGCTTCATACTACTCATGAAATCTCTCTGGCGCTGGTTGACGATTCTTTCCCATGCCAGAGTTTCGAGAAAATCCTCTTTCGTGACACCCGCGGGAAGTGGCGGCACTTGATCGCCCTGCATCGCCTGCGCCCAGCACACCGGATGAAACGTGAAGTAGAGCTTGTCGATCCTAAGGGGCTGCTCGTCGTCCGCGGCTATCGCGGATATCGGGAGAAGACAGAGAGTCAGGAAGCCAGTCATCATTCTCACCTGGGCCACACCTCCCGGCTGAAGGGCGCTTCAACGAAACAATCTACCAGATCGATTCTGGTGAACCAAACGAGTCTTCTTGGGCGAAACCGCCGGCAGGGCCTTTGCAGCGCGAAGTTTTGACATACGTGGTTACATTTCGTCAAATATGATAGGCTTAGGCTTGGGAACGGCAAAAGGAGGAGAAGAACAAATGAATGGAGCGAAGCGTGGGATCCGTCCAAAGCCAACTATGAAGCTGGCGGCAATTGTCTCGGTGATTGCTCTGTCTTTTGCTGTGCCGCCCGCATGGGGGCAGCACCGGGGGCGTGAGGTCGTCGATGGCGTCAAGACAAATCGGATCATTCCCGGCGAACCATACGACCTGCTCGGGAAACGGGTCGTTTTCACCAATTGGTACTACATCCAACCCGGCGACTTGGATTGGGTGAACAAAGCTGGCGAGAGCGTATACGTCAAAGGCAATGAAGGGCCCAATGATGCGATGTTCGTCGGCAAGGAGACTCCGCGCGGCATCCGCATTCGGGCGCGAAAGCCTCAGGTCATCGGTCCCCTGGAACTGCCTCAACGGACGATCCTTCAGGAGGGCACCATCTATCGCGGATGGTCGAATGACGCATATTATGAATCGACCGACGGGATGCACTGGGACAGGAAAGCGGACCTGGTCTTTGACAAAGAGAAGGACGGTGTCCAGCACGTTTTCATAGATCCCAAGGCGCCCGCTTCCGAGCGGTTCAAATCGGTTTGGGTCGACACCATAACGGAACAAGAATTCAATGCTTTCCGTAAGAAGCGTCCGGACGGATGGGAGCCTCGTGCGCTGCTGCATTTCAAGGAGAAGCGCGAGGCAAGTTGTCTGAGGGGCAGCGTCTCTGCCGATGGAATTACGTGGAAGACGCTGGCCGACCCAATTGTCGTGGAATACGCCGATACGCTCAACACGTGCTACTACGATCACTTTCTCGAGAAGTACGTGCTTTACACGCGCCAATGGTCGGTGGGGCCGCGCACACTCAAGCTCGAGTCGGATATACGCACCAGTTGGACGGGTGTTGGGCGTCGCGCTATCGGACGGAGCGAATCCACGGACTTCCGAAGTTTTCTCCCATCCGAGATGATCCTCGAGCCGACGCCTCAGATGCTGCCTTCGGAGGTTCTCTATACAAACTGTCACACGACGATTCCCGGCGCCCCCGACCAGCATCTCATGTTCCCGGCCATTTGGAGCGCCTCCGTCAATGATGCCACCCGAATTGTCATGGCATCCAGTCACGACGGCATCATTTGGCACTGGATCCCGGATGGCGACATCCTCGAGACGCAGCCATTCGGGCAGTGGAACGGCGGATGCGTCTGGGCAAACCCGGAGATGATCGAGTTTCCCGACGGGACATGGGCGCTCCCATATTCCGCCCACAACGTTCCCCACAAGTATCCGCGCGGACAGCGCAAAGGGGGGCTCGGGTACGCGATCTGGCCTCAAGGAAGGATGGTTGCGCTAGAGGCGCCCGATACCGGACAGTTCACGATGATCCCTATCATGGCCCCCGGCCGCACCCTGAAGATCAACGCCGTGTCCAAACGCACCGGCGGCATCCGGGTTGAAGTGGCCGGAGTCGAGAACCATTCGTTTGACGACTGCACCCTCGTCTTTGGCGACCGTTACTGGAGGGTTGTCGACTGGAAGGGCAAGACCGACCTTGGGTTCGAGGAGGGGAAACCCGTAACCTTGCGGTTCAAGCTTGACCAGGCGGAGATCTACGGTATTGAGTTTGAGTAGCGTCACGCCGGCTCAACAAGCGTGTGGTCCAGGTTGACATACGTGTATACTAACCTCCGCGCGAGACGCCAAGCATCAAAACCTGACCGGTGACGGACAAGGGATCGTCGTGTTCGAAAAGACACAGCGACAATCAGCGGCCTGCCTGGCAGGCGAAGTGCAACCGCGCAAGACGGTTTGCCCCGAAAGTGAAAAGTGCAAGTGAGACTCTCTTTCTTCTCTGACTCGGATATTCATGCTGACGATGGAGGTATCGAATGACAACGGCGAGTTTAGTGGATATTGCGAAGGGCGAACCGGATTTTCACACTCCCGATTTCATCAAGCGCGCGGCGTGGCAAGCGATTGAGGCCAATTTCACCAAGTATACGCCTCAACCGGGCATCCCTGAGCTTCGCGAGGCCGCCGCACGGAAGCTTCGCACTGAGAATGCCATTGACGCCGCGCCGGAAGACATCGTGATCACGTGCGGGGGTAAACACGCTGTCGAGATGGCCATTCGCTGCCTTATTGGCCCGGGAGATGAGGCCATTGTGACCACGCCGCACTGGTTTGCTTACCCGGGACAAGTCAAGATGGCGGGCGGGACGACGGTCTTCGTGACCGTTCGGGAGGCGGACGAGTTTGTCCCGGATGTGGAAGCCGTCTCAAACGCCATCACTTCCCGGACGCGTTTGATCATCCTCAACTCACCCGCGAATCCTACAGGGGCCGTCTACCCGCGCCGTTTCCTTGAGTCCGTGGCTGCATTGGCCGTGAAGAATGATCTCCACGTGCTTTCAGATGAGGTGTACGAGAAGATCCTCTTCGACGGCGTCCAGCACGTGTCCATCGCAAGCTTGGGCGTCGGCATCGCAGAGCGAACGGTCACTGTCAACAGCGTGTCAAAAACTCACGCAATGACGGGCTGGCGCATCGGCTACGCGTTGCTTCCGGGCGGACTGGCCAAACGTGTCATCGGCATTCAGGAGTTGAGCACTTCCGCCCCGTGTGCTGTATCTCAACGTGCCGCGCTGGCCGCCCTCACTGGCAACCAAAGTCACGTCGCGGCCATGACGGCTTCTTACGCGGCCCGGCGCGACTTCTTGTGCGACCGCGTCGCGGCCATTCCTGGTCTCGAGGCAGTTCCGCCCAGAGGTACCTTTTACTGCCTTGTGAGCATCCGCATGCTTAGGGGCCGGGTGTTTAGGGGAAGTACGGTAGACCATGCCGACGACTTTGCCCGCGCGGCGCAGGAGGTCGCAGGTGTCCGCGTCCTTTCCGGTGTTCCCTTTGGCGCACCGGAGCACATTCGTGTATCGTTCGCGGTATCCTCGCATGCCCTCGAGGAAGGTATGGCGCGGCTTGAACGGCTGATTGTCAACGGAGAGTGAAATCATGCGTATTGCGGAAGTAAAGAGTTTCGTGTTGTCGAAGCCACGCGATCTTCACATTGTGAAGATTGAGACCGACGAAGGGATACACGGGATAGGGGAGGCGGGATGCTCGACGCGAGAACTTGGGCAAGATGGCGTGCTCAGGCATTTCCGCGAGTTCCTTGTTGGCATGGATCCAATGCGGATCGAGCACATCTGGCAGGTGTGCTACCGCGGGGCCTACTACGAGGGCGGGCGCGTCATCACCGGCGCGCTGTCGGCGATCGACATGGCGTTGTACGATATCGTTGGCAAGAAGCTGGGGGTGCCTGTATACCAGTTATTGGGAGGTGCATGCCGCGACAAGGTGTACGGGTTCATCACGCTGGGCGAAGTTGACGATCCGGAGACGGATGAGCGCGTGCGTGCCGTGGTCGATGAGGGCTGGCCCGCTATTCGCTTCGTTCCGGCGAACCATATGGCGCCAATCGGTGCAGACCCGGCAATGGAAGGGGCAAACAACACATTTGATGTCCGAAGGTCTATGGCGGTTACGGCAGAGCGCTTCTCCGAACTGTGGCGAAAGACTGACAAGCGTGTTGCGCTCGGCCTCGACTACCACCACCGTCTTTCAGTCGCCGAAGCGGCGCAGTTCTGCCAGATGATCCCGCGCGGCTCGATGGCGTTTCTCGAGGAGCCCATCCGTTGCGAAACACCCGACGCTTATGCCCAGTTGCGCGCGATGAGTGACGTGCCCTTCGCTATTGGCGAGGAATGGCCGAGTAAGTGGGCTGCCCTGCCGTACATCGAACGCGGTTTGGTCAACTATGCGCGGATCGACGTGTGCTGTATTGGCGGACTCACCGAGGCGATGAAGGTTGCGGGCTGGTGCGAGGCCCACTATATTGACGTCATGCCGCACAACCCAATAGGCCCCGTGTGCACAGCGGCCACAATCCACTTCGCCGCGGCCATCAACAATCTGACATGGGTCGAGGTCGTGCCCAAGTTCAACCAAGGCGCGTCGGACATCTTCCCTGAAATGCTCCGTCTCAACGGTACCTGCTATCCCTTGCCCACAAGACCGGGACTCGGGGTCGAGTTCGATGAAGACGCCGCGCTTACGTATCCCATGACGAAGTTATATGAACACCCGCACCTGCAACGACCCGATGGGAGCTACACCAATTGGTGACCGAGCGGACCCGGCCATGGCCGGCCTTGAGCCCGCCCTTTCTGTTGACAGTGCCACTTCGGGTGCATATGCTGAGAACTTGTGGAGAGATACGGACATTCGTATGTCAGCGGATGTGGCTTCATTTCGAGCGTCTCTCCGGAGCTGGTGATTACGCGCTCGTTTTGCGTAGGATTCGGTGGTGATCAAGGGTCTGGTGTGCTGGCCCGAAGAGTACAGGAGGGTCGCGTGATGGCAAGATCTGGGAGTGCAATCGCTCAAAGGCTGTTCTTCGTTCTCGTACTTGCACTGGCAGCGTATTGTGAAGACTCAGTCTACTTTGCTACTGGCTTCAAGATGGGCGAAGTCACGCAGAACAGCGTGATCGTCTGGACCCGCTTGACGGCCCGACCTGAGCGGAATTGGGACGGTCTAGCACCAAACCCGCATGAGAGTCCCACGCGCGTGTTGGAGAATGTGCCGGATGTCCCCACATCGACGTGGGAAGGGTCCGCGACTGGGACGCCAGGTGAAGTCCGCCTCGGGCTATCAACAGATCCGCTCCTAAGGGACGCCAAATGGACGGATTGGGAGCCGGTGAACCCTGAGGCGGATTACACGCACAAGTTTCATGTTAACGACTTGGCTCCGAACACGCATTACTACCTCCGCATCGAAGCCAGGAAAGGGCCGGATGCCCCTGTGAACCAGACGCCGTTGGGCCAGTTCAAAACCGCTCCACCGGCGGACGCCTGGGAGGATGTCTGGTTTACCGTCAGTAGCTGCGAGATGTACTACCACCGCGACGACAAAGATGGCTTCCTAATCTACCCCTCAATGGCGGACGCCCACTTCAACCAGCCTGATTTTGCGGTGCGCACAGGCGACGCGGTGTACTTGGACCGCGACAACCCCCGCGCAAAGACCGTGGACCTGTGTCGGCTCCACTGGCAGCGGATGTTCTCCCTTCCACTTCTGCGCGAGTTCAACCGCAACGTGCCGTGCTACTGGATGAATGACGACCATGACACATTCTTTGATGATTGCGACCCGACCTTGGATGCACCTTGGATCGCACCGTTAACGTACCAGCAAAGCATCGCTGTGTGGCGCGAGCAGAACCCGGTCGGGGAACGTTTGTTCAGAACGATACGCTGGGGGAAGGGGTTGCAGGTCTGGATCACGGAAGGCCGTGATTTTCGGTCGCCCGATGAGGCCCCTGATGGCCCTGACAAAACGATATGGGGCAGGGAGCAAAAGGAATGGCTCATGAAGACCATCCTCGAAAGCGATGCCGTCTTTAGGGTCCTCGTGAACCCGACCTGTATCGTTGGTCCCGACAACCCGGACCAGGCGGACAACCATGCCGATGAGGCCTTCGCCACGGAAGGCCGTGCGTTTCGCCGCTGGACGCTTGAGAATCAACTGGACCATTTCTACGTCTGCAACGGCGATAGGCACTGGCAGTACATGTCAACCGATCCCGAGACAGGTCTGCGTGAGTTCTCGGTCGGGCCGTCGTCGGACAGACATGTCCTTCATGGGCCCCAGTACCAGCCCAAGTACCACTCGTTCTACCGGGAGGGTGGCGGCTTCCTGAGTGTGTCTTTTAGTACAGGAGAGAAAAAGGTCCTGGCTCGCCCGCAGCGTATCGTCCAGGAGAAGACCGTACCGACAATCAACTTCCGGTTCCATGATGTCCACGGCAACGTTCTGTACGAGTACCGCGACACCGCGCTGGTCGCGGATTGAGAGGAGTGGTACATCCTTGAAACGCCTGATGGAAACTGTTGCCCTTGCAACGGTCATGCTCGTGCTCTCAGCCGTACCCGCGGGGGCCAGCCCGCTCCCTGAGAAGCCCCCCGCAGCGCCGGAGGTGATGAACGTGCTGAAAACCGCGCCGTTCACCGGCGAACCGTATGAACTGCGCGGAAAACGCATCGTTTTCACGGACTACTACTTCATCCGGCCCGGCGTGCTGTTGTGGCTGAATGATAAGGGGAAGTACGTGAACACGGACAAAGAGCCCGTCTATGGCCCGTACGACGTCCATCTGGAGCGTCCGTCTTCGCCGTATGGCATCGAGATCGTAACTCAGCCGGCCCAAGGACGCGAGCTGCTGGAGCCACAGCGGCCGTGGGAGAAGAATGGCGTGCGCTTCTTCAGCGTGCTCCAGGATGGCGAGACCTACAAAGCATGGGGCGCTTGCGATCCTGGCGGCGCCTGCTACTTCGAATCGAAAGACGGCATCCATTGGGACCGGCCCAAGCTGGGCCTCAAAGACTTCGAAGGGAGCAAGGATAACAATCTGCTGGCGGGAGGACCGGCAGGGTGTGTGTTCGTGGATCCGCATGGTCCGCCGGAAGAGCGCTACAAGAGCGTCGGCACGATGGAGCTCACGTGGGAGCAGTTCCAGGCGTTCCGCATGAAATACCCGGATCGTTGGGAAAACCGCGCCATCGAGGCCCATGGCGGGGAGACCGCCATTATGGCTATTCGTGGGGCGGTTTCTCCCGACGGTATCAACTGGACCCTCTTGCCCGATCCCTTCACCGTTGAGAAGAGCGATGGCCAGCAGGTGGGCTACTATGACCCCGGCTTGAAGGAGTACGTTGTCTTTGTGCGCAATTGGTGGGCGGGGTCGCGCTCCGAGCGTTGGACATGGGACGGCCGCGAGACGTGGCAGGGCGAGAAGCACGGCTCCGGCAGGCGGTCGATTGGCCGCATGGTGAGCAGAGATTTCCGGGAGTTTGGACTGAGCGAGAACGTCATTGTTCCGATGCCCGGGGACATGAGCGCCACCGAAGTCCTCTACCTGAACACCTACACAACCATCCCGAGCGCGCCAGACAACCATCTGATGCTTCCCACGATCTGGGACACGCGTGACGACACCACCAGCATCGGCTTGTGGTCCAGCGCCGACGGCATCCTTTGGGGAAAGGTTCCGGGGCCGCGGCTGTTCGAAACGGCCGCTTTCGGCGAACCGGACGGCGGCGCGGTATTTGGCTTCCCTGGCTTGATCGAACGGGCCGACGGAAGTTTTGCGCTGGCGTATGAGGGTCACAATCTTCCTCACAAATATCCGCGGGCTCTGAGACAGATAAGGGGTGGATTCATCGTCTGGCCTAAAGGGCGCATTGTGGCGGTTGAGGCAAGGGAAGCCGGCGAATTCACGACGGTAGGCATTATGCCGCCGGGCCGAAAGCTCCGGATTAACGCACTAACGAAGCGCGCCGGCGGGATTCGCGTTGAGATCGCCACGCTGCTGGATGAACCTCTTCCGGGCCACACCTTCGATGACTGCGACGTCGTCCAGGGCGATCAGTTCTGGACACCTGTCACATGGAACGGCACGGGCGATCTTGGCTTCAAGGATGGCCAGCCCATCATTATCCGCTTCAAGATGGAACGCGCAAAGCTGTTCGGGATCGAGTTCGACTAGTTGCCCGTCTCCTCGGACAAATGCCTGCAAGTCCGCCGGTCCAGGATTGGCCTCGGGGGATCAGCGGGGTCTTTGAACACGAAGAGCAGCCTACAAGGGAGAAGAGACAAATGAGGGCAAGGCTCTGCAGCATATTAGTTCTCCTAGCCGTCGGAGGTGTCTGCAGCGGCCTGACACCTCTTCCGCCGGAAATCCGCCTTCTGCCGGAGAGCGCACACCCGCCCACCACGGCCCTGTGGCTGTTCGATGAGCCGCTGGGTACGCCGCAGCGTTCGCTGCTGGAGGACTGGACCCATCACGGATATGACCTGACGCTCGACTCCGGAATGCGGCTGGTTCCGGGCAAATTTGGCCATGCGCTGGACATTCTTGGTGACGGACGCGCTGCGATTCGGCGCAATATCGACCGCAGCGCGTTGAACCTCGGGTAGTTCGACTGGACGTGGGAGACTTGGTTGTTCATCAAGGCCGTCGCCCGCCCGGGTGCAGTTCTCTTCGAGATGCGGCAGGGACCGTTCGAGCGGGATCCCGTATGCGGCCTTCGGGTGGGCGATGAACCAAGCCGGCTCGTCTTCGCGTGCGAGGCTGCGGGTTTCCCGCTTCAATCCCTGAAGACAGATGGCCAGGTGTTCGGTGCGCCGGATGAGAGATGGCGCCATCTCGCGTTGGTTTACGAGGCCGGCTCACACACACTCACGCACTACGTGGATGGCTGTCTCTTGGACACCGTAACGCTGCCCGGGCCGATGAAGGCATTCGCGGTCACTGGCGAGAACAACCTGTCCATCGGGACCGACATCGGCGGCTGGCACGCCCTGCCCGCGCTATTCGACGAAATGCGATTCTCGGAAACTGTTCGTTACCGGGGGGCGTTTACTCCTCCGTCGAGTTTCGCGCCGCGTCTTGACGGCCTGGTCCTCGGGCCGGGCCCGCACCTATTCCTCGACGACTCGCTTATCGCCGAGTCCCAAAGTCTGGAGCGAGTCACCCACCAACCCGAGCGTTTGCCGGAACCTGTCATCCCCCAGCGCACAGTCCACGACGGTTGGGAGCAGCAGGCTGGTGGCGCCACATTCCTGTACTACCCGGACGAGAAAAAGTTCCGCGCCTGGATGAGTGTCAAGAACCTGGGGCTTCCCGAGAAGGAGCTTTACGCGACGACCTGCTGGGAATCCGAGGACGGCATTCACTGGGCCGCGCCGGACCTCGGCCTGTTCGAGGTCGGAGGAACGACGCATCACAACATGGTCATGACGGCCGGGCGCCACAATTTCCGCTTCCATAGCGACAGCGTGATTGACGAAGGTCCGGGTACCGCAAATCCAGAGCGCCGGTTCAAGCTCGCTTACTTCCCGTTTGACTTCTATCAGGACAACCGCGGTATGAACGTGGCATTCTCGCCCGACGGCATCCATTGGACCCCATACGAGAGCAATCCGGTCCTGCGCCACTGGGACATCATGAAGGGCTATCCTGATGCGCCCACGTCGGTTGCCGACATCAATGACGTCTACTACGAGAAGGATGTGGGCCTTTATGTGCTCGCTTACAAGACTTACGCTCTGCCCTACGAAAACCCCATGGCCGCTGAGCAGCGCACGCCGCGATGGCGCGAAGTGAATGACGTCGTGTCAGGATACCGGCGTCTCACGGGCCTCGCCACAAGCCGGGACTTCACTCATTGGGACAATCTGCAGCGCGTCATGGCGCCGGACGGAAAGGGCGTGGCCGAACTCCAGTTCTACGCAATGAACATCTGCAAGCGGGGAGACCTATACATCGGCCATGTGCGCTGCCTCGACGACCAGGCTGATGAGGACGGCATCGGCTGGATGGAGCTTGCGACGAGCCGTGACCTCTATCACTGGACCCGTCACCGCGACGTGTTTTTCGGGCGGAATCCCGACCCGGAGAGTTAGGACCACTCGATCTGCTGGTTCGACCGGCTCGTGCTTGTCGGCGAGAAGCTTCACTTCTACTATGTGGGCCTGGCCGCCGGCCACAAGACAGGTACGCGGGGCAAAGGGTTGGCGTTCCTTCGGAAGGACGGCTACGTATCTCGACGCGCCGATGGCGACGCGCTTGGTCTGCTGACTACCATCCCCGTCTCCCTCCCACTGAGACCCGAGACGCGCCTCGTGCTCAACGCGACGACATTCGATGCCGGGTCGATCCGAGTCTCTGTGTTAGATGCCAAGGGCCAGCCTCTCGCCGGTTACGCGACCGACAATTGCCAGCTCGTTCAGGGCGACAAAACAACTCTTCCGGTCCGTTGGAACGGCCACGACTGTCTGCCTGACTTGGGCGGCGAACCCATATGCCTCCGGTTCGAACTCCGGAAGGCGGAAATCTACGGGTACGAACTAGCCCGTGAAGGAACACCTTGACGGCTCGCCGAAAAGGCGCCCAAAGGCAATCCCACAAGAAATGGGCGGAGCGCCACTATTCGAATTCGATACCGAACAGCTTGGCGCGATCCATCTTAAAGCGGATAATGACGCAGTCGCCTTCCCTGAACCCCATATCGGCGTCGCCATTCCAAGTCACCGTAGTCCAGTATTGATCGCCCTGGATGGGTTTGCACTCCGCGAAGGAGTGGCCAGGGACCACTTCCTCGAAGCCCGCGAACTCTTCTTCATCGGGTGTGGGATTCAGTCGGGCAATCTCGACCTGGATTCCGCCCGCGCGCTTTGTCAGGGCATTCACTTTGAGCTTGCGCCCGGGCGGGATGATGCCGACGGTTGCGAACTCGCCGATCTCTTTCGCCTCGACGGCAACGATGCGCCCTTTCGGCCAGACCATGTAGCCAGCGAAGAGCTTCATGTGTCCGCGCGGATACTTGTGCGGGAGATTGTAGCCCTTGTACGGCAGGACGAAATCCCCGTTCGGCAGTTCGGTAAGATATGGGAACGAGAAAATGCATCCGCCGTCCCACGCCCCGTAAGCAGCCGTCTCAAGCACTGGCGGACCCGGAACACGGCTCCAGAGCTTCCCATCGTGACTGGACCACATGCCGATTGAGCAGGTGTCGTCGCGCGTGTCCCACAGGGCGGGGAACATGAGTTGGCAGTCGGGCGCGCCGGGGATCGTCGACCAGATGCTGGTGTAGAAGCTTTGGGAAGGCGACACCTCCTCAGGCACGGGCACGATCACGGGCTCCGAGACCGGGAAATCACCGAATGTGTCGCTCTCCATGCGTCCGATGGCCCTGCGTCCAACTCCGCCCCCCGGGGCCATCCAGGTACGAACCTGGGGGTCGCCGTTCCACCGGGTCGATCGAGGGCCAACCAGAAACGTGCGCGTGAAGATAACATACTTCTTCAGATGCTGGTCGAAGTAGCCCACTTCCATGCCATCTGAGTGTTCCACTGTGAACAGTTCAGGCAGGTGTTTCCAGTTGGTGCCATCCGGCGAGACTCCGCCGCCGAGAGCGCGGAATTTCTCAGGCTTCCGCCAGAGACCTTTGACGGCGCGGGTTTCCCATTTGTCCGGATATTTTTCGACGAACTGTCTGAATTGCTCGAACTTAACTGAGGGTCCGCGAACGCATTTGTACCGTTCCTCGGGGGGGGCCGACGGATCGATGAAGACGGTGCCTTCGGGTTCAACCTTGAAGAGGTTGTTCTCGAGGCTGCCCTCGAATTCTTTCTGACGGAGAATCACGCGCCTCCAGTTAACCCCGTTCTCGCTTTCGAAGTAGCAGTCCCCGCCAGGCTTCGACTTTCCCCACCCCTTATACTTGTCGCCATCCTTCATCACAGTCTTGAAAATCACGTAGTCCTTCTCCCAAGGCATCTCCGGTTTGATGACCGGACCCATCCGCTCGGCCCGTTGGGCAACGATCTCAATCCCGTACGGGGACGATGGACGATCGAGATTGACATTCCAGGGGTCATACTTTGGATTCTCGGCGCCCTCTTCCTCCGTGTTAATGCGTCTTCCTTCTTCGTCAAGCCAGTTTAGGTTGCCCGGATGAACGAAGTACCAGTTGGTGAAGAACATGCGCTTGCCATCGAGTTCGTAAGGCATACCCCACATCGGCTTCGTCGACATCGTTGCAGCAAGATACGCCTCGGTCTCCTCGGGCGTGGCGGCCTGTAACGGGCCGGTCGCACACGCGAGGGCAAGCATGAGACCAAGGCGGGTGACGGTGGAAACGAGATTAGTGTGAACTGGACGGAAAGCAGGGGTGCTCTTCATAGTCCGAAATCCTCCATCATTGGCCGATCGGGGCGTCTTCGCGCTGTTTCGCCGGCATGGAAGCGCCGGAGTCTTGACAAATCCGAGTGCAACGTGTACACTACACCTTGTGATACACGTATGTCAATAATCTGGGCAGGCAAGATCGGGTCGCGCTTGGAGCGTGGTCCAGCAACGGGCGCGAACGGTCTGGAACAGTTGAAGGCCTTGAAGTGGGGCCTATTGGGACGCAATCGGCCTGCCAACGGGAACGGGGCTTTGAAGCGTTTTTTGTGTGTTTGGGAGAAAAACCACCAACAAGGAGAGTCATCATGCAAAACAAACGGGGTTTCACACTAATTGAGCTGTTGGTCGTGATCGCCATCATCGGTATTTTGGCGGCAATCTTGTTACCCGCGTTGGCCCGCGCTCGCGAGGCGGCGCGCCGCAGTTCTTGTGCCAACAACCTTAAACAGTTCGGAGTAGTATTCAAGATGTATTCCGGTGAAGCCAAGGGCGGCCAGTTCCCCCCGCATGGAACAACGACCTGCTATGACAGGCCCAACGGCAATGGGTCGAATCAGGTACCGGCGATGGACACCATTTATCCCGAGTACCTGACGGACATGAATATCTTCTTCTGCCCGTCGGACTCCTCGGCGTCCAATATAGACGCCTTCATCAAAGAGCCGGATGGCGCGTGGTGTGTGAACGACACGGGCAGCCCCTTCTATGGTCAGTTCGATCCTCGAGAGGTGGGCAACGAGACGGGATGGATGGAGGAGGCGTACGGAGGGACACGGGTGCACAGCTATATGTACTATGGTTATGTGTGTGACACGCCCCAAGTGCTGACTGCTGTGATGATGTATGCCAACGAGGTCTTCCCCGGCCTGAATGAAGAGATGGCCAGCGCAATGGGCATTACGGCTCCGGTAGCGGCGCTCATGCTCCGAGACAGAGACATCAACTATGACGCCTCCGGGTGGGTTGCTTCCGCGATTGAGTCCAAGATCGCCGACGACGTTCCGGCGGGCGAATGGGCGGCGAACATGGCGGCTCAATACGGAGACTATCCCGTTCCGTTGTGGGGCAATGGCGGCCCCGACACTTCGATCGTCTACCGTCTCAGAGAAGGTGTCGAGCGGTTCCTCATCAAGGACATCAATAATCCTGCCGCCACCTCGCAAGCGCAGAGCACCTCGCCCATCATGTGGGACCGTATTGACGCCAATGCCGACCTGGGCCGTATTGCGTTGTTCAACCACGTTCCGGGCGGATGCAACGTGCTATATATGGACGGCCACGTGGAATTCCTCAAGTACAAAGCCAAACACCCAATCACCTGGGCGACGGCATGGACGGGTGGCCGCTAATACGGCCTTTGTGGTCGATGGGCCTCCAAGCATTTTGTCTGCCGCATGACTGCAGAAACATTCTGCACGCCGAGGGTGTGCTGAACGTAGATTGGCTCCGGCTCAACACCCTGGAGCACGCCTGTTGAGGAATGACGCCGGCAACCTGCAAGAGGAGCGGGTTGCCGGTCTCTCATTCCTGTTCGGGCTCCGCCCCCTACTCCGCTGACGATCAGGCCCGACAACTGCGAACGGAGGTGAGGGGTAAGGTAGGGGTGGGTTTGAGAGGGTGGGCTCCGATTCTGCCGGGCTTTCCCCGGATCTATCAGCCCGTGGTGGACTGGCGCTCTACGATGGAGGCAGGCACCAGGATGTGCTCGACACCGTGGACTTGTCCTTCGATCATGCGCACCAGCAGTTCGAAGGCCTCGCGCTCAACCTGTTCCGCAGGGAAACGCACGACGGATATACCCGGCTTCATGTGGCGAGACAGCTCGGTTTCGTTCACCGAGATGAGCTTGACATCCTTGCCCAGCGTCAAGCCGGCCTCCTCAACGGCGTCCAGAACACCCACCAACTCCTCATCACGCGGGGCAATCAACCCGTCAATAGGCCGGCGCGCTTGAAGCAGGTTCAGCGCGGCGGCACGCGCCCCATGCCTGCCCTGGTAGTTGACGACCACCTGGTCACCGTCCAGCGCCATGCCGAGTGACAGGACTGTCTTGCGAAAGGCTTCAAGGCGAATCCGGTTGTGGTAATACTCGGTGCCGTGGTGGGTCAAAAGGGCCAGACGCTTGCACCCACGGTTGGCAAGCAAGCGCGTGGCTGACTCAATGGCCGCATACTGATCCACCGACACGGAGCAGAGATCATCGAGGCCCTCGGCGTCCTCGAGAACGATGGGAACACGTTTGGCAAAACGTTTGAGCAATGGCTTCTGCTTCGTGGTCGGAGAAACGTATATGAGTCCGTCCATATAGGCGATCCCCTGCGCGAGACGCGCTTCCAGGTCCAGAGCCTGGTCATCCCGCAACAGGAGCATCAGGTTGTAGTCCATAGAACTCGGGCTGGCGTGAATGCCCGCCACGCGCCGATTTAGCTCAATTCGGTAAGACGAAGCCGCATCCGAAGCCATGCGCGGCATGACCCCGCAGATGCCGATGATGTGGCTGCGCTGTTTACGCATGTAGCGCGCGAAGGGGTCGGTCGAGTAGCCGTGTTTCCGGGCCACTTCCAGAACGTGCTGCCGCATCTTGCTGCTAATGGCATAATTGCCGTTTCGCGACAGGACCCGGGCCGCCGTCGAATAGCTCACACCCGCGTAGCGCGCAATGTCCTTGATCCGCGGGCGCGAACGTTTCGGTTTTGTCCCCCCGGATCGTTGTTTCTCGGTTTTCCTCGTTGCCATTGTCGGTCACCCACGGTGTCATTCCGAAGACCGTCCTCGGAACGCACCGTCGTTGGTTTGCCGTTCTTGGCCATTGGTGGTAGCATAAGGCAGGAGCCTCACGTATGTCAAAGCAGCCCTCGAAACGCCCGCAGTACCGCTGAGCGTGACAAGGTTTCCGTCCTCTACGGTGCTATCCCGAGGCTGATCTTCGGAAGACACCGTCGAGGATTCCCGACACACTCTGCGACGGTGCGTTCCGAGGATGATCCTCGGAATGACACCGTATACACGGGGACTTGACAGTCCGGCCACAATGACTGCATTCAACCATATTCCATGCACGGTGCCTTACGAAGATCGTCATCGGAAGACACCGTAAGCGATGTTGCTGAAAGGCCCCTATCGCTGAGAATGCATGATTCTTTGTTGCTGAAACCCCTTGACAGGTTGAGAGGAATGTTGTATCATAAGGTCGGTTTATACACGTGTGTCAGAAACCGTGGATGGGAACTGCGGGGAGGGAAGATCACACAGTGCGGGTTTCTCCTGACAGGGCGCGGACATCCAAGACACATCACCTGCGCGCCGCATCTTACTTCACTTTCGCTCGCAACACGGAGAGTCGGAGGCCTTTCTGGAACGGGATAGGTCCCGTTTCCATGTAAGAGAAATTCTGGATGTTTGGAGATTCAGAGGAATAAGAAACGGGTCTATATGTTATCAGATGCCGGGTTGCGCGTGACTTCCCGGCAGAACAAGACGGCAAGTGGCTGATGCCGTCGGGAAAGGAGCAGGCGATGAGTAGAAAAAATGTGGGGATTATGATGGGCGCCGGGCTGCTGATTATTCTTCTTGCACTGCCGGCAGGCGCTGCGACGGCATACTGGTCGGATTGGAACGTTGCGGGCGACTGCACGGCTGTTCAAACTAATAGTGGTCGGGACAAATGGGTGCGCGATAACACCAGCAAGGCAAATTGGACGGCTACGTCCACGACTCCGGAAGGGGCGTTGCACTTCGGGTCGCTCGTGCAGCCCACCGCGTTCAAGGAAGAGCACCAGGTGAGCTACAGGGTGGATGTCCCGAGTGTGCACATCGCGCCGACTCCCTGGGCCAAGGCGAAGGTCACGGTGGCGGGCGTTCCCACGGGCGAGAAGGTCGATGTCGAATTGCGGGTTCGGGTCGTTCATAGCGGCGCGTCTGACAGTCGCCGGCTCGAGAGTCACTGGGCACTCGGGAACGGGACCTATATTCTGACAATGTCGTTGGGCGACACCACGTTCTACCACGATGATTTCACAGGACAGGCGTTCGTGCTTGCGGACGAGCTCGTGGCCCGAATTTTCCTGAAGCTCAACGTAACTAAGGTAGCGAACTGGGATGTCGATTGGGCGACCCGGTGCGGGCTTATCACAATGGACCTGGATTGGATAGGGTTAACGGATGACCCCTACTATCCGCTGGCCAGCCCGGGAGCCGGTGGCACGATCACGACCGACCCGGCAGCGGCTTCGATTACGATGGGAGATCCTCTGACT
>Ga0315277_10004969_pt1 | contig 17624 bp, 17 predicted proteins | sample YL17G05_15_MG_FD_203695 | JGI IMG/M metagenome (GOLD analysis project Ga0315277, IMG submission 203695) | Sediment microbial communities from Yellowstone Lake, YNP, Wyoming, USA - YL17G05_15 | ecosystem: Environmental > Aquatic > Freshwater > Lake > Sediment | place: USA: Wyoming | collected...
GGACGGCGATACTGTGAGTGTGCAGTTCGGTTACTACGCCTGCAACGCACCGCAAAAGGGCGATGTAGCCCTCGTGCACTTTGCAGGCGACGCAAACCCGCTAATCAAGGCAATCAAGGCCGCTCCGGGCGACTCGTTCTTGCTTTCAGGGACAAGCTGCGGCTGGAACATCGTGGTCAATGGCAAGGTTTTGCAAAATTCCGAGGCCCAAGATTACTGCGTCGGCTACTCGGGCTACAGGATGCTTTCGCTTTACGTGCAAAGCTACAATGGCGTAATCCCACAGGACGCCTACCTCGTGCTTGGTAACCTTGCAGAGGGCTCAACTGACAGCACGCGCTTTGGCCTTGTGAGCAGGGACAGCCTGTTGGGAAAGGTAGAAATACCCGCCAACCCTGCTTAGAATAGCTAATTCGAAGGGGTTGGGGAAGATATGGCGCGCGGACAGACTGCATTGGAATACTTGCTGATGATTGCGGGCGGGGTCCTGCTCTCGGCAATCGTGATGGTCGTTGCAAGCAACAACCTCAACATTGCGGCAGAATCAATCAACTCAAGCGAATACTCCTCGCGCATCCACACCTACCTCTCAAGCGGGTCGGGGGCAAATGACGGCGACTGGGTCATAGTAGGAAACGACCAGTACTCAGGCGTGCCAGGAAACGTAGGAATCGGAACAACCAACCCGAGCGCAAAACTCGAAGTAAATGGTGACTCAAAATTCCACGGCGAAATGAACCTCTCAAACAACACCATCACCGGCCTGGCGTCGCCCGTGGGAGCGCTTGACGCAACCAACAAGGCATACGTCGACGCCTCGGGCGGGGAAGGAATAGGAACCTACAAAGCCTGTTATGTGCTTAACTCTGGCGCTAATAAATCCTGTGCACCGGGTTACTCTGCCATTGCTAAAAACAATGCAGCCGGGGGTTGGGTTTTTGGTGGAGATCTCCAAGATGCCCAGTCTAATTCGGTATCCTACATTACATTGGGAGGGCAAGCGTTTGTCTTGACTTTCACTTTAAATAGTGTCGTCTGCGGCCCTGGTGCCACTGCTACTGGCAGCGATTCTTTAGCTGGATGGCAATTCACTACTCCTGACGTGGTCAGCCCCGCGCCCTGTGGCACTGTGTCCGGTTCGATTATGATGACAGTAAATGACAAGTCTTTCAGTAGATATACCTGGGTTCGTACAGTCTGCAACAATGGCTACGGCAACTACGGTGCTTGTGACACCCGACTTAGCGATTGCCCTGTCTGCAGCACGTTCCAGCCGGGCATCAACTATCTTTCTGGCACCCTTGCGTTATGTTGCAAGCCATAAACGCGCACCATCCGGGCGGCCTCAAACGTCTTCATGCCCTTGCTCTTTGAAGTGGCGCAGTTGCGGCACCCAAACACCGCAACGCCCGTTTCTCCAAAGGGTAATGCTGTCCCCTAGGAAAGGTAGAAATACCCTCCGGCCATTCTTAGAATAGTAAATTTCGGGGAGTTGGGGAAAAGATGCCACGCGGTCAGACTGCTTTTGAATATCTCTTGATTATCGGCGGGAGCGTTCTGCTTTCAGCTGTGGTGCTGGTGTTCGTGCACGGCAACCTCGGCACCATATCGCCCAGTTTGAACGCTGGAATCAACAGGCTTTCTGCAGGGGTCGGGATGTCCTGTTCGGATTGTGACGCCGCGTTCGTAAACGAGGGCCAGCCCAAGAGCGTCACCGAGGCGATGCTTGCTGACGACGTCATAATAGGCGGAACCGGCACGTGGACGCAGACGGGAAGCAACCAGTACTCTGCAGTTTCTGGGAACGTGGGCATCGGCACGTCCAGCCCGACAAGCAAGCTTACGGTAAATGGCAGCGTGGACGTATCAAACAACCGCGTAACAAACGTCGCAGCGCCGATTGATACGACCGACGCGGTGACAAAGGCTTATGCTGATGCGGCTGGGGGGTCTAGTACTTTTGCTATGTGTTATGTGCTAAAGTCAGCAACTGCAGCACTTTCTTGTGCTAGCGAATATACAACAGTAGCTAAATTTAATACATCTACGGCTTGCTGGGCTGTTGACTCTCAATTTGGCAATACTGGAACCAGTACTGTTTATTTCGGAGGGGCCGGAGGTTCGATGTCTGTAAAAATTCTATTTGCTGCCGTCGGGTCGCTAGGTTTGCCTTATGAGGCCCCCTGCCTTTCGGGCCTGGGTCCATACAACCCGCTTTATAGTTGTATGGGCTACCCTGGGAGTTTTCTCCCAAGAATGACAGTGAATGGAGTTGAATATACTGGCGCGGGTCCGACGGGCGGTACGAATGTTCCGAATTGTACCTATTCAGCACAGACATTAGCGCTCTGCTGCAAGTAATGGCTGTTTCTTGAAAACTTTCCTGTTCCTCGCCCAAGGCTCCTGCCTTGGGCGTTTTGTTTCTTAATTTCCTTAAATTCAATGTATTTCTATATGTTTTTTATCAACCGTTTTCTTCTCTATTTCTCTGGCTCTCACTTGCCCGGCAGCAGCCAAATTCGCAAAGCAACCGCCAGTAGGCGCCGCGCGAAGCCCATAAGCTATTGGTTTTAAATCCACGAATGGAGAATGTTCTTATCTTACTTTAACGGGCGAATGGGAATGAAGAGGATTGGGGAGATTTTCAACAGGTCGTTCGAGGCGTACGGCAGGAACTTCAAGACGATTTCGTTCTTTTCGATACCGTTCCTGGTATCGTTCCCGGTCGCCCTGTTCATTTCAAACTACGCGGCCATGGGCTCCATCTTCATGCGCCTGGACAGCATCAAGTGGGACATGACCCCGTTTGACATGGGAATCATAATCCTGCTGCCAATAGTCTCGATGCTTTTGTTCTCTTTCGCGCTTGTCGCAATCAACATGATAATCACAAGCCAGCGCTCGATGAACAAGATAGCGTTCTACGAGATGGAAAAAATCGAGCAGAGGACGTACCACCTGTTCGAGATATTCCTTGCCGCTTTTGCAATCACGTTCATTGCGGACGTGTTCCTCTACCAGTACGGCCTGCACCCGACGATAGGCGCGCTTGTTGCCGCGCTTGTCGCGCTTTCGATAATCTTCGTCCCGCAGGCCATAGTCATCGACGGGTTCCGGGGCTGGACGGCCATAAGGAAGAGCATCTCGACTGTGAAGCACCGCTTCTCATACGTCCTCCTGTTCCTGGTGGTGTCTGCGGTGCTCATCCTGGCAAACGACATGATCTTTCTCAACATCTCCCAGGACCCGAGGATATTCGCATACGGCCGCTACGCCGCGATAGTCATCAACGCGCTCGTAATCCTGCCTTTCCTTGAGGTGTTCAAGGTGCAGACCTACCTCAGCAAGTACACGCTGCTCAACTGAGCCCCCTTTCCGTTTTTCCTCTTGTTTTACGCAGGCGCAGCTTTGCGAAAGAAATAAAACCCGCCAGACCGATTAGGATTATTGCGAACCGGAAAAATAAGTTGAAATAAAACCGGTTGCGCAATAAGCAAAATGCGGAAGCAACCAACAGCTAAATCGCATTTTGCTATAGCCCGCCAACAGCAAGAAACGCAGTTTGGAAGCTTTACGATGGAAACCGTAATGATAATCACCGAAAAGCCGCGTGTCGCAGAAAAGCTAGCTGCAGCGCTTGCCGAGGGCCAAGTCAGGCAGTATGCAGGCGCGGGGGTCAAGTCGTACGAGCTTGCGCGGGGCGGAAAGAAAATCCTGATTGCGCCGGCTGTTGGCCACGTTTATTCCCTCAAGCAAAAGGAGGCCGGCGGCCGCTACCCGGTCTTTGACATCGGGTGGGTGCCGGCCTACGAGTCCAACGAGTCAGCAGCATTCACCAAAAAATACCTTGAATCAATCAAAAAGCTTGCAAAGCACGCGGACTCCGTTGTCAACGCCTGCGACTGGGACATCGAAGGAAGCCTGATCGGGGGAAACATCATCCGCTACGCAGTAAAGAAGCCCGCAAAGAGGATGCTTTTTTCCACGCTTACCAGGGAGGACCTGGTTGACGCTTACTCGGACCTGAAGCCCCTCGACACGCCGCAAATCGACGCTGGCGAGGCGCGGCACTACCTTGACTGGTACTGGGGCATCAACACCTCGCGCGCGCTGATGTCCGCCATAAAGAAGGCCGGGATTTTCCGCATAATGAGCATCGGGCGGGTGCAGGGCCCGGCGCTTGCCATCCTTTCGCGGCGCGAGCTTGAGATACAGAAGTTCGTGCCCGAACCGTACTGGACTGTTGCCGCAGTGCTGAAGGGGGTCGTGTTTTCCTGCGACGAAGGCAACATCTTCGACGAGCAAAAGGCAAAGCAAATCGCCGACAAGGTGGCAAAGGCTGCAAAGGACAAGGCACTTGTTGAGAAGGCCGATGAAAAGGAGTTTGCACAGAACCCGCCTTTTCCCTTTGACTTGACCTCGATGGAAATCGAGGCTTACCGCGCGTTCGGCTTCAAGCCGTCGATGACGCTTTCGCTTGCGCAGGACCTTTACGAGGCGGCGCTCATAAGCTACCCGCGCACCTCCTCGCAGAAGCTGCCGGCTAAGCTTAACTTGAAGAAAATAATTTCCGAGATTGGAAAGAACCCGGTTTACTCCGACTTGTCCGGCAAGCTTGTCAGCAAGAACAGGGCCGTGCCACGCGAGGGGGAAAAGGAGGACGCGGCGCACCCTGCAATCCACCCAACCGGGATGGTGCCAAGCGGGCTGAACCCGCAGCAGGCAAAGCTCTACGACTTGGTTGTGCGCAGGTTCCTTTCCTGTTTTGCCGACCCTGCAAGGAGGGCGCGCATGAACGTAGGAGCAAAAATCGGCGAGGTCGGCTTTTCAGCAGGAGGAACGCGGACAGTCGAGAGGGGCTGGTTTGAGTTCTACGGAAAATACGTCGACTTGGAGGAGGAAGTCCTGCCCAGGTTCGAAGTCGGCGAGCGCGTGCCAGTTGAAAAGCACGGGCTTGAAAAGAAGATGACCAAGCCTCCCAAGCGCTACACCGAAGCGTCGCTTGTGAAGAAGCTTGAGGACGAGGACCTGGGCACGAAGGCAACCCGCTCGGAAATAGTGGAGACGCTTTTTCGGAGGGGCTACGTTTCAGGAAAGAGCATCGAGGTTTCCGCGCTCGGGCTTTCGGTGTACGAGGCCCTTTCGCACCACGTTGACGAGATCTTGAGCGAGCAGCTCACGCGCGACTTTGAAAAGGAGATGGAAGACATCCAGTCCGGAAAAATCACCAAGGAAAAAGTCATTGCCGAGGGCAGGGCCGCGCTTGAAAAAATACTTGAAAAGTTCCGCACAAAGGAAGAAAGCATCGGAAAGGAGCTTGTGGATGCGCTCAAGCAGACGCAGAAGGAAGAGAGCGTGCTCGGCCAGTGCAACGTGTGCGCAAAGGAGGGCCGCAGCGGGCAGCTGCAGATACGCCGCTCGAAATACGGCCTCTTCGTGGGCTGCGGCGCCTACCCTGCCTGCCGGAATCTCTACCCGCTTCCAAAGAACGCGCTCATCAAGAACGCGCAAAAGACTTGCCCGGAGTGCGGGACGCCCATAGTCACGGTAATCCGCAAGGGCAGAAAACCGTTCAACATGTGCCTTGACACGAAGTGCAAGACCAAGGAGTCTTGGGGGAAAGGCAACGGGTACAACGGCAATGGAAACGGAGCGGACGCAGCAAAGACAGCAGCCGCTGCGGCGACTGCAAAGGAAAAGGATGTAACCGCCCCTACCGCGTCCACAAACGCCGCAGCCGCAGCGCCCAAGGCCGTGAAAAAAACAGCTGCCAAAAAGCCCGCAGCAAAAGCCCCAAAGCCGGAAGAGAAATAGGCGCACAGCCAAAAAAAGGAGGCAAGCAGGACACTATGCCAAAGACAATCATCTACCTCATCAGGCACGCCGAGACCGTTGGCAACGCCGAGGGAATCATACAGGGCCAGACTATAGGCGGCAAGCTTTCAAAGCACGGCATCCGCCAGGCCTGGGCCCTTGGAAAGTGGGCGGAAAAAAACAAAATTGACGTAGTGTACTCAAGCACGCTTTCGCGCGCTGTCGAGACTGCAAAAATCGCGTTTCCGAACGCCCAACTCAGGCAGATGGACGGGCTGATGGAACAGGACGCGGGCGAGCTTTCGGCAAAGACAGTTGAGGAGGCGTTCAAGACATTCCACAAGATGCACCTGTCCGGGGCGCAGGAACCGGAACACGTCATAGACTACTACCTTTTGCGCTACGGCCACGAGCTCGGCGGCGAGTCCGCAAAAGACGTGCAGGAGCGCGGGATGAAGGCGCTTGAGGAGATTGCAAAAGCCAACGAAGGGAAGTCCGTTGCAGTAGTCGCGCACGGCAACCTCATCAAGTGCATACTGTGCGAAATCCTCGGAACGCCCCTCTCGCACGAAAACTTTCGCAAGATGATTCAGGAAAACTGCGGCATAAACACAATCACATACTCGCAGGAAGATGGGTTTGCAGTAGAGTCAATAAACTACGCGGGCCATCTTTCCGGACAATAGCAGGAAACCGCCGGCCTTGCCTTTTTCGCTTTCCGCAATAAAACGCTCGGGTTTTAATGCCCTGCTTTCGCTAAATACAATTGGGGTGCGTTGATGATGGAGCGGGCGCAGGCTGCATTCGAATACCTGCTGATGATTGCCGGCTGCGTGCTCATGGCTTCGCTAGTCATAATTATGGTGCGCGGCGCGATGGGCACCGCGAACAACGCGATTGCCGAGTCGACCAAGGACTACCTTCACGGAATCCGGTGCGTGGGCGGTGTCTGCCCTCTTGAGCCGACGCCGTGCCCTACGAACGCGGCGTGCAGCGCGCAAAAAGAAACGCAACCGCCGGCAGCCCTGCTGCCATTCTGACTTGCAAACGGTGCTAAAAATGAAAATCACACTCGACGCTTCAAAGACAGCACAGCAGAACGCCGCAGACTACTATTCGAAGGCAAGCAAGCTGCGCGCAAAGGCAGACGGCGCAAGCAAGGCGCTTGGGGAGACGCTCCGGCTCATTGCTAAGGAGGAAAAGCGCGAGCTTTACAAAAAGCCGGAGGACGGCGCGGTGGCTGCCAAGAAAAAGTTCCGGATAAGACGCGAGCTTGAATGGTTCGAAAAATACCGCTGGTTCCGCACAAGCTCGGGGTTGCTTGTGGTTGCAGGACGCGACGCCTCCCAGAACGAGCACGTGTTCAATAGGCACGCGGAAAAAACCGACCTGTATTTCCACGCTGACGCGCACGGAGCGCCGACGACGATACTCAAGGAAGGAAACACCGGCAAGGCGACGGCACATGACAAGCTTGAGGCAGCCCAGTTTGCAGTAAGCTATTCGTCCTGCTGGAAGAACGGCTTTGGCAGCGCGGACGCGTATTGCGCGCCTGCTGGGAACGTCTCGCGCCACGCAAAGGCAGGAGAGTACGTTGCAAAGGGCGGGTTCATAATAACCGGAAAACGCGAGTACTTCCGGGGCACCGCCCTCGGCCTGCGCATCGGGCTGGATGAAAAGGAAAGGGTGGTTGCAGTCCCGGCCATCTCGACGCGGGTGCTCAAGGACGCGGTAGCCATCCTCCCTGCTGGCACCAAGGAAAAGGGGGCTGTTGCAAAGGAGATCATGGCGCGGCTTGGAACTGAAAACCTTGACGACCTGCTTTTGGTGATTCCAGCAGGAAAGTCAGAAGTAGAACGTGCCGCAAGGCCCGTTGGAAAGGCATAAAGGCCATTAGAGCAGGACTAACCGATTATTCAATTATTTAAACAGATTCGACACTAGATACTCTTAAGCTCAAAAATCATTTCCGCTAATTGCCAGTTGATGCTTCATGGACCAAAAGACCGTCGCAGACAAGTTCCTCGAGCTCAAGGTTGCCGAGGCGATGCAGATTGACTACGGAAAGCGGGTGGTCAGGATGGACTCCGAGGCCCGGAAGGCCCTCGGCCTGACTACAGGCGACGTTGTCGAAATCAAGGGAAAGAAAGTCACAGCGGCAATAGTGCTTCCCTCGCACCCCGCTGACGAGGGCGGAAAGATAATCCGGATGGACGGCCTGCTGCGCCAGAACGCCGGGGTGGGATTGGGCGACCGCGTGCAGATTAGGAAAGCCGAGGTCAAGGAGGCAAAAAAAATCGTGCTTGCCCCAAACCAGCCCTCGCGCTACGCGCCCGGGTTCGACCAGCTTGTCAAGAAGTATTTGCTTGGAAAGCCGCTGCTTCGCGGGGACGTTCTGAGCATCAACTTGTTCGGCACGCCATTCCCGTTCGCAGTTGCGCAGACCATACCACAGGCAATAGTGCTAGTGTCCGAAACCACCGAAGTCACGCTCCGGGAGGAGCCTGTGAAGGAGCTTGGGAAAATAACTACGACCACTTACGAAGACATCGGCGGGCTCAAAGACGAGGTGCAGAAGATCCGCGAGATGGTCGAGCTTCCCATGCGCCACCCCGAGCTGTTCGAGCGCCTTGGAATCGAGCCGCCAAAGGGCGTGCTGATTTACGGCGCGCCTGGTGGGGGAAAGACCCTGCTTGCAAAGGCGGTTGCAAACGAGAGCGAGGCGCACTTCATCACAATCAACGGCCCGGAGATTGTTTCAAAGTTCGTGGGTGAGGCCGAGGAAAAACTGCGCAACATCTTTTCCGAAGCAGAGGAGAACTCGCCGTCAATCATATTCATCGACGAGCTTGACGCAATAGCTCCAAAGCGCGAGGAAGTGACCGGCGAGGTCGAAAAGCGCATCGTGTCCCAGCTGCTTACGCTGATGGACGGGCTGAAGGCGCGAGGACAGGTAATAATCCTTGCCGCAACCAACAGGCCAAACGCGATTGACCCTGCGCTTCGGAGGCCGGGCCGCTTTGACCGCGAAATCGAAATCGGCGTTCCTGACAAGAAGGGCCGTCTTGAGATTATGCAAATCCACACTCGCGGTATGCCGCTTGCGGAAAACGTCCGCCTTGAGGACATTGCCGCAAAGACGCACGGCTTCATAGGGGCAGACCTGCAGTCGCTGTGCAAGGAGGCGGCAATGAAAGCGCTGCGCAGGATTCTTCCGAAAATAAACTTGGAGGACGAGCACATCCCGCAGGAAATACTTGACGAGCTGCGCGTGACCAAGGACGATTTTGAGACCGCGCAGCGCGAAATCACGCCGTCGGCGCTTCGCGAAGTGTACATCGAGGTGCCCAACGTAAAGTGGGAATTCATCGGCGGCTTGGAGGAAGTCAAGAGGGAATTGCGCGAGGCTGTTGAGCTGCCGCTCAAGAATCCAGAGGCATTCACCAAGTTCGGAATCCGGCCGGTCCGAGGCATACTCCTCTACGGCCCGCCCGGCACGGGAAAGACGCTGCTTGCAAAGGCAGCAGCAACGGAAAGCGAGGCAAACTTCATTGCGGTCCGGGGCCCGGAGCTGCTTTCAAAGTGGGTGGGTGAGAGCGAGAAGGGAGTTCGCGAGATTTTCCGCAAGGCCAGGCAGGCCGCGCCGTCAATCATATTCTTCGACGAAATCGACGCAATCGCGCCAGGCCGCACAGGAGGCGACTCCGACGGCAGCCGCGTGAGCGAAAAGATAGTCAACACGCTGCTTACCGAGATGGACGGCGTGCAGAACCTCAAGGACGTTGTCGTGATTGCCGCAACCAACAGGCCGGACATCATCGACCCCGCCCTGCTGCGGCCCGGACGCTTCGACAAGCTCATACAAATCCCCCAGCCCGACGAGGCAGCCCGCAGGGACATACTCAAGGTGCACAGCGCAAAGATGCCGCTTGACAAGGACGTGGACATAACGGAGCTTGCAAAGAAGACCGAAGGGTATTCGGGGGCCGACATCGAGGCGTTCTGCCGCGAGGCTGGGATGGAAGCGATGCGGGACAAGGACGTGGAGAAGGTCTCCAAAAAGCACTTTGAACGCGCCCTTGGCATGAAGAGGCCGACCGAAGTCCAGCGCAGGCCCCAGGAAGGCTACGCGTAGGAAAAATGGAAGTGGATTGACTTGAACATTAAACTATTCGCACAGTGCACAGTAGCCCTCCTTGCGGCATCGCTTCTGGGCTATGCGTTCAGCTACATCGGCGTTGTAGGGACGGCAATAGACTCGTTCTGGAAGCTCGTCGCGTTCGACTTGGGAGCGGCAATTGTTTTCGCGTTCTCATGGCCGCACGTTCGCGGGGTTCGCAAAGGCGATGCGCTTGCAACTGACTTGTCAATGGGCAACCTGCGGATGCCGGGGTTGAACGTGATGGTCGGAACGTTCGGGATTGGCAACGCCCTTGCAGCCTCAAACGGCAGGATGGGCGAAAAAATCCGCATCCGCCTTTCTGACGGAAGGCGCGGCGAGGCCAGGGTCTTGGAATACGCCGGGACGTTCTCGCCTGCGCGCGTGCAGGTCCTTGAAATGGAAAAGCCAGCTCCCCAGCACATTATCGAGAACGGCGAGCGCCTGCTCTGAAAAAAATCAGTCAGCTGAAAGCCATTTACCTGAATGGGCGTTCGTTGCGCCGCAGCCTGCGAAGGGAAACCGCATCTGGGCCTACTTTTGCGCACAGCCTCGCGTAGGCAACTTCGAGTTCCCTCGGGTCCATTGCTGCACGCAAGTCCGCCTCGATGAGTATGGCCGGGTATGCGTAGCGCGAGTTGCCCTTGCACAGGCCGCAAACCACTTTGCTTGCAGCATCTGCCTTGGCGTGGTCGGAAAACTCAAGCCGCAGCGGCCGGTCGTATTTTGCCGCCTTCAGGTAAGTTGCAGCTGGGGTCGTGCGGCACAGGTCGCGCCCCAGGTCCTGCCTCTCGATTCTGACAAGGCCGCTGCGCTCGTTCTCTTCCAGGGCCAGTGAAAGGAACGCCGAGTCGTTTGTGGAGGAGAGGTGCTTTGCGTGCCCGGAGTAAAAGCCTGAGAGGCCCTCGGATTTTCTGAGCGCATCCAAATAATTGCGGCTCTTGGTGTCCTTTACAACTCCGACAAGCGTGACGTTTGCCGCGCTGCACTCGGAGTACAGGAAGCGGTATTCCGCAAGGAGGCGCGCAAACCCGTCGAAAGCAGCGGAGTCCTTTTGGGGCCGGTCCTGCGGGTTTGGAAAGATGCTGCCGTCAAGAAAGACCATCGAGGGAGAGAACAGTTTGACAGACTCCCTTGCGCGGCCGATTTCTGAGCGAAGCCGGATGATGGAGTCGCGCTGCATGGTTTCCGACTCGTCAAAGGAGTCCAGAAGGGCGGTCTCAAAGCCATCCAGGCCAGACGGGTGGCAGGCCTTTCTGCACACCAAGCCGTTTTCGTAGCCAAAAGCTGCGCACACCGCGCGAAAGAGCACGAGCTCGCACGACTGGTAGGTTTCGGACACTATGCCGCCGTCGATTGCGGCTATGGTGCCGGAAAAGCTTTGGTCCGGTTCGCAGGAAACGATTGCCGGCTCGCCAAGAAACGCGTCCTTTGAAACCGTTGCCTGCGCTTGGCGCAATGCTTTCGCGGCGGAGAAAAGGCCGGCCTCGAGCGCGCGTATCCTTGCAATCACTTCAGATGTGTTGTCCCCCATTTCTTGCACCAACGCCCGCCCGGCCCGGCATAAGGATATGACTTGTCTGGGAGGTAATTTATTACGGGTGTGCAAAGGCGGTTTCCGGTATCCCCTCAAAATCAAGCGAGCGCAGGCGCATCCTTTATATCGCATCGGGCGTTACTTTTATTCCATAAAGGGGAATTGCTAGGGGCTTCTCATGTCTTACCGCGGCCAGGGCGCATTCGAATACCTGTTGATGCTCGGCGGGGTGGTGCTAGTCGCAGTCATTGTCATTGTGATGGTGCAAAGCTCGGCGCAGGGCGCAAACAACGCGCTTGGGGAAAGCCGGGGCGAGTACAACAACTTTGTGACGCAGGGCGTAAAGAACACGCTTGGAATCCCCCTGCCCAGCCTAACCCCGACGCCTACTTCCACGCCAAGCTGAAACCGGCGTACGTGGCCAACGCGACGCCCCCCTACCCGAATACGGTTCCTTTTTTATTATCCGAACCATTGGTCTTTCTATGAACGTGCAACGCGGCCAGACCTCCCTTGAGTACCTGCTCATACTTGCCGGCAGCGTGATGATAGTCATCCTAACCGCAAGCGTGCTGAAAATCGCTATGGCGCCGGGGATGGAAAACCTCGCGGACAACAGCACGCCACAGCTGTGGCCCTCGCCGAGCGCGTTTGAAAATTTCACGCCAATTCCCTCGGCGTCTTCCTTGCCGTCGCCGACTCCTTCGCCGAGCCCTTCGCCGACTCCGATCAACTGCGCCTGCGGCACGATAAGCTCGCCGGGATACTACGTCCTTACAGGAAACCTTTCCGGAAGCGGCTGCATAACAATAACTTCGGACAACGTCACGCTCGACTGCCGGGGCTATACGATCAGCGGTGGCGGCGACAGCATCACGCTGCTTGATGCAAACGGGTGCACGGTGAAGAACTGCAGGATTACAGGCGCGAACTGGGCCATTTTACTCAAGTCAACGGATAACGTCAAGTGCAACCACAACACGATTTACAACAACACGATACGCTCAAGCGGCTACGGGATAGTGCTGGATGCTGCCGATTACACCAACATCTCAAAAAACGATATTGCAGGCATAAGCGTCCACGGGATAGACCTCTACAAGTCCGCTGCAGCTGCATACACGTGCGACCACAACCGGATAGAGTTCAACACCGTTAACGACTCGCAAGGCAACATCAACCTTTGGAACGCCTACTGGACGACAATACGCAACAATATTGCGTACGACTCCCACGGCCAAAGCGGCATAGCGGTGGCTGCATCCAACGTGGCAAACACCGAGATTTCCAACAACTGGGCGTGCTCAAACTCGCCCAAGGACATCATCTGCGACTCCAACAACAACGTCACCGGAAGCGGCAACACGTGCACCAAGAACACGTGCCCAAGCGTGGTTTGCAGCAGCGCGTGCACAGGGCCAGTCAACGGCGCCTGCGGTTCAGCCAGCGGCTACTACAGCGCATCCATACCGACTGGCGCGGGCCTGTGCTCCGCAGGCACTGCTTCGTCCGTCTCCGGCTCCGGGCCGTGGTCTTGGTATTGCAACGGTTCCAATGGCGGCACCAACGCAAGCTGCGCAACTGTCAATGCAACATATGCAGTAGTGTCGTTCACCACAGTAGGCACCACTAATTGGACTGCGCCTGCTGGAGTTACTGCGGTCGATTACCTTGTAGTCGGAGGCGGTGGAGCTGGCGGCGGGGGGAATTATCATGGCGGCGGAGGCGGGGCCGGAGGGTTCCGCAACGGCACCGGCTATGCAGTCACACCCGGCGCATCGTACACCGTAACAGTCGGCGCCGGAGGAATCGGCACCATAAACACCGCAGGCGCCAACGGGTCGGATTCCGTATTCGCCACAGCCACAATCACCTCGATAGGCGGCGGAGGCGGAGGAATGTACAACGGCGTGGCTGCCAAGAACGGCGGTTCTGGAGGGGGAGGAGGCTACGCATCCATAGTAGGACTCGGCACCGCAGGCCCGCCACGCCAAGGCTACGATGGAGGGCTCGCCTCCCTGTCAGCAAACTACGGCGACGGAGGCGGAGGAGGAGCAGGCCAAGCAGGCGCAGCAGGTACGCCCACCGCGGGAGGAAAAGGAGGCGACGGCCTAGCCTCGTCCATAACCGGCGTATCCGTAACCTATGCCGGAGGTGGAGGCGGGGCAATATACAGCTCCGGAACGCTGGGTGCAGGCGGCGCAGGCGGAGGCGGGGCAGGCTCAACCGGCGGGGGAACCAACGGGACGAACGGCCTGGGCGGAGGAGGCGGAGGCGCAGAAAGGGCAGGCACCGCCCTCGCAGGCTCGGGCGGCTCGGGCGTAGTCATAATCCGCTACGCGAACAACTCGTGGTCAGGTTAGCGGCCACCTGCGGCAATAAGAACTGCTACTGAAAATAACTGCTTTCCAGCTTCCTGCCGCTTTTTATTTCACAGGAAAGTGAATAATGCATATGTCCGAATACAAGCAGGCAATCGTGCTCCGCTCCGACCTTGGCATGGGCAAGGGAAAGCTGGTCGCGCAGGGCTGCCACGCAAGCATTGATGCATTCGAAAAGGCCAAGGCAACAAGGCCCGAATGGGCCGAATCCTGGAAGGCGGGCGGGTGCAGGAAGATTGTGGTGAAGGTGCGGTCCGAACGCGAGCTTGCCGGGATCTTCATGACTGCAAGGAAGGCCAAGCTGCCGTGCTCGCTGATTACTGATGCAGGGCACACGCAGATTATGCCTGGAAGCAAGACTGCGGTTGCAATCGGCCCTGCGCCTGAAGAAGAGATTGACGCGATTACGGACAAGCTGAAGCTTCTTTGAGTTTCAACAGCCCAAAAACAAACGCTACTTGTCGTCGTCTTCCTGCTGCCAGAGGGCGCGCTTCTTGTTTATCAGTTCCTTGGATAGCTGGCTCAGCAGCGAGCTTACGCGCAGGGCCTCGTCAGGGGAAAGCCGGAAGCCGACTGTTCCAACGGTGTTTGTAAGCCGGAGCGTAATCGTGCCGTCGCGGGGATAGCCGTTTGCGGAAGTCGGCTCGGCGGTCTCGAGCTTGAGGCCGCTCTTGTGCGACGCGCCGTCGTCGTCTTTGTACCAGTGCACCAGCTCGTCTTCTATCATTACGGTGGATTCACTTTGTTTGGTGGGTTGTAATGGGCACGGAAAAAGGGAATATAAGGAAGGCCGGGGCGCATTTCCGGTGAAAAAAAGAAAAATGCCTGTTCGCCTTACCACACTGCTAAAAAACTATTTCCTGTATCCTGCAATCTTTGCCTTCTCGCTTGGCTGGGTGATGCGCTTTCCTATGAAGTAGTTGACCGTGCGCTCGCCGAAAGCCTGCGCGCGCACAAAGTCCACCTCGTCAAGCCGGCCCTTGCCAAGGAAGGAGAGGTTGCCCTTGACGTTGAGCGTGAGGGTGTTGCGGACAACAGCCCCGCGCTTTTCAAATTCTGCCGCGACCTGCTTGAATGCCTCGCGCGACTGCCTGGAGTTCGAGCACAAAGCAAAGGGCGCGACGTTCTTTCCGGCCCAGTCAAAGCCCGCAGTCTGCGCAAACAAGTCCCGCCTGGAGAACACGCTGGCAAGGCCGGCTCCAGCAAAGAAAAGGTCGTAAAAGCCGTCGGAAGGCTGGTAGCCTGAGGCTGCCCACTGCGAGTAGGACATGAGGGCTGCTTCTGCACCTGCGACTGTTGCGCCGGCGTGAACCGCCTGGGCTACAGGCAGGAGGCGTGCGTCAGCCTCAAAATAAAGCACGAGGCAGCGCACGGCCATATTCAGCACGACCCATCGTCCAACATTTCCACCTTAGCACGAATCGCCTATGCAAGCCCTGTGGAAGGCCGCACAAGCGAGTACGCCCGCTCGACTTTAAGCTCGGAAAAGTCCATCCTCTCCGATGCCCAGTCAAGGAGCGTGGTGAATGCCACGTAGGAGGCCGCAATCCCCGCTGCGAACATCATCCGCTCGTATGCCACAATCGGGATCAGGGCAGCCCACTGCGCGGCAGTGTAGGGAAGCGAGTAGGCAAAGATTACCGAGCCTATCGCGTGCGCAGTGAATGTTGCGCCCAGGCTGCGTGCTACCAGGTTTTTGCTCCAGCCAAACACGCGCACTGCAACCGGGATGAGCCAGTAGAGCGAGTAATACCACGCCCCGGCACCGGAGGGCGTCAGCAGGAAAAGCGCCATGCAGGCAAGGGGGACGCCGATTCCTACTGCATCAAGCCTCTTGGTGTCTATACGGCCAAAGTAGTATGCCGCAAAGAGCATCGTCGAAAGCCGCAGGACGTTGACAAGGGTGATCGCCTTTCCAAGGAGCACGAAGTTGACAACCTGCGAAGCTGCAAGCGCAACCAGGCCAAGCCCCAGGCCGAGGAACGCGGCGACTATGGGGCCGAAGAACTGGAAGAGCGTAAAGTAAGCCGCGTTAGAGCCGATTATTGGCGCGAAGTTAACCTGCTCGGCAATCGCCGCGAACACCGCAAAAAGGCACAAGAACATGAGCTTGCGCTTTGAAAGGCCCATCGACAAATCCATATTGCAAAACCCCCCTGAACCGTATTGAAAAGAAAGCAAGTAGTTTGGAAGAATCACCGAATATTAACCCTTTTGTTTATTTTTTTTAGTTTGTTTCCCAAAGGACTGACGGGCAAGCACGGCCTTCACCTCGCCCACCAGGTAAAGCGAGCCTGCAACCAGCACCATGCCGCCTGCTTGGGCTTCTGCCTTCTTTTTTGCCTCCCAAAAGGCAGCTGCAGCAGAATCGAACTCCAAAACAGCCGGGCAATGTTTCCTTGCCGCGTCCGCCACCCTCCTGGCAGGGGCGGTCCTGTGGCAGGCAACCGGGGTCGCAAAGAACGCGGTTGCAAGCGGCGCCAAAAGGGCAACCGAGGACTCGACGTCCTTGTCATCCATCATCCCGCAGACCAGGAAAATATTCCGGCCCGCAAAAAGCGCGCTTACCGACGCGGACAACGCCTTTGCGCCTTCAGGGTTGTGCGCGCCGTCAAGCAACACGAGGGGATTTTCGGAGGCGATTTCAAGCCTGCCTGGCCATTTTGCATTTTGGAAACCTGCGGCTATCGCTTCCTGCGGAACCTTCAGCACGCCCATTTCGCCCAGCTTGCACAGCGCGGCATACGCAACTGCCATGTTGAAGCACTGGAACCTTCCGAGCAGGCCAGTCGAAAGTGTTGTAGTGCCTAACTTTGAGGAAACCTCAACCTGCGTGCCCGAAAGCGAGGTGTTTTTTTCCGCAAAGAAAAAACCGGTTCCGGCAACGGAACCTTTTTCTGCGACGGTAATTATTTCGCTTTTCTTTTCTGCGGCAACCTTCCTGATTACCCCAAGGCCGGCGCCACCGCACCCGGTGACTGCCGGCTTTCCCGGGCGGATGACGCCCGCCTTCTCAAACGCAATCTTTTCAACCGTGCCGCCAAGGGCGCGGGTGTGTTCCAGGGAGACTTGCGTGATTATCGAAAGCGCGGGCTCGGTCACGTTGGTGGAGTCCAGCCTGCCGCCCATCCCGACCTCGATCACTGCAAAATCTACTTTCGATTCGAGGAAGAACTTTAGCGCAGCTGCGGTGCTTACCTCGAACTGGCTGAGTGTCTCAGAATGCATTTTATTGTAATTTTCAACTGCTGCTTTTGCGCCCAAAATTATTCTTGCAAAATCCTCTCGCGAAATGTCCTCGCCGTTGATGCTGATGCGCTCGGTGTAATCGACAAGGTGCGGCGAGGTGTAGCGGCCGGTCTTGTACCCTGCAGCCCTGATTGCGGACTCGCAGAACGCCGAGACCGAGCCCTTGCCGTTCGTGCCAGCAACCAGGATGCAGGGCACGGCCTTGGGGTCAAACCCGAGGATGCGGCACAAGTCGCGGACCGGGTTGAGCGTCCACTCGTTCTTTGGCGGAAGAGATTCAAGAAAAGCTATTGCTGCGGAGTAGTCGTCAGCTTGGCGTTCCATTTGCAAAAACCGGTAATATGGCTTTTTGCGCAAACTGATTAATCAGGCCTTCTTTGCCTGTTCAAGGCATGCCTTCACAAACCCCAGAAAGAGCGGGTTGGGCGAAAAAGGCCGGCTTGAAAGCTCGGGGTGGAACTGCGTCCCCACAAAGAACGGGTGG
>Ga0315277_10004970_pt1 | contig 17623 bp, 23 predicted proteins | sample YL17G05_15_MG_FD_203695 | JGI IMG/M metagenome (GOLD analysis project Ga0315277, IMG submission 203695) | Sediment microbial communities from Yellowstone Lake, YNP, Wyoming, USA - YL17G05_15 | ecosystem: Environmental > Aquatic > Freshwater > Lake > Sediment | place: USA: Wyoming | collected...
GCGGGCACCGGAAATCCTTTCTCACTTGTAAAAAAAGGTTTTCAGAAATAGCCTTTCTGAAAATCCGGTGTCAGCTCCACTCAAAAAGGCTACTGTGCTTCTTGAACTGTCACCGTAATTTTCCTGATGTTCTTTCCTGCGAGGTTTTCCATGCTAAACTGAACGGATAAGACGTAGACTGCTACGCTTGCAACTTGCTTCTGTGCGCTAAACACTTGTTCCGATCAGTGCATCTATATCAATTTTGCTGTTAGCTCCTATTTTATGGATGCCACCCGTCACGTAGTCCTCAAGGATTAATGGCCCCCCAAAACAGTTATAGTCTCCAGCGTTGATCTCTTCAATACAGTACTTCACTTTATTCGTCCCACTTGTCTTATGGCACGTGACGCCCATGATCACGTTGTATGTTGAACCATCAATCTTCAAGCCGTCGTAAGTGTTGTCTGCCGTCAACTGCGAGGCTATCTTGATTTCACTGTTACATATATTCATGCTTCGGCATCCATTCTGAAGAACCATGCCATTATGTGATGGACTGTCGATTTTTGCGTCAGCCACCCGTACTCTTTGGCAGTTGTTGAAAATGGCTGAATCAAACCCGCTTTGGTGGCCCCAGTATGGAGCGTGGAAAAAGCTGGACGTACAATGGTCGATGTAGGCCCCAGCACTGTACCACGCGTAGATATCGCTGTCCGTGACGTTGGCCATGTGCATCCCTTCGCCCCCGCATTGATGTGTTTCAAGACGTTCGATGTACACGGGGCCACAGTTCACGTTGTTCGTGTGGTTCAGGTAAATTCCATGTTCCTTGCAGTTTCGGGCCTTAACTCGAATCAATGCCTCGGTGTAATAGGGTTCCCAATCCGTGTACTGCAAATCTTGGTTTGGATTGAACATGACGCCGTTACCGCTGGACTGATTAGCGCTGTTGCCGTCAATGTAGATTTCCTGAAGCACGACTGCCCGTACGTTCGTTGGGTCTTTTAGGACGATTAGGTCTTTGTTCAAGTTGTTGATGGGCTTCAGAGTTGATGGCCCTAGAAGGTTGCAGTACTGAGGCATCTTAATCTGGTCTTCCATGTTCAAGAAATCGTCGTTCAACTGGACAGTTTCACTTGAAGTGCGAGAATCAGCGGAGACAGCGTCAAGAGCCGCTTGAATGGCTGCTGCAGGAGTGCTTAAAGGATAAGTGGTAACTCCGCCTGTCTTGCCGTTGGCGACGTAAACGTAGTTTGCGTCCTTATAAACGCAGTATTCATATATGGCTCTAAGCATGGGGGAAACAGCTTGAGACTGAACCTGAGTTCCATCCCAGTACTCGAGGCGATGCGTATCCTTCGCGTACCACTGTCTGCCTTCTTCAAGCAAACCCCACCCGGATGTGCTGGGTCTCGTTGCTCGTTTTTCCGGTTCATAATACTTACTCATATCTGTTCACCTAAATTTAAACGCAAATGTAATTGAAGCCTATCGCCGAAGCGTAGGCACTGTCAACAGCAACCACAAACTGGATGCTGCTGTGACTCGTAATTTGCCACCGTTTCCCGCCTGTGTCACTCGTCGGGCTAATCACGATGCTCATCGGATCCTTGCCCAAGTTATGCATTACCGTCACGCTGGTACTGTTCGCGGGCAAAGTGAAAGAGCCCTTATCAAAATCCGTCATGTCACGCACACACATAGTTGAAAGTGATGTCAAAACTACATGCTGAATCGATGGACGCGACAAACTGGGTGCTCGTTACACTTGTGATTATCCACCGTTTTCCAGCGGCATCAGTGATCGGACTAACAACGACCGCAGTCGGAACTACGCCCAAACTGTGAGTAACGATTATGCTTGTGGTATTAGCTACAATCGTGAAGGCCCCGACAGCGAACGTAGCCGAGCTGCCTGGCGGAACCCCACTGCCAAGAGAATATGATTCTTCCTGAAGAGTTAGCGTGAATTTTCGTATATTCTTGCCACCCAAGTTTTCCAGCGTATACGTGACGTTAAGCACAAGTACGGGCACGAGATTGACTGGACGAACCGGCAGGTCACTGTAGAATAGGACTGTATTCCCATTTCCAGCGGCAACCTGGAAATAATTCGCTAAACTATTAGCCCAGACGACGTCCTGCTCCACGCAGTCGATTATGTACGTGCGAATGAGGCCGTACACTTTTACTTTCCGGGTGTATTGGCTGCTGCTCCAAGCATCCCACTGACTCGCCGAGATGATTACTCCCTCAGCCCATTTTGTGACAGTTAATGTTTGCCCGTCAAGAGTCGTGCCCATCAATGCTCACCTTGCATCGACTGCGATTACTCCTATACAGCCGCCGAGGCCGTACACGACAAGATTGTTGTTTGAGACGTCCACGATGTCAATCGTGTACGTGAAGTTTACGAGATCCATGCCTGAGAGGCTATTGTAATAATCATCAGCAACTCCGAAGGTTACTCCATGGATAACGCCGACTCCAACGAACTTTGTTGGATTCAAGAACCAAGGCTCAAGAATACAGTAGAGCGTGCTGCCCTGGCTGAAGTAAATGTTAACGGGTATGTGTACCGTACCTGCAAGAATCCATGGACACGCTATAACGCTTATGATCACTACCGTGCTCGCGTTGCGCTTGCTTATCGTCACCGTATGGCTCGATCCAACAGCGAAGGATCCTGCAGTCTTTGCACTTGCACAACCCACAGCATCCACGTCTTGATTGCGTTCATCCCAAGAAATCTGAGCAGCATCAACCGAAACACTTACGCCGTTAGTGAGGTTGTCGTCGATATTCTCAAAGTTCGTATCTCCCCCGGCTGTTGAGGCGAAACATTGAACTAGATAAGTAGCGTTTTGCAGAGCGCCCACAGGCGTGTTACGATTTGCAACTGTGAGAGCGATGCCTGTGCTATAGGTGCGGACGCTGGCGCCTTGCTGGTCATTGAAGGCGCTTAGGCCTGCTTGGAAATTCTTGATGGCAACTGTGTAGGCTGCAGATGATACGTACCCCTCAACCTTCACGTCATACGTGCCGGCTGCTAACCAAATGGCAAGCCCATAGGATGTATAAACTCCTGTTGGCTCAAGCCCAAAAACGTAGTTGGAACCAACCTTTACGCGTACATATCCTATAGAGCCATTTAGCAAGATGTCAAGCTTGATGAGCAAGATTCCGGCAACAGCTAATACTACGTTGCCATAATCATGCATCGTGCCCCAGGCAGCCTGCGTGTTATAAGGGTATTGCGTCGGGTCGTTAATGAGGTTGCTTTCCTGCGCTACGAGTCTTTCCTGTTCAGCTAGAATCGGCATTAGGCTACAAACACGCTCCCAGATCTGATACGTTTCTGTGTTGCCGCTGCACCGCTGCTCGTGGGCTCGACGATAGTCGTTTGTAGAGCCTGCAGGACCTGTTTTGATGCTAGGTCAACTGTTGCTTTGTCCGCGCTGCCCTCAATATTCACAAGAGGAGCTGTAATGGTAACGTTTACAGCTCTTCCCCCACCATCAGGAACAGCCAAGGTTCCACGGCCTAGACCTGCCCAAGTATTCACTGCACCGCCTGCTCCGGGAATAAGGGTTTGTGCAGCTTCAGTCTTCATTTTGCCCAGCAGCGCCGTTTGCCAATCTCGCAGCTGCGTCAACTTCGTCTCGTACTGGCTGTTCATCGAGTCAATCTCGCTTAGAACAGCGTCTTTCTCGCTTCCCGTGAGAATTGCAGCGTAATCTGCCATTTGCTTAATCTGCTTGTTATGCTCAGTCGTCATCTTCGTAATCGTGTCACCGATATTCATGGCCATCGTAGCCACTTTATTCGTACTGCAACTGGTGTATGCTTGCATAGCGTTCTGAGCTTCTCCGACAAGGCCGTGATTAATGAGGTCGGTTACGTCGCTGGCCATAACACTCATCTTGTCCGTAGATTCATCTGCCAGACTAGACATCTTGCCCGTTGAACAGTCCTTGAACGCTTGTATATCCGCCTGAGCCTTGTTAACGAGTTGCTCGTTTATCACGGCTGGAATCTGGTTGATCTTCGCAATTTCCTTGTCATACTCTCCCAGAAGAGCTTCTTTACTGCCTATCACGTTGTCGATTTGCTGTTGCAAAGACTTGTACGCATCCGTGTTCTTGTAGTTTAGACCGTAAGTGACTTCTAACCCGGTCTCTTCCTTTCCTAGTTCGCCGAGCATCTGGTCCGTTGCGGTGATAAGCTGCTTTTTGCTGTCAGCAAGATTCTTCAGTTTCACGTCATACGTATCCGCCGAGCTTGACGTCATGATAAACTGTTCTTTGAGGTCGCTGAGACTCATCTCGAGAGGCGAGAGATTTGCCAGGACCTGTTGCTGAGCGGCAACGTATTTGATAGTCATGTTCCCAGCATTGTCCATATCTTGTCCGAACGCTTGTATAGTCTTAGAGGTCTTGGCAACTACTTCATCAACTTTCGCAGTTGCTACAGAAGCATTATTAGCTCCCGTAACCCAGCCGACAAAGCCTGAAACAGCCCCTGCAATAGCACTGCCAACAGCAGCCAGATCACTTCCAAGAGCATTGATACCATTCCGAAAAGTCTCACACGTATTGTACGCATAGATGATCCCCGCTACGAGGGCTGCGATTGCTGCGATGACGAGGAAGATGGGGTTTGCATCCATAACAGCGTTCAACGCAACCTGTACGCCAGCCCAGATTTCCGTTGCGTTGGATACTATGCTTATGATGCTGATAAGGCTGGGAATTACTGAGAGCGCCGCGAACATCATGGAATTGTTCAAGTTCTGACTAGACAGCTGAGCCCTTTCAACAGCTACGTTATAGGCGTTCTGGGCAATGCTCAGCTTATCCAACGCATCTTTAGCTTGCGTACTGGCTGGACCGTATTTGGCGATAACGTCGTTATAGGCTGTTTGAGCTTTTTCAAGGGTTTCCGTGCTTCTTTGAACCATAAGGTTTGCCCTATCGACGCGAACCTGAGCTTGCTCAATCCTGTCATAACTCATATACAAGCCCATTCCCGCCATGGCAAGGCTGTTCATGCTCATCGCGGAACTTGAAAAGCTTGTCTTGAGCTCTTCATTTGCGGCGGCAACTCCCTGCGTGCTGCCTTCAACATCATTAAGCGTGCCCTGCATAGTGGCGCCTACATTAGCAATGATCTCTGAAGCCTCGTCATACGCGACAAGGTGGATCTCTACTTCACTGCTGCTCATTCAAGGCTCCTCATTATTTTCTCTGCTGATACCACTTAGGCCATTCGATTAAGAACTGAATTTGGAAAGGCGTCAAGCTGCCTATGTACTCTAAGGTGTATCCGTACTCATGGGCGATGAATCCGATTGCCTGCGCTGATCCACTAATGCTAAGCCACTCGCTGAGAACGGCTTCTTCTGCGGAAAAAAACTCCCCTGAGTCTGCAACTTCATCAAGAGACGCACGACAACTTCGTAAGGCATCTCCTTGACTTCCTCAAACGTTAAACCTTCATTCGCAGGCGCTAGCTGCTTCCACAGCAATGCTATGCTCCTGTCCCTGTTGTCCTTGTACTTCTCAGCAAGCTCGATGAGCTCATTGTAACTCAGCAGCACATACCGGATCGTGCCAAGGTCCTCATCTACAATTTCGCGTATCTGCTTTGCTTTCCGGACAAGCTCTTTCGGATTGAAGATTTTCGTGCGTTCTCGTTTCTCAGCTTCAAGCTCTTCTAACCGCTGCTGCATCTCAGTAACTCTAGCCCAGTCAATTTCTCCTTCCTTCAAAGTTTTCACCTCAAATCGTTATATGAACGTGATTATTATCCTCTGAAAAAGAGGGGGGAAAGGTTTAGAATGCGCTTATTACGATGTCGCTGGCTTCTCCGGCTACTTTTTCGCTTACGATGCCTTTCTGGTCAACCTTCATGCTCCATGCCGTGAAAGTGCAAGTCTTGTACGTCCATTTTTCCTTGCCCGTTCCAGTGCCTGCTGGCGCGATGATTATGTCCACGCTTGTGCCACCGTAAACATACTGCTGATAAACCTTGTCGATGAACATCTTGTCAATGCTGAATTTGAAGTGCTTATTCCCATCTTCCAAGATGCTAGGCTTGTCACTTGCTAATGCGTACTCTTTGATCAGGTCAACGCTCATTTCATCCGTGAAGCCTTGAACGAAGCCTATAGTGACTGCGGAGCCTGCGCTTGCCTGGATAACGCCGTTACGACCTACTAAGGGGGTGCTCATTACGTTTCTCACCTCGATTCAAGTTTATCGTGACGAGATTGTGCAGATAGTTGCAGAGAACAATCTCCTGCGCCTCGCGCCTATGACCCGCAAAAAAGTGTTCAAAAATACGTTCATCCAAGCCATAATCCCACTGGCCATTAATCTGCCGGCAAGCCTCTTCAAAAGTCAAACACTCTGCATACTCATTGAGAACGTCGTGCGTGAGAAGCAGGAAAAGACCTAGCCATTGACGATAATATCTGTCCGTGTCGGCAAGGTATATCAAGGCTTTCCGGCTGAGCTCCAAAATATTCAAGAAGTGCCGATCGCGCAAGTGCTCCAACGTCTGGCGGGGAACGTCATCGAAGCGGCCGCAATATGCTTCTATCCTATAAGTTTGGAATAGCTTCTGATAGACTTGCTCGAGGAGCTGTGTCTGAGGATATGTAGGCCTTGGATCTGGCAGCAGACGGTTGAGAAAGCGTACTGCAAGATTGAGCAGTTTCTTCCGTACGTGAAGCTTCACCCACTTATCCAAGGAAGCTTCACCTAAACATTTGCGAGGCAAGACCTGCTATTCCATTCCAGATTTCCTGCTGCACCTCATCCCTATGCAACTCAAACGCTCGGGTCATGAATAACCTGGCAGCCATCCGCCTCGTACCCCATTCGACATAGGGCGCGTAGAAAGCGCGCGCGTAAATGACGAAGGCGCATGAACCAATCTCTTCCATGTTCTCCGTGCTCAGCAAATAACCCGTGCGCACCGGCGTGAAACTTCTCATATCCTCAAGAATACGAAGGCTCACAAGTGCCAAGCTACTCTGTACATTCTCTTTGAGCGCGTCGCTAAAACGGTTAAGATTCAAAACTAGTTCTGTGCCGCCTCGTACGCTTGCCTGGAAGGATATGCTCAAGATGTCAAGCCTCAAGTTGGAACTACGTGAAAATTGACGCATGCTACCTGAAGCGTCAACCTGACTAAGTCGGATCCTTCAACCTTCGTAATTTCCCTTTCAACATAAACATCCACAATTCCCGATATGCCTAGCTCTTTTGTGTGAAGGATCCTATAGACCTCGTCACGAATAAGCTTCCGGACGTCTGCAGCTGCGGCAGGAGTAGTCGTGACTTTCACGAGTACGTCGACGATTATTCTTTCGTGTTCAAGCCATGCTTCCCTGCTTAAGGGATCATTCTGGAGAGCTCCTGTAGGATTATAGCAGCTGACCCCCTGATTTTTAGTGCTAGCCAGAAAAGAAACTGTGTCGACGCGTGTTGTCTCCCAAAGGATCTCGCTGGCTAAGGGCGAGGCTAACGTCCAATTTGCCTGCAAAACTTGGCTGACGAGCACGTTATTCTCAGTCATGCCTTGCCCTTCTAGGTGCCTGGAGTCCTAACTTCGACGTCTTCCCCATTATCAAGAAGCTGCTGCAACTCCTGCGAAGTCACTAACCGCTTTTGGCCACGACAATAAATGCTTACGTAACTGCCTTGCCAGATGCTGCGCGCGGTCCCTGCTGAGGCCAAGCTTTGAGGGACACTGAAATCGTAAGGTCCTGACTCTACGGGATCTCCAGGTATGTTTTGGTTGCTCATGGTGACAGCAGCGGCCCCTGACTCGTATCAACTTCTCCAGCTAAGCTTGGAGTGAACACTGCAGCAACCGTGGACAGGTTCAGCATGTGTCTAGCTAAATCTTCTTTGAAGCCCTGTAACGTCGCGGTGATCGCTTCCTTGTATGGTCCTGCTCTGGCAACCCGAAGATCCCCAAGGAAGTAGTCGAAGACGCCAACAAGCGACCCGCCCATACTCACAACGAGAACACGAATACAAGCTATATCCAGAGCGCAGTTATAGGCCACAGAGTACTTTGGATCTGTAGTAGCGAGCGAGGGGACTCCCAATATCGAAAGTATGTAATTGTTCGCAAAGGTTACGTATGCTGCAAGGGTCGTATCAGCGATTTTCAATCCGTAAACATTGTACACGTGGTTAACAGCATCATACGTTGCGTTCAAGGCTGCCTGAACATCACTCGCAGCAATCGGAAAAGCTCCTGCAGGAGTAACGGGTGCTCCTGTACCGATAGGTTGCCAACTGAAAACGTGATTTGCATCTGGGTCAAACATGCTTATGTTTATGCGAAAAGTTGTCGCTCCCGGATTGCTAGGCCAGAAGCCTCTACCGCCCAAGTCATCCTGCGGGGTTAGCTGAATCTGATCTATCGTAGGCGTGAAGCTGAGACCGTGCGGTACGTCAACATAAGTATTTCCAGCGGTTATTGTTGCTGAACCCATCCTTAACCCCTCGTCTATTTCATTTGATTATGAACCCAGCTTTGCAGACCACGTGAAGTCGTAGTTTGCGCTTGCCGCTGTCGCAGGCGTCATGTTGAACATTGCTACTTCATATACGCAGACCGTGCAATTTGCGGCAACACTCGCCGAAAGGCTCAGACGCACATATCTAGCAGAGACACATTCAACCTGACTATCGACTATAAGCTCGCTAGTCGGATTTACACGTTGAAATGCTCCCGTTGCCGTGTTATAGTTCCAGTTTGTGCCGTCATTGGAATAGTACCAGTACCCGGTTAGAGTGCAGGTTTGATTGACGAGCAAGCCTACTTTCGTAAAGACTTCACACGTATACGTTGCTCCAAGGTTATAATCAAGAGTACCGATGACCTGCGAGCCCGTCGCATTAGTCGTTCCGTTCGTTGTGCTTGTTGTCCAGTCGCCGTCCGTGCTGTTAGCCAAGCTTGTCGGCGCAACACCCCAAGCCGTCGTAGTCGGAGTTATTCCCAAAGCAACATTCGGCAGCACTGCCGGCTGAGTGAGCGTAACCGTTATGTACGTGCTATTCGCACTCCAATAGAAACCTCTTCCACCTAAATCGCTTTGCCAGTTAATTCCAACATTCATAGGTGTGCCATTGAGTCCATGTGGAAAACTGTAGGATACGCTACCGCTGGGAAAAGTCGCTGCACCGTTACCTTCGGTATTCCAGCCATGATTATAATGAATTCTTGAGCCCGTCCCATAATCAACCAGAGGAGCAGCGCCATACCCGTAGAAAGTGTTATCTTCAACGAGGGTTTCCGCTACGCTTGCAGCAGCGATTGCGACGCCGTAATGTTCAAAATTGTTTCCATTTTTACCATTGAACTCGCAGCTAATTATGCGCGTGTAACTTGCAGCTGTCCCATAGAGGAAGATGCCATCATACGTGTTATTCGCGCTTGCACTGTTCTGGATGAAGTGGCAGCTGATGAAGCTGCAGGTTGAGCCGTTCAGCCATACGCCGTGATAACCGTTTTGTCGAAAGTCATCGTCTGTCCAGTCAAGGTAGCCGCCGCCCGTCATGTTGAGGCCGCACTGCCCGTTTAACATGAATTTGCTGCCGATCATGTGGCCGCTGGATCCGCCTGTAACGTGTATTCCGTCAAGCAGGTTATATTCACTGATGACATGGAAGAAGCTGTAGCCCCAGAACTGACTTGTGTAAATGCCATACTGCGCGAAATGAGTGATATACACGTCGTGAAGAGATAGGTCCCAGAAGGTGCCGCCTGCCGTTGGTTCAATGTATATGCCTGATCCTTGCGTGTTCATTCCACTGTTGCCCGTTATGGTCATGGAATATATTTCTGCTAAAACGTTCGTTGAGCTATTCTTGTATTCGAAGAGGTTGCAGTTTGCATTATCTGCAAGCTGCAGTATTGTTATGCTTGGGCCTTCGCCTTCTATCCAAATATGCTGCTTCATGATTATTGGCGCGGTAAAGTTGTATGTTCCCGCTTTCATGAGAATTCTTCCGCCAGAAGAGCCCACAACTGTTAGGTTTCCTATCTCGCTGTTTACGACTGCGCTTATGTTTGTGTTTTGAAGAACCGTGCCATCCGTGCCATTCTTCGCGAAAAAGTTCCCGGCGCCATTCGTTGTGATGATATAATTGTACGCGCCCGTAGGGCTTGCAATAGTATCCGTTCTGTTCAATCCGTTCCAGACTAGATTGTTCAAGTTTACGGTCGTGCTGTTTATCGTAGCCACAAGCAAGTTCCCGCTGGAGTAATTGAAGACGCTGTAGGCTAGGCCAGCTTGGTAATACGCGAATACGCCAGAGTTAAAGTCATCAATGATACAGGTTGCTCCAGAGGCGACGGTCCAAGTTATTCCTGTTGCGCCTTCGTCAAGGATGAATCTTACGTTATTCAGAACAGTTACGGATGCTGTGTAGCTTCCTGTTTGAACGTGAACGCTGCCGCCGGCACTGCTAACATTTCCAAAACCATCCATAATTATCTGGCTCTGATTTGCAAGAAACTCCGTAAGATAACCGCTCTGATTCATCAAACACGCGCCAGCGCTATGCTGGATGACAAGGTACGTGTTGCTCTTCTGAAAGGCGCTGAGGCTGCTGTTCACTGGAATATCAAGCCTATTCTCGATTGTTTGAACACGAGCTTGAACATCAACATTCACGTTGATGTTTGCACCTAGATAAGCAGCAATTCCAGCACAAAGGAGAATAGCGCAGATCAGAACTGTTTTTACAGGGGTTAGACTGTTCAGGTTGATGTTTAAGGATCCTTTTGAGGTCTGTTGTTGATTCATGCTTTTTGTCACTCCCATGACTATGAAGATTATGCCACGTGGCATACTTTTGAAGCCTGTTCGGCGCGCGAACAGACCTATCGACCATACAGTCTGTTGAGTAACCTGTGTACTCTGCAGTGCAGGCAAATCTCATATTTGCCGCAGCTGCAATGCCTGCAGAGATTCTTACTCAACCAGACGACGAAACTGTTAAACATGGCACTTTCAGCTTTCAGCCTTGGCCAGGGAGAAAGGAGAGCTGCAAAACGCACACTCCAACCTTCCTAGAAACTATCTTCGGAGAAGTGAAAGAAGATGGTTTTTGAATGCTGGCTGACGTGCAAAAATGTTAACTAAAAAAGGGGGGAATTCATGCTTTAACTGTTTGCTTCGCAACGTTTATCCTGCTGGCTTTCCTGCGTGGTAGTTTGGGTTTTGCATGGCAGCAAGGGTCGCGTCAATGTATTGTGTTGCTAGCTTGAGGAAATCAAAGGTTGAATCGTAGCCGATGACGCTGCCTAACCCAATAACTCTGCCTACATCTGAGACAAGGGTTGCAGGCGGATAAAGCACCAAGTACCCATTCACTATGTTGATTGCCCAGCTCATATAGGATCCTATAGAGGTTTGAGTGCTGCTGGTTACTTTTGAAGCTGTTGACGTGCTAGAGGTTGAAGGTGTCTGTAGGTCGGCAACGCTTGTGTTGAGGACGTCGTTGAGGCCCCATCCGTAAACGAAGCTGATCAACACGATACCTAATATGCTTGTTACGTTTTCAGGTATCGTGAACGTTTGGAATGTTGCCGCTGCGCTAGCAAAGCTCGTGATGAACGCTAAGATTGCAGTTGCTGTGTAGGTGTGGTCCCAGGAAGCTCCTGCCTGGAGTTTCTTGAGACTCGGTAGCAAGGTTCGCAGGAGAATAGCGATTGTTATGGCTGCGAAGCTGATTATCACTTGCGTGTCGTTCATGTCTTTCTTTCCTTTCACCATTAACTGGTGAACTGTGAAGAGACGCTCGAGAAGGAACGTCTCATGTAATATGTGAGCGTGAAATTGACCTTAGAAAAGGGGGGAAAGAGGGTTGTAGCTACTTTGTAGCTTACTTGGGTTTAGGTTGTTTTCAGTCCTGTTATTTGGACGATAGCGTCTCCGCTCAAGACTACAGGCGAGTACCTTGTTGTAAGCGATACATCTACGCAGTCGAAGTCTTTCTTGAGCTCCAGATCCGTCATCAACGGCCGTTTAATGACGAAGAAGCCCATAGGCGCGTAGGCGCCGCTTGGATTCTCTCCAGTGCTAACCATGTATGCGGTGCCAGCTGATTGTACAGGTGTTACGAGAACTTGTATGTCGCCGTAGATTGTGCCGATTACGCCGCCCTTCATGATTTTCTCGCCGTAATGCGCCCACAAGCTGAACATTGGCAGCTCGTATAGGTCCCTAGCGTTTATGGGGTTGCAGATGAAGTGTGTTGGCTTGAAGCTTTTAGATTCAATGTAGCTTTTTGCCCAGAGAATATCCTCTTGGCCTACTCCGTAGGCTGTGCCTGCGCTGACTTGGAAGCGTGTTCCTGTGCTGCCCATGCTCCAGCCTGTTGCTCCGCTGCTGATTCCTGCGCCGGCGCCTATTACGCTGAGACAGTCATAGTCAATCGTGTAGGCCATACGTCTTGCTAGACGTCTGAGCTGCTGCTCGATCACTGGAATGTAGAAGTCTTCGATGTTTTCGCGGACAACCCTTTCACGTTGGCCTTTCTTGTATGGCGTTACGGTCACGTATGATAGCGGCGTGAAATCCATTGGAATCTCAACGCCCGGGCTAATCTCGCTTATAGCTGCGCTTCGGCTGCCGGCTTCCTTAGCGAAGGTTGCTGTTCTACCTGCCACTAACGGGAATTCTGGAAGTAACTGTTTGATCATCAGTGCGGGCATTGTTAGCTCGATGATTTTCTTGTGTAAGGCTGGATACGCTACTGCGCCAGTATCAACCCATGTAAAAGCGTCTGGTGTCATGCTCATTACTAATCACCTATACGATGAAGATTACTGCTGAGGCCCCGCTAGCCGCGCCGATCTCGCAGAAAGCAAAGAATGCTAGGTGCTGATTGAGAATAGTCGCTATTGCAGCGCTTGTTCCGGTGAGGTCTGTCGCCGTAAGAATTGCTAGTGTTTGAATTGTTCCGCCTGGTCCTGCACTAAGGAGATCTCCAGCAGTGATTGTTCCGTAAGCTTTTGCTCGTGCTCTTCCACGCCAGAGAACAGATACGCTCTTGCCGAGAGCTGCAGATGTCAGGCAGACTCCGCAGTACTTGACTCCTGGAACAGTTGCTGGTTTCCTAACGGTTTGATCAGCCGTGAGCTCTACGACTTGACCCATCGTTAAGATTTCGCCAGCGATTTCCCGAGTAATGTACCTGTCGCTAATGTGCGGGCTAGTGCCTTCAAAAGTGTCGCTCATAGTCCTTCACCCTTCGCTTGCCCTGAAAAGGTCGTGTTGCCCTGCTCCCTCATTTTCGCGTTAGCCTTCAGAAAATCCTTGAACCAGGGTGACGATGGACCAGTTGACTCTTGATCCATGTCTTCAGTGCTGATTAAGCCTTTTCCATGCGCGCGTGCGCCTGCTTGCTGAGGCTTCTTTTCCTCGTCCTCGTCGTCATCTCGATCGTCTACAGCATCAGCTCCAGGATCGGCTTTCTTTCCTTTCTTGGCTGCTTCTGCTGATTTGCCCGTCTCGGCAGATTCTGCGCTTTCGCTCATTTTCTTGCTCAGCTCGCTCAGCTTTCTAGTCAAGGCATTTTTTGTTGCGCGCCTTCCAACTTCAGCCTCTATTTCAGCGATTTTCTTTCCCAGAGCATCGATTTCTGCGCCTTCAGCCTTCATTAGTTGATCGCCTAGGCTTTTCAGTTGATTCTGCATTTCCTCGTATGTTACCTGCTTTGGTGCTCCCTCTCCGGGAGCAACGTTAACTACGCCTTGTGCTTGATGCGGAGAAGCCGCTTGCTGCCCATTCTGTTGTGCAGACAATGGCTTCACCTCTTTGTGTTCGTTCGTTTTGTTTTCAGGTTCTTGCACCTCTCGGTTAGAACCCACATCTTCGTTACCGTCAAGTAACTGTGAACTGATACGTACACGAAGAGCAAGAAGCCTCTTCAAAACTTGTTTACGCGCCTCGAGCACGCCCTTCTCCTTAGAATCAACATTCGCCCTGAAAGACTCGAGATCAGGTGACCAAGCCTTTATTCTGCAGGTTACGCTGCTCTTGTCCGTGCAGGCGCCGCTAACACATGCTCCCTCGCACATTCGTATGTTAGATTGGCTTTCGTTCATTGCAGCTGCGAAGCCAACAGGCTTAAACTCCGTCGTCTTATACGCAGGGCTCGCAACGATGCTGAGCTCGCGGACCTTCGGTTTATGAACGACTTCCCAGGCACCCGGGCACAAGTGTACAAGCATACCTTCGTTACGAGTCTGTTTCTTGCACTTGCTGCATTCAACGTTGTCGCTGTCAACTTGAACGCTTACATGCGTCAGATATCCCCTAAGCACCTTCTGGATAATGCTTGCGTCGCCGATTTCAGCGCGGAACCAAGCAGAACTTCCTAGGTTCTTGGCTTCTGGAACCTTTCCTATCACGGCCAATGCGCTTTCAGCGTGATCAATTCGGAGCTGTGCACCTTGAAGGCTGGAGACGAAAAAGTCAAGGTCTTCCGGGGGAACTTGCCACTTGTTAGTATTCACGGTCGTATCGATTGCTGTGCCTTCAATGTTGATCAAGCTCTCCTTAACTGCTAGCTGGGCGTCTTGGCCGATCTGCGCTTTAAAAGGCACGTAATACTTCAGTTTCATGCTTTACATCCTCTTTCGCGTTAATTCGTGACAGTAAGCCTTGAAGCGGTCTGGATCTTCAAGGAAGCTTTTCTTGCTGTCACCGTAACCTTCTAACCGTTTTTTCAAGGGTTCAGGAAGCCCTCTATAATCAGGGTCATCCGGCTGCCACCTGACAGTTACTCCCTTAGCTAGAGCTGCCTTGATGATTCGTTCAGTTATGAATGCTCTTGCAGTAGGACCATAAGCTCTTCGGTGACCAATGTGACTCCAATACGTAACTGCTGCTCGAACGTGTTCGTCGTCGATGGGATAGTTGTAGCCGACTGGATCCGCGAAGCTGTTTTCTGGGATATCCTTGTATTCGCCTGGTTTGGTAAAGCTTGCGTTTGAGCCCCTCTTGTAACCATACTTCTTTTCCCTGCTGCGCATCCTCTCCTCGAGTGCGGGATCTGCAGAGCAGAAGCTCATGAAACCATAGAATTCCGCGATACTTTCTTCATTGTACGTCACAACATCAACTCCTAATAATTATGACTTGATAAGCTCATTTCAAATCACCGTGAAAACTGAAAAGAATGATGAGTAGCCAGAGCCACTAAAACCCGAAGGCTTCGATAGGCTCCGGCATGCACTCATCAATTGGAAACTAATGTCTTCCTTTCCAAGATACGTTTTTGAAGTGCTATTCCTAGCTGCCTGTAAACTTCCTCGATCTGACGCTTCTCAAGTTCAGCTTCAACCTTCTTCCGGTTTTCAGCATATACTACGCGCTCCTCAAAAGTCAAGCCTATATTTGTCTGTTGACTACGTTTCCCCAAAGACTAGTCCTGCCCTAGAAGTCGTAGACTTTCATTTGAACAGTAGTAAGCTCTCCGATTTTTGCATGTATCGTGAGCTCAACGAGAAACTCAACTACCTTCCCATCAACGTAAACATGAGTACCGGATGCCAAGCCATTTGAGTCTATGATAATATTCCTTCCTTTGAAGTGGAGAGCAGGAGCGATGTCTTGAGTTTCTTTCGTTTTGAGGCCTAGCTTAGACTCTGGAGAAATAACCTGAGTTATGGGTAGCTTAGCTTCTATTTTCTTTCTAAACTTCTTGATCCGTTCTTGCTCACGGTCTACCTGAACGCAGGCGCACAAGTCCAAGGGAAGACCGCATTTTGGACAGCTCACATTCTTCGATACTGTAGGCTTCTTTTCAACTCTTCTTACGCTCGGCTCTGTAGGCTTCTGAGACGTTTTCCTTCTGTTCTGCGTGTAATCTGTTGTAAGAGCCCAATGCTTCTGATAGATTGCTTCTGGCTTTCGGTCTGCGAATTCCGGCGCAAGCAGCTTAGCCCGTTCCATTGTTGTGCCCTTGACTTCATCCCAACGTTTCAAAAGTCTTTCTTCGTCTTTCAGATTCCAGCTGCCTTTTCTATATTTCCGCTTGGGTTTCTGGGGAGTCTTAGCGGAACTTTCAGGCTGCTTCTCAGGTACTGCTGGAATTCCCGTAGGCTTCTCACCCTTCAGAGGAATCAGCGTAAAGGGCTTGGCAGGGTCGCCGAAGTCTGTTTCAATAACGTCAACGTCAAGCTGTGCTTCCCAGTCAGGATCAAACTCGTATCCAGGCACGACAAGGCAGGGACCGTAAGGCGGACAATCACGCACTGGAAACTGTTCTCGTAATTCCTGAAGTGTTACCATGAATTATTATTTACCTGCTTTCTTTTATAAAAGCTTTGAATTATGCATATACGCGTTCAAGCACCTTCTGCGATACTCGTTCCATGCCTTCAAATCTGAAAAGTAGCTAATCTCGCTTTTCAAATGCTTCTCCAGCCACTGGCGAACTGCTGCTGGAGTTTTGAAGCGGTCCTTGCTGAAAATGTAGTTCTGAATTTCCCACCTGTCCGAACCCTTCACGCGCGCATAAGTAATTTGAACGCCATCCGTAATGTCCTTGACTCTGAACCTGTCGAACCTTCCAGGATCCGCAACCCTGTACCTAAACGTGTTATCCGTTTCATCAAGGCCTGCTGCCTGGAGACGCTCATGATCCTTAACAAGGCCCTTTACTTCGTCATCAGTCAAATCGGGATGCTCACTGCGTTCCTTCTTGAATTCCTTCTCAAAGTCGAATACCATTCGAGGCCCTTCCTAGTTTGCTAGTCCTTCACATATCGTGAGCAAATGCTTAAGCAGAATATCCTTGATTTTCTGGTACTTACGATTCGAGCTCTGGTCAATGATGATTACGTAACTGTAAAGTTTGGGGGGCATAACAACACCCATAAGCCTATTCAAGCGGTAGCCAGCAGGAAGCTTCTTGTACTCTAGCCTTCGACGTCGACACCACAAGCAGCTAAGGTGAGGCCTACGCATCTCTGCCGTGTATCCACAAAGACTACTGCAAGCCATACGAGGCCACCACTTACTAAGGCTACGCTTCATCCAAGAAAGCATCTTCTTCTCTTTCTAGTCTGTCAAATACGTTTCAAGCAGAATTATCTCGCATCTGCAGTTCGGATGAATATTAGGATGGAACAGGTCCGCTCCCTCAGCTTCTCCATAAGGAAAAACTCCTTCGAACTCTGAAACATCCTCTATCTCAAACGTTTTCCCGTCTAGCCAATCGCAGTCATCACAGGTCTTGTTATCGCTCTGCGAATTGTAGACCCATCGCTGCATAATCCGAGCTGTAAAACAGCGGAACGCATAGAACGCTTTAAACGCTTCCAGCGCCTCAGCTGCTGCGATTATCCTCTGCAATTATCCACCGCTTCCCAGGAACAGAAGACCGGCTACCCTCTGCCTTCCGTAGAAGCTGCGGTGCTTTTCCTTGTTTACCGTCTTCAGCTGGACTATCCTCAGGAAAGCCTATTCGTAGCCTAGCCTCACCTTTCTCGATAATACCATCCTTGAAGAGCGTGTCTATTATTGGCGCCATCTCTGTTAAGCTGGGCTCCCAGATTGGTCGCCACTTAACCAAAGGTATCTCAACGTTCTCGCCGA
>Ga0315277_10004971_pt1 | contig 17619 bp, 15 predicted proteins | sample YL17G05_15_MG_FD_203695 | JGI IMG/M metagenome (GOLD analysis project Ga0315277, IMG submission 203695) | Sediment microbial communities from Yellowstone Lake, YNP, Wyoming, USA - YL17G05_15 | ecosystem: Environmental > Aquatic > Freshwater > Lake > Sediment | place: USA: Wyoming | collected...
ATTCTCAACCACAAGCCTCCTCCTAATGCAGGGCAAAAGCCTCTCTTGGTTCGCTATAAACCGAGAAGATGCCTTCTTCTTGTCTCCATAAGCTCCTCCTACATGAAGCTGTATCTTTGCATCCGGCGGCAGGCCCATAGCATCAAGAAGCCTGCAGTGATAGTCGAGCTCAGCAATTCCCTTCTCTATAACATTTTGACGAGGAGAATTGAGGACTATGAACTGATCGGGGTGCATAGAGATTCTAAACTCATGATTCTTTAAAAAATCTCCAATTTTCCTCAGACGCAGGCTAAAGTAATCTGCCCAGTCGAAAGTGCATACAGGATGCGAGGCAAATGGAATTGTCTCCGAGCTCATACGGAAGAACAAAAGATCATGGTTCAGATTGTACTCCAGAATCTTTTCCAGGCAGTTCAGGTTTTCTGTAACGCATTCTATGAGCCTGTCCTCGGAGTAGGATGCAAGCCTAAAGGTATGGCTAGGGGTGCAACCCAAGCCCAGAGCAATTGTGGGATAGCCAATCTTCATAAATAGCCTGTCTTCGCGGATAGTTTATCTTCATGATTATCCAATAAGATTTTATCTCCCTCTTTTATTCCGATCGGCTCAGAAAGTGGACTGAACCCCTGGTAGTAGACAGGTAGTTAAGCAACAGTATTTAAGGCAATCTCCATTTCGAACTGATCTGGGGACTTGTAGCCCAGAGCTGAATGCAACCTTTTCTTATTGTAAACCTTCTCAATAAAGTGTCGTATGTTTCTGAGGGCATCTTCAAATGTTTCGTATTCATTCAGATAAACCTCCTCCCATTTTAGTGTTTTTATGAAGCTTTCCGCAAACGCATTATTGTACGGATTTCCTTTGCGTGACATGCTGATCTGGATGTTGTGCTTTTTGAGACAATCAACATAATCTTGGGATGCGTATTGGACATCCTGATCCGAATGATGAATGAGGCCTTGTGTTGATCCTGTCCAGCGATTTTTTAATGCCCTGGCGAGAGCATTCAGGGCCAATTGCCGTCCCATATTCCTGCTCAGATCCCACCCGATGCACTTTCTGCTGGAGAGATCCAGAATCACCGCGAGGTAGATATTCTCATGCAGCAACTGGACGTATGTGATATCGGAAGCCCAGACCTGGTTTAATCCGATAATCTTGGCGCTCTTTAGAAGGTTTGGATATACTGGCAATCCATGGCTGGAATCGGTTGTCATCGGCCTGAATTTCTTCTTCAAACACAGCAGGTTATCCGCTCGCATGAGTCTCAGCACTCGCTTGTGATTAACTGCATATCCTCGGTTCCGGAGTTCAACTGTTATCCTTCGATATCCATAGCCAGGGAATTCCAGAGCAATCTCTTGAATCTGGTCCCTCAGGTCCTTATTTTCGCTATTTGCAGACGGGATAGTTCCCGATTGCATTCGCCATTTGAAGTAGCCACTACTGCTTACTTCCAGGGCCTGACAGGATTGAGTTATCGACAACTGAAGGCCATCGGAGAGGTTTTCCTGGATAATCATAAATCGTCTCCTAGTGTCGGTTTTATTCTCTCCTCCCGGACCTTCTTCTGCGTCATAGCGAAGGCTTTTTTTAAAAGATCGATCTCTGCATAAGCCTGGCCGAGCAGCCTCTCAAGTTCGGCAATCCTCGCCTGGTCTTTGTACTTATTCCCATTCCCGCTGAACGCTTTTTCGGGATCTTCGGCCAACTCATCTCTCCACCGGGAGGGTAGGCCCGGATGGATGCTATGCTCGCGGGCGATCTGAGCGAGAGGTCTGCCACTCTCAAGTTCAGCTACTACTGATATCTTGAATGCTCGGTCGTAGCGCCGCCTCGTCTTTTTCATGTACTTCCCTCCATGAGTTGATGTTGCTTAACTCATTGTCCACTCGGAGGGGTTCACTCCATTATCCCGCCACTATTGAGCATTCTTAGACCGCCAGTGACAATATATCCTTTTTCGACTAAAGAAACTAAAGAAATAATCCTTGTATCGCGTCTAAAAAGCTTAATAATAGCTTTGATTGAAGTTCAGTTTGGAATGATACAAACAATGATGCATCGGCCCAGTGAGCTTTGAAACTAAATATGTTTTTAGCGTAATGAGATGAGTATAACATTTATTTCAAATTATAATTATAAATTATGCTGTGACCCATTTGCCCAATATTAGATTTATGAAAACATGGGCAGTTTTGGAAGTCCTCTTGGCGATATTACTGGGATAAACTGAGATGAATTCTAGTATCTCAGGCCAGGAAATGGTTCGGTTGATTGCGGTTTTCTGGCATTTACTGAGATCCGGAGATAATTTCTCGGATTCTATAAGACATTATTTTGTACCATTACAAGATGTATTTCCTCAAATTTCCTTTAAGGCAAAAACATCTCAGTATCCCAGTATTTTGCATGAAATCATTATCAGCGAAGGCCGAATTTTTCCTGAGATGCCCAATTTGATCTCAGTATCATCTCAGTTATCCCAGTTTTTGGAGAAGTTGAGCCAATAACGAAGAAACGGCTAAGTATTACCTGTCAGATTCGTTAGCATATATGAAAGTCATCTTGAGCAGAAAAGGATTCGATTCGGCCTTTGGCGGCTATGCTAGTCCAATCCTTCCAAATGGGCAAATGATTTCGTTACCCATTCCATACAAGAAAGATGACATAAAGTACTCTGAGGTCAAAGCGGACGGATCGAAGACTTTTTATGACCTGATGAAAGATCTTAACCCGAAAATAAAGTCTGCTAATAAATGGCCAGACATTGACAAGGATACTAGATGCCATCTAGACCCAGATATTTATAAAAAAGCCATCAACAGAGAACCCAATTGGAGACCTTGTTCTGGTCAAACAGGCGGACCTCAAGGACACCTAAGAAAGCAAGAGGTTCGCGAAGGTGATCTCTTTATATTCTTTGGATGGTTCAGAAATACCGTATATGGCGATGATGGCAAGCTAGTATTCGATCCTCGTGAAAGAGACATGCAGGCCATTTTCGGTTACCTCCAGATCGGTGAGATAATTAGAGTAGGTCAAGGGGGCGATGTACCTAAATGGATGGAGTATCACCCACATGCCAACATCAAACGAAGGAACGAAAAAGCCAATACCATCTACATAGCCCGAGATAATCTGAGCTGGAATAGTTCTCTTCCTGGCGCTGGAAGATTCACATTCAACGATAAGCTCGTTCTGACCAAGAAAGGGCTCTCCCGGTCGAAATGGGATCTACCTGATTGTTTTAGAGAAGCTGAGATCAGTTATCACAACGAGAATTCGTTGAAAGATGGGTACTTCCAATCGGCAGCCATAGGACAAGAATTTGTGATAAAGGATAACGAAAAGGTAGAGGATTGGGCCAAGAGTTTAATTGATGAATCACAAATTGATTACTAAAATAATATATAAATTTGCTAGGCCGCAAATATTTCAAATCCAGCCCTTTGTATACTTGCAGTAATTGTATTCATCTAATGCTTTCAGAGGATTCATTCCCAAAGATTTTTCGCCTCCGAATTGGTCGCATTGCTCCTTTTGTTTTTGCATAAACTCATAATAGATTTCCTTGTTTTGTCCCATCTTTCTGATATAAAGACCATAACCGTCCTTTGCAATCTTGCGATCCCAAAGCGGAAAGAATTTCGGCGCTAGAAGATGCAGGCATTTTGCCGCTCCGACTGGACCTAATACAAGTTCAAAATCATGGAAAAGCTCTTTAATGTTGCCTCCATCACCATTTTGCAGGTCATCTATTGAACGATTCCTTAGCAATTTGATATCTTCTTTATGGGCTTCAAGTAAATATGCTAATTTCTGAAAGTCCTCCTCACTAAAGTGGTCTTTTTTATACCTATAGAACATCATATTCCAGGTTTGAAGAAGCACGGATATTACTTCTTCCTGTTTTAGGGAAATTTCCTTCCTTCTTGAGAGTTCTACAAGTTCTAATGCTGCACGATAAAAGATATCACGAGATTCCTTAGCTAGAAAAATTTCATGTGCTTGGAGAATTTCATCAGTTTTAGGGAAGCTATTCTTCATTTCTATTCTCCTCTGCATTAAAATCTGTAAGGGCGACTCTCCTCCACAAGCGTTACGTTCTCGAAGTTTTGGGAGAACCAATCCCTGGCTTCAGTATGGATGGGAATGATATGATCAGGATCTACCTGATCAATAACCCATGTAATATCCTCGCGAGATGCGTGCCCCGAAGCATGGAACCGCTTATCAAAGCAAGGCTCATATTTGCCGCCATCTTCTTTCTTCACAGAAAACCCAACGGGATTTATCTTGAAACGCTCTAGCCAATGCCAAAGTCTTACAAAATCTATCTCCATTTCCTCGCTGAATGCCTCGCAGGCAGAATAGATGTAAGTCCCACCATTCGGTTTTATATCGAGAAGATGCTTCATGTCAGAGAATGAAAAGCAGAGAATGAAGTTATCAGGATTCTCTCTTATCGAGGCATGAGTAACATACCGATCGCCATAGAGGGGCTGAACCACCTCTTGCTCCCATTTTCGCGACTTATTCCCAATCTCGCTATATACCCTTAGGGAATCCATTTTGCATGCATTATCTGTGCAAGCAAGAGCGTGAAGCATATAGATATCCTTTGCAGGCACAACAAGCTCTCTGCCCGTCTTCTCTGCAATATCCTGGAAGGATTCAAGACGCTCAAAATTCCGAGCGGAAAAGTCTGCGATAATAAGACCTGATGCGGACTCTACTGTGTCCCTGCAAACTTCGCAGACGGACTGCTCTGTTGTTGTTTCCCCATCTGGTGAATCATTCCGTCCTGCACGAGTTCCCTCTGTGATTAAAATAGATGCTTCTTTTGCTCTTTTGACAAAATCGCGAGTTGAGTCTCCATTCTTTCCATGCAGTCGGAAGTCGCCAGTGTACGCTACTGTAGTGTCACCTCTTAAGATGTAAGCAGTCGCCCCAAAGATAGAATGATCAACAGGATGCGCAGAGATCTCGAATGGGAAGGCGGCATTATCATAGAAACTGCATGTTCCTGGCTCCAGCTTCTTACGCGCTCTAGGAGCATCTTGTCCGGGTAGGCGTGCAAGGAGGGAAGTCAATGCCCCGGAGGGCTGCTCAGTACAATAGATATCTTTGCCTTCACAGCTCATCGAAGACTTCAGATAAAGACCTAGCGCGTCTTCTGGATGACGCAAGGAAACGTATGTGGTATCGCTCTCGATAGAAGCACTAGCGGTATCCTGCATTCCTTTCATAATTACGATAGTTTCGGGTGAGGCTACAATTGGAATATCCTTTCGGAGCGTCCCAATATTCCCGCAATGGTCCATGTGGGCGTGGCTGAGAAGAACTGCGGCCACATTTAATGCAGGGTATTGGCTGATAGAGAGATCACTGGGAATAAGGTCCGACCGGTAGATGTTGAGCTTCGGCACAAGGTCGAGATACATTAAATCGTGGATACCGCGCGTATCCCGGTTCTTCAGAAACTCTTCGTAGAATGCCCCATATTTCCCGAAGTTCTTGCCGAAATCTAAAAAGACGCCTTTGCCATCATCTTCAAGATAGAGCTTGTTTCCACCAATGCCATTAGCTCCGTCATAAACGGTAAGCGATACCACTTTATTCCCTCCTCCAGTCTAATAATTCCAATTACTTGATCGGCCATTCCGGAATGGCCATGTCTATCTCTTCCATCAGGCGAATTGTCTCCTTCAAGGCTACAATGACCCTCCGGTAATGCGTGATATCGTCATAGGATAGCTGCCTACCTCGCCGGTCTTTAAGCCATTTATCGCAGATTTGGTAGCCTCCCACATGGAACTCCCAGACCTCCTTAGGAACGCCTTCCAGGTACTGCGTCTTGTTGATGCGGACACATCCGAGTTCGTCATTTTCGTGGGCGACGTATTTGGGGAACCCTTTCTCAACAAAATTGTCTCCTTTGGCAGGGTAGCTGGTGGAGAGCCTTGAGGCTTCGAGCTTTGAGGACTCAAGCAAGTGCAATGAGACAAGCTCCCTACCAAGCGCGCAAAGTCGGATGAAAAGCTCAACTTCGGAGGTGAAAGGAATTCTCGGAAAGTCCATCCTGAGGAACTCAGCATAGCGTTTGCGATAAGTTGGTGAATGGAGTATGGCATAGGTATAATAAAATACGTCTTCCGGCCCAAATGTTGCGGCCAAATCGCCTTGTCCATCAGAGATGAACTTGAGATTGAGGTGCTTTTCGAGATCGGAGATGAAGTTAGGATTCAAATTGGGGATGCGGTCATTTTGACCCGGAGGCCATGAAGAGCTAGGCTGAATTTCTTCTTTGGGACTTTTATTTGAGTTAGGATAAAGGTAAAGTGGAAGTAGCGAGTCCGTCGTCTTCGAGGAAACTGCTACATGCTCTAGGATATACTTTGATACAAAAACGTGCCGCCAAGGACCCGCAGTCTCCACTCGTTTCGGTAAAACCAGACCAATATTTGCTCCATCTAACATATGATGCATGACTTGCTTTGCCGTTCGCCAAGTCAAAGAATCATGATAAAAAATGCGTCGAACATCAAATGGTCTATATAAAACATACTTGATATAAATAGTAATATCTTCAACTTGCCGAATTAAATTTCTCGCATTTGCAATGTTCCAGCCTTTCTTGAGAGAAATGTCGAGCAAATTGCAGACTTCTTTATCTGGTAGCGAAGAGTCTCTGAATGTGCACGCTCTCTCAATCAATGGCTTGTCTTCGAAATCGATTACAATGTGATCCCTTGCAGTAGTCATTCCTACCCCATTTAGGGGCATTAATTCTGTGATTTTCAAACCATGCTCGTATTCTTCCAACAAGTTTCTTTCTTGTGGTACAAATAAATAAAGAGATGGCTGAATATCTAGTTGCATCCAATTTGTTGTATCAACACTTGTATTTAATAAAAAGTGGTATTTGTTTTCACGTAATCCGAAAATTTCTGAATAATATACTTTTGCTTTTTCTGTATTATTCTTTAGTGGATCTTTAATAAAAATGCCAATGGCCACACCCTGCTGAATATCAAACACATTTACATCACTTGATCCATCCGGAGCTTTTTCTTTTTTCTTGGAGTTTCCATGTAAATTTAAAATATAAATTTCATCAAAAGTTTTCGTTAACTGTTGCCTCATTCCTCGAAAAGTGGGATTATCCAGATAGCCATTATTTGTGATGAATGCGAGAATTCCAGCACCAGTTCGCTCAATCCTCCATTGCCCCCAGCGAATAAACTTGACATAATCATCCTGCAACCATTTAGGGTTCCTTTCACCCAAAGGCTTGTCGTCTACGAAGTAGTAATCTTTCAGAAGCTGACCAATAAAGTTCAGTCTCTTTTTACCTTTTACTACTTCCCAACTACTATTCGCAGATTGTCCGGAATATGGCGGATTTCCCAGAACAACCATGATAGGCATATCTTTCTTCACTACAGATGCTTCATTTGCTTCTTCAGTTATGGTTCGCAAGAAGAGTGTATGCCATATATTTTCAGCTTCTTGTAACGTATTTGTGAGGAATATACCTAATCGCTCATTGCTTGCGAAATCGTATCTCCAGAAATCTTGCTGATCTTCTGGCAAATCACGGCCTGCAAGTTGCATGCCTAACTTAAAGTGCGCTACTGCATATGATGCCATAAGAAGCTCAAAACCAAAAATGCGCTTTAGCAATTTATCTCTGACATATAACGACCAATATCCAGCACCCATAGTTTCCATGTAACTTCTTCGAATATAATCGATGATATTGTATAAAAAAGTCCCTGTACCACATGCAGGATCCAAAATCAGTACTTTAGGGCAAGTGAGTTTAACCGTTCTGGGAAGTTGTTGATCTTCTGCCATCCCTCGATAATCAGTAAAGAATTTTTCCCTTTCATATTCTGTTTCTGATGTATCTAAAAGTCCACCGCTCAAATCAAAGTGCTCTTTTAGAATAAAATCCACTGAACGTACAATGTAGGATACGACAGGTTCAGGGGTATAATAAACGCCCCGCAATTCACGAAGACGAGGATCATATGCTTTTAGAAAAGTTTCATAAAAATGTATCACTGGATCTTCTTGTTTGTTGCGCTTACCAAAATTAGCTAAAACCGTATCGATATCAGTACTATTCAAGATTTGAACTAAATCATCGATGAAAGGCGTATGCGGCTCTTCTTCCATTTCTAGCCCCGTTATAGAGGCAAACAACTTCCGAAGAAAGGGATTCGTCTTTGGAATTTCACTGGCCGCGACAGATCGCTGGAATGGAGAAGAACCATGATGATTACAGCGAGCCGCGAAAAGACCGTAAACAATAGTCTGTGCATACATATCAGCAAACTCGCTAATCCGCTCAGATTCCCCAATTTCTGGAATAAGAACTGTCGCAATAGCTCCTCTAAGATCTTGAAGTTCGTTCGATGCAATATTTTTTTCAAATGATTGCAGGACTATATCGCGTATAATTATGGCTATTCTTGCTAACTGATTTGCAAGAATTAGAGGCGTTGTTATCTTCTCAGGTGTTTGGTTCAAGAAGTTGGTGAGAAGATTAAGGACCTCACTAATCCCATCACGATCTAAGACAATCTTGTTGCTTTTCCCTATTCGAGCGATTCGTCCAGTTTTGCGGACATCGCCATAAATATACCAACGAAATTCCAGATAATCGGTCAATATAAGGTTATGTAGTGATTTTCGGTAACGCTCAAGCTGCTCTGAACTTTCTGCCTCATCTAAAGATTTTCCAATATCTTTGGCCTCAATGTATCCGATGGATAGAACACCTTTTTTGACCACAAAATCGGGAGCACCACAAGCCACTCGCTTCGGCTCATTTGTAGCTGTAATCTCAGTATCTAGCCCCTCCATGAGATCCTTTAAGGCAGGTCTATGAGTGTGCTCAGTAGCATCTCCTGATTCAAACTCTTTTTTTATTCTCGCCAGATACGATTTTGCCAGCTCGATTGTTGCCTTGGAAGCAGCCAATTATCAGTCCCTCATAGCGTAATCTGTCGCTCAGATGAAAAAGCTTGCGGGGGTATAATTCCTTCGATGGTGGTAGGCTGCATTGAACCGCTTGTTCTATGACATTTTTGCTTGACTTCAAAATAATGCCATAGAACTGCATCGAGAAAGAAAGCTCGAAAGAAGGCCCGATTAATGCAGATTATGCATGCTTACCCAGTATGACGGTATTTCTTCGCGATTGCAAGCAGAGATTCATAATCTAGCTCTTCTGCCCGTTCTTTCAGCCTATCATAGGTCTTCTGGTGCATTCCTTTGGGTTTAGGCTTAAAGTAGAGGTCATCAGGACTGTCGACACCGAGCCTTTTGTATATCCTTTGAGCTTTATACAACAGCCTGGATTCTTTGCCTTCTCGCTGACTAGAATAAACCAAGTCGTGACAATTCGGTAGTGAATCATTTATAGGTTGGAATTCGAATCAACCAAATGGACACGCCATTATCAAATACTGGTTTATCCAAGAATGGTCCTAATGGGGTACGTCTACAGGATCGCACGCTGTAAACGAATTCCAAAAACTCCAACCTATTTCTGAATCACGACCGACAATTCCTACATAGGAAATATCCATGTCTTGAATAGAGCATCGCCACTCGTCTACCACAGCCTTCGCCTGGACAGATAAACCAAGGCCGCTTTCCACCATAATTGCAAGATGTCCAAGACAGAGGAATTTCGTAATTTATCTTTTTACTTTCGCCATCATATGAGATTGTATAATCTAGCTCGATCGCTTCAGGTTTAGTTTCAATTGTGATGTAGTTTCCATCCTGCCATTTCCAAGAGTACCTTTGCCTTGGCTCCAGGCGTCCTTTTCTGTTCAGTTTTCGAATATCAATATTCAGGCAACTCTCTACCAAAGTCTTGCTATTAAATCTATACCAGTTTCCTGATCCTGATCCGCCCATAACTACCTCATATTATATCGAAATCATTAGCAAATTCTTCAATTCTTAGGTTTTCGCAAAAGCGAGTAGTTGCAATAGCGGTGATTTCTCTTTATCTTTTACTATGTTTTCTTTCCTTTATAGCAGCAAGAAAAGAAATAATCACCTCTATCGCAACTAACACTATGCGTTCACCGCAAATTTCCTGCTCCTGATCTCCTTCAGCCTGATTCCTGCCCACGCTTCACGCTGCTTACCATTGGCTAGAGGTCGATATCCTCCATCCACTGGTATTATCATCTGGTCACGAATTGCTCTGCCGAATGCATTCATAGAAGTTGCCGGTGGAAATCCATTTTCCTTTGCCCACTTGTTATATTCGGTTACAAGGTCCGTCTTTAGTACATATCCATCTTCAGATGCCTCACACATTTCTTCTAGGAAAGAGGTTTCAGGTCTGCTCTGCCGCCGATACATCTTCAGGCCGTCGATATGAGTGCTGAATTGCCAGCCGTTCGCCTTGAGCCTTTGCAGACTTTCAAAAGCCAAATTCAAGATGCCTGAAAGCTCTTCTGGAGTCTTCAGAGCTGCCTCGATGCTGGGGTCTTCTTTCCCAAGGAATGAATGCTCAACTGGTATTATAATCCATCTAGCGTAGAATGCATCGTCATCTCTGTATATCCGCGGCAGCTTATTCGCAGCAAAGATCAGCTTTGCGGCGTTGGTCATTTGGAAAGGTCGACCGAACTTAAATTCAACTGTTACATCATCTCCGCCCGTCAAATTCTGAAATATTTGGGGGTCTTTTATAGGAGTCGCTGGCAGATCCCCTGAGATGTTCGCCCGCTTTCCAAATAGCTCAGCTCTCTTGAACGTGTGGTTAATAAGGTCATGCAGGCTTACGCTCGAATAATTGTCTTTGCCTAATAGTTCCTGCAATATCCTGAGAAGAGTACCCTTGCCAGTCCTTGGCGGCCCAAAAAGTATGATTGCCCTTTGAGCATCATACCTCGGCCACATGGTATAACCATATATTTCAGCTAGCGTATCGTGATATTGAGGATCTAGAGCATCTTCGAGATAGCTCTCGAACTTCGGACAATCTGCCTCCGGATCATAAATCACCGGCGATTGCTCTAACATCATGTAGTCTGGTGAGTGCGGCAAAAGCTTACCCGTCTCAAGATCCAGAACACCATTCGCTACATTAAACAACGGCTCAGATCGCTGAAATACCGTAATGCTTTTCGCAGTCGCCGCATGAATTCGGGCAACGATCTCACTTACCTTGTACTTATTTAAAACTGGTTTGCCATCATGAGTGTAGTATGGTCTAAATGCCTTGTATAATTCCTTGTGAATAATCTGTTCTGCATTTGGTAAAAAACCTCCGCATTCCTGCGAGTAGATATAAATCATGCGAGTCTCGACAATGTAAACAAATGTGCAGCGCTGCATCATCATATCAGCCGCCTTAGGGATATCAAGCCCTTTTATGATCTGAATTTCTTCACCTGCCGCATTGGTGCCCTTAATGCGGATTAGGCACTTCTCTGGCGAAAGAATGGAGGCAGACATTTTAAAGCACCTCCCGCTCTATTTTCATTTTGCTCAAACTTTTTTCAATAACATCCGCTATCAGTTCATTTTTCTTTCCTTCAGTTTCATGCTTTGGTATTTTTATTTCTGCGGGTTCTATAGTTACCAAAAAATCAATGCTTTGGGGGAATCCAAGCTCTGCCGCCCCATCACACATATCCATTCCGCAACAGCTAGAGCAAAGATCGTATCTCGACCCTTCCACGCGGCATATTACGTGATTTGTGCCACCAAACTCCGGATCATAGAAACAGTTTACGTTGTATTGAGGGCAATCCGGATGGTCGCATCCATATCCATCTGTTAGTTCGCTAGTCACCTTTTTGGGTGCATAATACTCTAGCTCTGATGCCTTTATTGCTAGTTTGGCTACCAGTTCGTACATCACTTCGAGCTGCGCAGCATCTCGGTAACTTGGAGAAAATTTACCTAGGCAAGTAAAAGCTATGGGCTCCCCTAAACTCTTAAACCACTCGATCAAGGCCGGTAGATCGTCTCTGCTGTAGGGACCTTCCAACCTCCATTCTGCTCGACTCCATAAATTGGAGAACCATTTTCGATCTAATTCACTTGGTTCGCCTAGCTTAGCATTTTTGAAGGCTCTACGCTGCCCTGAATCTTCTGCCTGGAAACATAGACGCCTAAATGCCGTGTTCATAGCTTCATTTGTCACACTAAACACCTCCAATCTTATGAAAGGAAAGGAGAGTTAGGGCTTTCGTGTCTGCATCTATCATTTTCTTAATCATCAAAAGAGCAGCTATAGTAGAAGCCCTGGAAGACTCAGATGTCTTATTAACTGTAGCCTCATTTTCACAAGCTATGCCTAATATGCCGATTTTGTTGGCATATCCCTTATTCTGTAACTCGTTTGGTTTCATAATACTATGAACACCTATCTTTATATTTGCAGCCACTTAATTCCGGAAAAAAACGGAAAATTCCGGAAGGATGAATGATGGAGAGAGCCCAAATAATAGATAATTTAGAAAAAGCAATAATTAAATCATTTCCCAAAAAAACCTCAAATCTCCAATTAAAAGTCATCACAAAAAGGGTAAATGAACTACTAGACAAGCGAGTAAGTTCAGATACCGTCAGAAAACGATTAAACAAACTGCAAAAGAACCAGTATATAATTAAAAAAACAAGAAGTATTTATGCACTGAACCCCGTTTTTGATTTTGATATAGAAGATGGCGAACCATTGCCAGGCGATATGAAACCTATAGAGGTTTCGCTTGAACAACATCAAACTCATACTGAAGATCTGAAAGCAGCAATTGAAAATTGGATAAGCAACTTTCCGAACCCACCTCATTTGGGCAGTTCCTATTCTCATTCTTTAACCTCAATTGAGAAATGCGAAGAACACAAACTATTTTCCGATTTAAAGAATCATCTTTTTATAAGTGGATTCAATGTGTGTGACAATTGGAAAAGATATAAGAGTGATATTAAGGATTTGGGTCGCGTATGTGAGTTACTGAAAAGCGCTAACAGATGGCGCAATGATTGCTTGCTGCAAAAATGAATCTGGGGCATCTGATTTTGGCGATGATTTTCAGTAACCTTCACCCACGGGTCGCGTATGTGAGCTACTGAAAAGCGCTAACAGATGGCGCAATGATTACTTGCTGCGAAAATGAATCTGGGGCATCTGATTTTGGCGATGATTTTCAGTAACCCTCACCCACGACCCACCCACGACCAGGATTTGGAATCGTATGAGAACGATTTACTAAAAACAATAGAACAAAATATCTCTGATATATTCGCTGGATTGCCGCTAATATTTGTTAGAGATTCCAGATCGTCACTGGAAGATTACCAGTGCAGCATTCCCCAAGTTATAATTAATCATTATTTGGAGGAGTATACGTATGACCTGTTTATCTCTCGTTATTTGAAAAATGCATCTAGCTCTGAAGACATAGATGAAATCTACAAGAGTTTTCCACAAAGTTCTCTAATTAAAGATCTTTTAGATATACCGATAATTGGGGGAAATAGCTCTTTAATTTGGGGGTATCCCGACTATTATGGAGATTTCTACCAACTTATGAGGATACCGCAGAAAGATCAAGCTATCTTTATTGAGTGCAAAGATAAGGCAATTTCATATATCCTTTGGCCACCAATAGATGCAGGCGAGCGAATAAAGGAAATCGGCGAGAGAGTGAGGAACTTAGACTTAGAAAAAGAGGCTATTTTGAACGAATTGAAGTCCTCGTTGTATTGCCAGTGCTTTTCTGGTGATTGCAGATACTTGGGCGGCAAATCAAACTAATGCTCGATATCGGTCATATGGGCTATTTTTCTATTTAGTGTAATTTGAAAAAAATAAAAATTTATTAGATTGATGGCAAGAATGACCCATATAGGCAATATCCTCAAAGTGTCAAATACTGCTCATACTTCTCTCGCTTCGTCCTGTCCGAGACGTGGGCATATCGCAAGGTAGTTCTAATATCGCGATGCCTCAAGACCTCTTTCACTATTCGAATATCGCAGCCTTTGGCTACCATTATAGTAGCTGGAGTGTGTCTGCTGAATACATGAACCGCACCTGGCTTATCGATTCTCGCCTTTTTCTTGTAGCTTAAAAACATCCTATGTATATCGTTCTTATACCACAGGTTCAAGTTATCCGTGTAGAAAAGGGGTATTCTATCGCCTATCTTTACCTGTGGCCTGATCTTCAAATATAAACGCAGGGTTTCAGCGCATTCACCATTTATATATGCCATGCCATCGCTACCGTTTTTGGTTTCTCGAAGATGTATCGATCTCATGTTTAGATTTAGATCTCTATCATCGAGCTTGCACAACTCTGAAGAGCGCAAGCACCCATAGAATAAAGTCTGTAGCATTGCTAGATGCTTGATATTGGAGCAGACCGAGAAGATAGCTAAAACATCCTGCTCGTCAAAGTAATAAGGAATCGCATCATTTGGTATAAGCTTTATGAAATTCCATTCGATGTTGTTCATTTCGTAGAATTTCTTTATGCCGAAGCATGTATTATTTAAATGGGACTTCGATAAACCCTTATCGATCAGCATAGCCCTATACTTATCTGCCACTGCAACATCTGGATCATGGCTGTTAGCGAAATCTAAGAAGGCTCTAACCCTACCCAGGTAAAGTTTAATTGTCTCCTCATGAAGGCCGATGTTCTTTAGATAGCGCTTGAATCTATCAATAATAATATCTTTCTGATGATCACTCGCTGGCCTTGAATACCAGTCAATCTTCATCTTGGCCATCTCTTCCACCCACCCGATAGATTACATTCTATTCACGCAGGCTAGATCAAAGCCAAAAGATATTTTGCGATTTCGCTATGCATCGAATTAAATTTATGCGGGGAAAGGGATTCGAACCCTTGAACTCCTGCGAGAATAGATCTTGAGTCTATCACCGTTGGCCTGGCTTGGTTATCCCCGCATCCGACCTGCCAAAGGCAGATCGAGCATCTTCAAGGCACCTGCGGGTTTAAGAATCTTGCGTCGCCTGCTCCAGGGCCCGCCGGGCGCGCTCCCGGGTCCGCACGAGCTCACGCATCCGCATGGGAGACGCAGGTCCAGTGGTAGTATCCGAAGATCGCGGTGCCCGTCACCTCGTCGTACTCCTCCAGCTCGCATCCGCAGATCTGGCAGGCCTCCCCTTCGGGAACCTCGATCTCGGAATCATTGCACAGTATCGTCACCATCAAGATCTGCCTCCACATGGCGGATACTCATATATCTTGGAATCGATAAATTCATAACGGTCTAATTATGGATAACAGCCTGAAAGAGGTGTACCCCATTGAAGATCATCGGTCTTGCCGATCCGGAAGTTGCATCCAACCTGCGCGGCTCGGGGCTGGGAATGTCCGTGTCTGAGGCGCGCTCCATTGCCGAGGTGCTGGGCCGCGATCCCACCCTCACCGAGCTTTTCTGCTATGATGCCATGTGGTCCGAGCACTGCTCCTACAAGAGCAGCCGTGCCACCTTAAAAGAATTCCTGCCCACCGAGGGGCCGAACGTGGTCATGGGCCCCGTGGAGGACTCAGGGATTGTAGCCATCGACGACCAGTGGTGCGTGGTCATCTCCCACGAGAGCCACAACCACCCCAGCCAGATCCTGCCCAATGAGGGCGCAGCGACGGGAATCGGCGGCATTGTCCGCGATGTGAACTGCATGGGCGCGACCGTGGTCGCCACCGCCGATCCCCTGCGCTTCGGCGATCCCTACGGTCCTAAAGCCAGCAAGGTGCGCTGGGTGGCGGAAGGCGTCGTGGACGGAATCTGGCAGTACGGCAATGCCCTGGGCGTCCCAAACCTTGGCGGCGACATCGTCTTCAACGAGAGCTTCGATGACAACTGCCTGGTGAACGTGGTATCCTTAGGAATCGTTCGCAAGGATCAGATCATCCGCTCCCGGGCCCCTCCGGGCGCAGGCGAGAAGGGCTACGACGTGATCCTCATCGGCAAGCCCACCGACTCCAGCGGCCTGGGCGGCGTCACCTTCGCCTCCGAGGCCCTGCGAGAGGAGGACGAGGAGACAAACCGCGGCGCTGTGCAGATCCCCGACCCCTTCCTCAAGAACGTCCTCTTCAAGGCCAACGACGATCTCTTCCGCCTGGTCCGCGAGTCCAGGGCCGAGATCGGCTTCAAAGACTTGGGCGGCGGCGGCTTCACCTGCGCCACCTCCGAGATGGGAGCGGCAGGAGGCTTTGGCATGGAGATCAGTCTGGATGACATGCATAAAGCCGCCGACTTCCCGCCCGAGGTCCTGAGCATCGCCGAGACCCAGGAGCGCTTCCTGATCATCTCCCCGCCTGAGCTGCGGGAGAATATCCTCAAGATCTACAACGAGGACTGGGATCTGCCTAACGTCTACGAGGGCGCCAGAGCCAGCGTGGTGGGCAAGATAAACACCGGAGATCGGTTCGTGGTCTGTCACAAGGGCGAGGTCGTCTGCGATGTGCCCATCCAGCACCTCACCGGCGGCATACGCTATCAGCGCGAGGAAAGAGCGCGCACGCAGAGCCTGGCCGAGCCGGTCACAGAGGAACCCCACGACTACAACCAGGTCCTTCTCAAGATCCTCCGCTCGCCCAACATCGCATCCCGTGAGCATGTTTACCGATACTACGACACTGAAGTCATGGGCAACGCTGTGATCAGGCCCGGAGAGGCCGACGCAGGCCTGATCGCGCCCGTCCGGGGCGAGAAGTTCGGCGTGGCTCTCGCTGTGGATTCCAATCCCTTCTACGGCAGAATCAGCCCTTACTGGGGCGGGGCCACAGCCGCAGCCGAGGCCATGAGAAACGTGGCGGCCATTGGAGCCACGCCTTCCACCATCACCGACTGCCTGAACTACGGGAACCCGGAGAAGCCGGAGGCCTTCTGGGAGTTCAGAGAAGGCGTGAAGGGCCTGGCAGAGTCCTGCAAGAAGCTCTGGCTGAAGGGATACGAGAACCAGCCGGTTCCAATCGTCTCAGGCAATGTGAGCTTCTACAACGAATCGCCGCAGGGCTCGGTGGACCCATCGCCCATCATCGCCTGCGTGGGCATCATCAAGGACATCGGCAAAGCCATCACCCAGGAGTTCAAGGCGGCAGGAGACAAGCTCTTTCTGATTGGGCCGAGGTTTGACGAGCTGGGCGGCTCGGAGTACAACCGGACCATGTTCGGCGTCACGGGAGCCAACGTTCCTATCGTCCGGTTCGATCTGGAGAGAGATATGATCTATGCGGTCATCGATGCCATAGACGAGGGGCTCCTGGCGGCAGCCCACGACATCTCCAACGGCGGCCTGGCCTGCACGGCCATGGAGATGGCCCTGACCAGGCCGGCAAAGTTCGGATTTGAGCTGGACCTGGATGGAGCCGGAGATGCGGACATGAGGACCGATAAGCTGCTCTTCTCCGAGTCGTCTGGCTTTGTTCTGGAGGCCAGGCCCGGAAAAGAGGCCAGGCTGATGGAGCTTTTGAGGAGCTGCCATCTGGAGCCGATGGAGATTGGGAAGGTAACAAGCAAAAGAAGGATTGTAATGAGAAGAGGAGGCGAGACTGTGGCCGACCTGGACCTGGATGAGGCGAGA
>Ga0315277_10004973_pt1 | contig 17615 bp, 25 predicted proteins | sample YL17G05_15_MG_FD_203695 | JGI IMG/M metagenome (GOLD analysis project Ga0315277, IMG submission 203695) | Sediment microbial communities from Yellowstone Lake, YNP, Wyoming, USA - YL17G05_15 | ecosystem: Environmental > Aquatic > Freshwater > Lake > Sediment | place: USA: Wyoming | collected...
TGATTATCCAGTTTGGTAGTCCTAATTTATTTTGCCACAAAAGGTGGTAACCCCTGATTTTCATTTTATTTCTTTCAGCAAAGGAGACAACCTTATCTGCCAATTCAAAATTGTACTTACCTTTGGAAGGATGAATCCATTTGAAAAGCAATTCATATTCTGGCATCGCTCTATTAAACTCTCTTTTGATAATTCTCGTATAATTCTTATCATTCAGATACCTGTTATTTACACAGCATCCGATATCTATACCTTTTTTTAATGCAAGATTTTTTAACATTCAATCACTTTTGGTTTTTAATTATAATTACATCTGAAATCAACAACAAAGCTCCTCCAAAAACGGTTAGTAAAGATGGCACTTCTGAAAATATAATTAGTGCTGATACAATCGATATCAAAGGCTCCAGTAATAAAATAATCGAAACACTCTGAGCTTTGATATACTTTAAGCTATAGTAGATTACTATTCCTCCGCTTACTCCTACAATGCTTATCAGTAAAATAACTAAAATAGAATAGAAACTTGGCATGGAAAGATTAATAAAAAATAAAGTTGGTGAAATCAATATCATGCCTATAAAGCTGCCTAAGAAAACTAAGGAATAAGGACTATAGTCATCTTTTAATTTTCTTCCTGCTATGCTATTCATGCTGGAAGAAAATCCCATCAAAATACCGGCCAAAGTGCCTATAGAAATGATTGATTGTAAAATCTTTGTTGGATCAAAGATCAATATTATACCAATCAGAGAAACAACAAATGCAATACCAATTTTCCAGTTTATGTTCTCCTTCAATAAGAAAGGCGACAAAATAACAACGAACACCGGCGAGGTTATAAATCCAAAAACAGCGTTAGCTATCGTCGTGTTTGTAGTTGAGAAATATATCGCCAGCCATATTGTAGTCGTAACTACGCCTAAGACAAACAACCATCTTTTCTTTTTTATGTGTCTCATCTCTTTTAATGACTTTGTTATTTTTAGCATAGGAAGAAGTATTATAGTAGAAAACAACATCAGAAGAAATGCTACCAAAAGAAAGTTGACATCACCTATAAATCTATAGGCAAGGTTAGTAAAGCCATATATTATTGTTATTATGAAAAGGCCTATGAAAGGTAGCTGATTTTTCATTTCAGAACCTCAAGCTTATAACTTTTAGATCCCATTCCAAAAATTTCAGCTGCATCTATTTGCTCCTCTGATCTTATATGGTTGTTCAAATCGAAGATATTCTTTCCGACTGTTTTGTTAACCAAATCAAAGGATGCTTTGTCAGCAGCAACAATATCATCAGAAATCACGATTCCTAAATTTGGACAGATTATTTCGCCAGGTCCTGTTCCTCCAATTGGAAAGCAATCGCATCTCTCGGTTATGTCAAAAAGAACGTTTATGAAAATTATTTTCTTCTTATCAAATTTATTCAATATTGAAGAAGCTGTTTCTGCCAACAAGACTCTGAAAGATGCTTCTCTCGGTTTCAACACTTTGTTAGGACATACCTCTGAACAGACTCCACAACCAAAGCACTTGTTATAGTCAAAAACAGCTTTTCCGTTCTTGATTTGTATAGCTCCTTCCTTGCAAAATTTTACACAAGTTCCACAACCTTTACAGTCTCCAATTATTACTGGCTGGGATTCTGTGTGTTCTATCTTTTTAGTCTTCTTAGTAGCACCTCCCATACCCAAATTTTTGATGCATCCGCCGAATCCTGCTTCTGGATGACCTTTGAAATGAGAAATAACAACCACTCCGTCAGCTTCCTGAATATCTTTAGCAACTTCTATTTCTTTCAAATATTTCTTTCCCTTTACTTTTGTTCCTTCGTCAGAAATTATGATTGGACAACCTATTGTCTCTTCAGTAAAGCCATTCTTTCTTGCTGTCTCCAAATATTTTTCAGTGGTATCTCTTGAGCCTTTATATAATGTAGGAGTATCAAATACGAAAGGCTTTGTTCCCATTTTTTTCAGTTCTTCCACAACAGCACCAACTATCTCAGGTCTTACATGCGTTATGTTTCCATACTCTCCCATATGAACCTTGATTGCAATTTTATCATTTTTAGAGAATTTACCTTTGCCTACAATTTTTCTAAGATTTTCCAAAAAGTTATCTTTTATTAGTATGACGTTTGTCATTCAATCATCTCTTCTGATTGCCATTTATATCTAATGGTTCGTTTGCTCGATCAAAAGGAGGAGAAAGTACCTGAACAGCCTCGAATGTTCCGCTGAACTTATATTTTGTGTTTGCTGAGATGAATACCAAGTCGCCTTTGATTGCATCAAATGTTTGTCCTTCAGTCTCTACTCTTACCTTGCCATCGATTATATAGTAGAATCTATCGCTCTTTGTATTGAGAGCTATTTCTTTATGATTCTTTGCTTTACTGATGCACATAGAAAGATTCTTGCTGTCCTCTTTTGAGAGCATACCGAAGATGCTATACGTATCCGCTACCTTCCTTTCTTTAGCTTCAGAAGCTTTTACTATCTTTATCATATCTTTCTCACTTCTTAGATTTTAGAAATCATAATATAAATAAATCACTGTGCTTTTCACAGGTGTTTACACAATGATTTAGAATCAGACAATTTCCCTGATAGACTGTAGTAAAACGATTAAACTGATAGGCTGGAATCACTCGTACTCACGCCATGTACAACTGCACTTGGTGCATTTGAAAAATCTCATTTGTACTCTTTCAATGATTTCTGTTCTTTCTTAGATTTCAAGTCATCAACAGTTGTCCAGGAATGCCTTATGTGTTCTAGATGTTTGCCGTCTTTTAATGACTTTTTTACAAACTCTATGCTCCTTTGATCATGGCTATACCCAACGCCAAAGTCAAAACCAACCTCTTTCTTTATTTTTTCAACTTCTCTGTCACGCTCGACTTTGGCAATGATAGAGGCTGCAGAGCAAACAGGATATGTTTCATCGCAATAATTCTCAGCAATTATTTTTGTATGGTTTTTGGCAAGGGTAAGCAGAATCGCCTTGAACTTTTCAGTCGAAACCTGAGGAGTATCGACATAAGCTACGTCAGCACCTAAGGTCTTTATTATCTGAGCCATTTTCTCTGCTTCTATGATGTTTAGGTTCTTTATCTTTCTTGATTCGTCTATCTCTTTGGCAGATACGTGCAGAGCGACATAGTCCTTGGCAATCTTCTTGATTAGAGGATAGAGTCTTTCCCTCTGGTGAGGCTTGAGCATCTTGCTGTCTTTCACGCCAATCTTTCTAAGCTTTTCCTCATCCTCTTCGTTTATCATTACGCCTGCTATGACCATTGGACCGATGACAGAACCTTTTGGCAAACAGAAACATATGATGCTTACTGTTTTCTGCCGGCTTCATCAATCCCTAGAATTGTTGTCATATAACACCTCTATAATATAATGACATTTAAATAACTAATTAAAATATAATATAAGTTTTTATGATGTTAAGAAGCTTTAAACTGCCTCTAATAGTTTTCCTAGGGCTATCTCTAGGCTTCATCCTACCCCAGATTGGTTTATTCATCAAACCTTTCTTGAGCTACTTGCTCATGATAATAATGTTTTTTACTTGCTTGAAAACAGACCTTGCTGATTTCAGAAAAATAGGTGTAAAAACAATTCTGATTGGGCTGTTCTTTATCTTCGTTTTCATGCCCCTCTTGTCGCTCGGAGGAATGTTATTTACACCTCTGGTATTCGCAGGAATTCTAGTAGCGTTCAGCTGTCCTTCAGCAGCAGTTTCAGCATTTTATTCAAACGCATACAAGGGAAATACATCGCTGGCAATAGTTTTAACCACAATAGCAAGCCTAATCTCGGTCATAACCCTGCCGTTGACCATGCTGATTGGAGTCGGAACTTCAATAAAGTTTGACGCGATATCAATAATTCTTAACCTGACTCAGATAATTCTCATACCCCTGTTTGTCGCAGCTTTGATGAGGAGATACTTGAGAAAAACTTCAGAAAAAGTATGTAGATATGATAAGACATTTTCTTATATCTTGATACTATTTGTCCTATGGGGAGGGGTGGCCAGCGGAGTTAGCTACATAGAGGGCAACGTGTATGAATTTCTACAGGTCAATTTGATTGTAACCCTATTACTATTGGTCGCCCTAGCGGTTCCATACATAATCGGAAAAAGATTTAGCAGAGAAGTTGCCATAACAATGTCAATAACAAGTTTCGTGAAGAATGGCATATTGGCTTTGGTTATAGGGTCCATTACTTTTGGTTCCGGAGTGGTGCCGGTGCTGGTTGCAAACATCATAGACCAAAACGCACTGTTAGTAATTTTAGGGTTACTATTGAAGCGCAAGCAGTTCTGAAGTTACATAAGTTTATATAAACTTTTAACCTCTTATAATTAAAACATAGCGAGGTAGGGCTTCGATAGCCTTGCGAGACTATTGACCTAAAAGCCAGGAGTGCCCGTCGGGCTCATATGGTTTGACCTAGGACACCCGAAAGAGAACTAATCTCTGGGTACAGGCCGTTGGTTCAAATTAGAGACAAAATCTCTATGAAAGTCCAACCCTCGCTACTTCTTTTTTATATTTCCTTTGCTTTAATATTTCTATGAAACTCAAGGTTGGTTTATTCTCCTTCACAAGCGACGAGGGATGTTCGATGATTTTCCTAGAACTTATGAACAACCACTTCTCTGATTGGGAAAAAATGATAGACTTTAGATATTTTAAACTTTTAAAAGAAAAGAACGACTTGAGAAATTTGGACGTGGCTTTTGTTGAAGGGGCTATCTCGACTTTCAAGGAGGAAGAGAAATTGAAGGAGATAAGAAAGAATTCAAAGAACCTTGTGGCAATAGGCAGCTGTGCTGTTAATGGCAGTCCATCGAACCAAAGGAACTTCTTTAGCGAAGACACGAAGAATGAGATAAGGTTTGTGCTGGACAACTTCGGCCATAGGGACAAGGTGTCTGCCTTGAACGAGATAGTGAAGGTCGACGACAATGTTCCCGGTTGTCCGATGGATGAAGACAAGTTCTTGGAAGTTTTGAACAAATACTTGAAGGAATTCAAAGTGGTTTGATGCATGAAGATTTCGAAATAACAATAGACGGATTAAGTAAAATAGAAGGACACGCCTCACTCGACGTTAAGGTGAGGAATGGAAAGGTCGAGGATGTTAAGCTAAAGATAAGCGAGAACAAACGATTTTATACGCAGGCAATCAGAGGAAAACAATTTCAGACTGTCCCGCAATTAGTTTCAAGGATATGCGGTACTTGTAGCATAGCTCACCTGACTTGTTGCACGGAAGCCGTGGAAAAAGCTTTAGGAATCAGACCATCTGACCAGACGATTCTTCTCAGAAAGCTAATGACCTATGGGATGATGATAAGGGATCATGCGATGCACCTCTATCTTTTCTCTTTACCAGACGTTCTAGGAAAGGGTTCTGTTCTTGATTTTGATGAAAGACAGCATGAGTTAGTTCACCAAGCCTTTGAAGTCAAAAAAGCTGGCAATGACTTGTCAAAGCTCATAGGAGGCAGAGCCATACATCCCTTCTACGCACAAATAGGAAGCTTTTCTCATCTACCTGACAAAAAGGAAACAAAAAACGTTATCGAGGAATTAAAAAAAGTTAGGTCCCATGTCTTTGACTTGGTAAGAATTTTCTATGACTGCGACTTCTCATTCAGAAAAAGAACAACCTTTGTGGCGTTAACAACTAATGACTTCAGCTTCTTGGAAGGTGTGATAAAATCTTCTCGCAAGTTAATAATTCCCGAACAATTTTATTGGGAACATCTTCACAGAGTCATAATTCCCTATTCACAGGCAGCGGGTTTTGAGTTTGAAGGTAGAGAGTTTATGGTCGGTGCTCTGGCAAGAATGAATCTGAACAGGGAAAAACTTCACAAACACACAAAAAATGATTTGGCAAAATACATAAGAGCATTTCCTTCAGAAAACATCTACCATAACAACTTGGCGCAATCAATAGAAATAATGCACTGCATAGATCACTCGATAGAAATTCTGGAGGGCACAGATTTTAAGAAAGAACCAAAGGCCAATGTAAAGATAAGAGAAGGGAAAGGTGTTGGCGTTATAGAAGCTCCAAGAGGAACTCTCTATTACGCTATTGATATGGACAACAATGGCAAGATTCTCTACGGCAACCTTGTGATACCAACAGCTCAGAACCAGATAAAGATGGAGAACGACATCAGAACTCTGGTTTCAAAGAATCTTGACAAGGGAAAGGACTACATACAAAACGAGATCGAGAAGCTGATAAGAGCTTATGACCCTTGCATGACTTGCGCCACCCACTTCTTGAAAGTAAACTGGACGTAAAGTTCTTCACTCCTTTTCCAGTTCCACTACTCTGTTCTCCAAATCAGTTATCCTCTTATCAAAATCTTCTAAAATTTTGTTTATATTTTTTGCCCAATCCGCAATAGATTTATCTTCCATTATATCACCAACTCTACTACTTTATACTTTTAATTACATCACATAGTTCTTTCATGGCTTCTTTCTCTTTCATGTTTGAAGGTATTCCGAATATCCTAACCTTATCAATCATCTTCATCTTCTTCAAGAGTTTCAAGTTGTATCCTAAATCGAAATCATGCATCGAGTAAATCTTATCAGTTATTATCTTGTCTATGTCCTCTATCAGCTCGACCTTCTTTATGCCTTTAACAGTATCGATTATGTTCAGTTCATTTTCCAAATCCAAGTCTTCGACTGTGTCAAATTCTTTGAACTGCAGAGAGGGAAACTTCCTTCTTAGCTTATCGATTAGTTTCAGAGGCATACTATCTTCCTTAACCAAAGGATTACCGAAAACATAGATTGTTTTTTTAAACATAGTTAGTCTCGCTCTTAACACTTGACAAGAAGTAAGAACCGATAACTATCAGCGCGCAACCTATCAGTTCTGGAATGGGAATAGGCTCGCCCATGAATATGGCTCCCAAGAGTAGAGATATGGCCGGCGATAGCAAGAGGAAGGCCGAAGCCTTGGAAACGTTTATCATCTTTATGCTCCAGTACCAGAAGAAAACATAAGCGAAAAGAATTATTGTGGATATGCCTATGTTGATCATCTGCTGAGCGCTAAGGCCCAGCAAGGCATTGTAACTGCCTATCAAAAGCACGACTGCAAAAATTATAATTCCCCCGAAAAACATTCTGGCAAAGGAAACAACAAAGTTATTCTCACCTTTGGTCATGGACTTCCTTGCGATTATGTTCTCGACGGCCCACAAGAATGTAGCACCTATTATAAGAGCATCTCCCAAAGAGGGGTTCGACCATAAGGCAGATATATTTATTTGAGAAAAGTAAATGGCTAGTGTCCCGATGAACATCAGAAGCAAGGCGTACAAATATTTCTTGGGAATCTTCTCCTTCAGAAACACGAAAGCTAGTACTGTGATGTACAAGGGCATGGTTTTTTGTAAGAAGGCAGCTCTACCAGAAGTCGTCAGGCTCAAACCGCTAAAGAATAGCAAGAAAGCGAAAGAACCGCCTACAACTGCTATCGCTATCAGATACTTCCAAGAAACCTTCTTGAATTTTTTGAAATTGAATTTAGCACTGTAGGATGCTATCAGGAAAAACACTATGCCTATCAAGAGCGACCTCAAGGCTGTGAACACCGAAGGATCCAGATTGACAATAAACATCTTGTTCAACGGTATAGAGAAACCGCTTATAATGGCTGCCACGATTGCAAAGAATGTGCCGTATTTCTCTTTGTTCATGCTATCATATTGTTTGATTTGAAATATATTTGTTTTAGGCCCAAGAGCTTTCTGGCAAGTCTTTTGCTTATCTTTTCAACTACAAAATCCCTGTGGACCACGACGTAGTCGCCTTTTTTTATTCTCAAGCTCGTCCTGTACTTTTTATCTCCCATTATCGTCTGAACCAACGCCCTGCTACCAGAAACTAGGACCTTTCCTGAGTATAACCTGCATAGCATGGGGTCGAAATCCTTGAAAATTTTGTATCTCCTGTCCACGACCTTGTCATGTCCGAACAAAAAATATTTTCTCACAACTTCCTTATCTATGGATTTCTTTCCAAGCTTTTTTGCTGTCTTTTCGCACATAAGACTGGCAACCTTGAAGATGTTTTCAGCATTCTTTGGCATCTTTTTGTTGAGAATTATAGAATTCATCAGGCTTCTTTGATAATTTTTTGTTATCACTCCTCTCTTTGCTAGCGTTTCTGAGCAAGGAATTGCATACCTAAAGAAAAGTTTTCTCGACGCCTCATCTTTAAATTTCATAGTTAAATTTATATAATTCAGATTCTTAAATAAGAGAGGTTATCTTGAACAAGGTTCTTATAGTTGGTGCAGGTCCAGCAGGGCTTTTCGCTGCGTACGAACTGGCAGATTCTTGCGAAGTCACAATTTTGGAGCAGGAAAACCACATCGGTGGTGCAGGCCTTTATTCTGACGGGAAAATGAACTTCCACCCTCAGATAGGAGGGGATTTGTTTGAATTTCTATCAGAGGAAGATTCTATGAAGATGTTAGAAAGAACCAAACAGATTTTCAAGAGCTATGGAATGGCAGATGCTGGGAATGATTGGGAAAAACTTCTAGAATTGGAGAGGAGAGCAACCACTGCTGGAATAAAATTCATACCAATAAGGCAGAATCACGTCGGCTCTGATTATTTGCCAAAGGTCATGAACAACTTTAAGATTGATTTGGAGAAGAAAGGCGTTAAGTTCAAGCTGGAAACAAAAGTTTTAGATTTGTACAAAAGGAATGGCAAGATAAAAGTTAGCACCAACAAAGGAGAAGAAGAGGCTGATTATGTTATTTTGGCTCCTGGCAGGGCAGGTTCCCTATGGCTAATAGAAATGGCCAAAAAGCTAGGCTTGGGAATGAGATTCAACCCCGTAGATGTTGGGGTGAGGGTCGAAGCTTTGAATGACGTATTAAAAGAAATTGTAGTTGACTATCAGTGCTGGGATCCGAAGTTCCATATAAGAACTCACCACTATGACGATGACGTAAGGACATTCTGTGTCTGTCCGTACGGATTTGTTGTAAAGGAATTCTATGAAAAAGATATTTTCGGTGTCAATGGCCATTCGATGAAGGACAAAAAGTCTAGCAACTGTAATTTTGCTCTCTTGGTTAGGACGGATTTGACTGAACCATTGGAAAACACGACGGAGTATGGAAGATTCATTGCCAAGCAAACCAATACGCTGGGCGGCGGCAAACCAATCGTACAAAGGGTCAGAGACTTGAGGATGAGTAAGAGATCGACATGGGAGAGAATTGGAAAGAGTTATGTTAATCCTACGATGAAAGATGTTACTCCTGGCGATATATCAATGGCCTATTCTTATAGAATAGTCACTGATATTCTTGAGGCATTGGATAAATTGGAAAAAGTCATACCTGGAGTTGGTTCTGACTCAACGTTGTTGTATGCTCCGGAAATAAAGTTCTATTCCATGAGAATCGAGACCAATAAGACGCTACAAACAGCTGTTCCTAACATTTTTGTTGCTGGCGATGGAGCAGGTGTTTCTAGAGGAATAACAATTGCTGCTGCCACTGGTATGATAGCTGCCAACGGAATAAAGAATTTGATAAAATAGTGCGCATTTCTTAGATTGATTTAATTGATGCGTCGGTTCAAATCAGGCCCCCTGCACATCTGATGTTCTTCACAACTGACCTGAGACGGGAATGCGTTTAAATCTTTTAGTTTCTTACAATAAATCATGAAATTAAAAGAAACTTTAACTATTCTTAAAGAAGAATTAAAACCTTCCTTAACTGAGCATTGTTATGGTATTTCAACTTATGGTTCTGCTGCAAGAGGAGAAGATTTTATTGAAGGTTGGAGTGATGTTGACGTATTAGTTATCCCCAAATACGATTTTCAATGCCCAAGAAGTTTTTATGAAGAGGCATCAAGGTGGTTTACAAGAACAAGAGAAAGATTAGAGGAAAAAGGAGCAGATTGGGGAATTAAAGATGAAATAGACCTTAGCATTTACGATAAAGGTTCTGTTGAATCTGGAAGATATGCTTGGATGATAGAAAGTTTTAAAGACCATCTCAGAAGGTCAGCCAAAACTATCTGTGGTAGTGACGTTAGAAATATTTTGTCCAAGGAACATCCTAAGATGGATGAAGAAGCCAGCCTGAGTTATTCTTTATGGACAACAAGATCTACCGCCTCTACTTTGGATTACAATAGAAAACATGATGAAAAAGAATTCATGTATGATGTTAAAAAGAGCACAAAAGCATTAAGTAATTTCTTTAGGGATGCCGTTGTTCTCAAAGGAGGAAAATTAAAAAGTGACGCTAAACCTGAGATTGCTAAACAGTTTATAGAAGTATTTCCAGAAGTAAATCCTGAAAGTGTATTAGAAGTTATAGCAACTCCTATACTATGGCCAAATAAACTAAGTCAAAATGGTTTATTAGATATTTTTTATAACGGTTTAGAAACCAGAGAAATAGCTGTTAAAGTTTTAAACGCTTCTTTACCAAGATTTATCGTAGGGAAAGATGATGAAAGAACTTAAGCTAACCTTTTTCTTCAAACAAGATATGTATTTTAATGTTCAATCGACAGGCAGGGATAGATTTAAACCGACGTTAATAAATTAAATATAAGGTGAAATCTTATGACAAAAAGAAAAAAGCCTTCAGACGTATATAAAACTGCAAGGCTTATGGGCGAAAATGTAGGTAGGCTAGTGTTAGAATCCAAGAAAACAATCAAAACAGGGAAAAAAGGACTAAGGACTACAGCTGAGAGATTAGAAAAGGTTCAAAGAAAAGCTAAAAGAAAGGCAATAATAACCACCACGGAAACAATTCCACAACTAATGAAAGATTTTAGGAAAGGTCTTAGAAAGGGAATGCAGAAAAGAAGATAAAGATTAAAAATATCGACTATTATACTTAGATAATGAAAGATTTTATTCTAAAAATGGCAAGAGAAGCCATAGAAACCTACGTTGCAACCGGTAAGAAGATTCCTGTTCCTAAGAATTATCCTAAAGATATGAAGGAAAATAAAGGAGTCTTTGTAACAATCTATAAAAAACCGAGAGAACTAAGAGGATGCATAGGCTTGCCATATCCTCAACAGCCCTTGATAGAGGCCTTGATAGAAGCTTCTGTCTGCGTGTGCTCTGACCCTAGGTTTCCTCCGCTCTCAAAAGAGGAACTACAGGATATTTTCATTGAAGTTTCCATACTAACAAAACCAGAACCCATAAAAGCCAAGGACGTTGCCAAGCAGGTAAAAATCGGCAAGCACGGCCTAATTATTAAAAAGGGTTTCCAAGGCGGTCTGTTCTTGCCACAGGTTCCTGTCGAACAAAAATGGAACATGGACGAATACTTGGAGAACCTATGCTATAAAGCAGGCCTGACAGCTGATGCATGGCTTGATCCTGACTGCAAATTATACAGGTTCGAGACAGAAGTTTTCGAGGAAAAGCTTTAAGAATCCTTTTCTGTTCTACACATGTCGAAGATAAGTTTAATACACATCTTCACCAAATTTCTATTAAAGGTGAAACAAATGGTATTCGATATGAATTTGGTATTGCTAGGATTGGCACTTTTGATTGCGCCTGTGTTCGGAGCTTACGCAAAATTCGTTAAGGATAAAAGGGGCTTTGTCTGGTTGACAGGTGCAGGAGCTTTGTACCTTTTGGCAGCGGCATTCAGCGTCGATATATCCTGGATACCCTCAGGATTAGACTATGGGGTAAAAATATTCAGCATAATAGCCTTGATAGCGACCTTTATAGGCTCTATAATGGTTGCAGTCGACGTTTTCAAGTAGTTTTTCTTTTCAGCCCCTTTTTTTTCTTATTTTTAACTATAGAAACTTTTAAGTGTCCAGAATTCTAAGAAATCATAGGTGAATATATTATGGCAAAAGAAAAAGCAGGATGGGTAAAAGCGAGTGGATGGCTTTTCATATTGGGCATTTTAATAGCCATCGTAGCAGGTTTATTTCCAGATATGCTCTCGTACGTAACAGTGATTTTGCCAATACTAGGTTTTATAATAGGATTACTAGGTATCGCAGGGATTGGCGTCATTGACAAGACAGAAACGAACATATTTTTGTTGGCAGTGGTTGCACTGATGGCAGCTGGTGGAGCTGGGAACGCGTTCAAAGCCATAGACGCTTTGTATGGCGGAAGCATTCTCTACAACATAGTTAACAACATAGGAAGCTTGGTAGTCCCGGCAGCAGTTTTGATTTCATTGAAGGCAATTTGGCAAGCAGGCTCTACAAAGTTCTAGTTAAAAACTATTTAGATCAGTTCCCCTTTTCTTTTTTTATTCTTAAAAGAAACCTCAAAAACGAATATAATTCAGTCTTGATTCAGGATTTAAACATCATTTTTTATTTGACCTTAAAGTAATTTTTTAAAACCTTCTTTGTTTGAATATAGTTATGAGAGCCGCAGTTTGGGCAACATCTTAATCTATCTAATTCTGACTGAGTTGCTGCGATATTTCTATTAACTTGAGCACTTGTGTTTGCTGCGGACCAATTACCAGCCATCATACCTAATGCTGCTGTCATTCCCTGACTTCGACCTGTTTTTAGTTGTCCTTGAAGTTGGAATTCTGTATTCGCTAAAGAATGCCAAACTTTACCGCATTCTTTACATTTTCTTTTAAGTTCAATTACATCTCTTTTTGGGTCATATGACCCATAATTTTTAAAATGACAATAATCACATGTAAAAGGCATTTGTTTAGAATTCCATTCTCCACAGTTTGAGCATTTTATATCATTTTTATGAATAATTTTCTCCTTCCTTTCCCTTTCTTTTATCAATTTTCCTTCTAACTTTTCAAAACATTCATTGCAGAAAATTCCTTCTGGTTCATTGTGGCGACGTTCGAGGAAACCCAGTTTTTTCTTACACACAGAACATGATTTAGCCATGAAAATAATATGTAAAAATAATTACTTAAACTTCTCATTTTCCTCAATAGTTTAAACTGTTCCGCCTAAAAAGTTCCTTCATTTTGACCAAGAGTTAATATTCTTGAAAAATAATATTCCTTTATGGCGTTTAACGACAAACTAAAGGACAATCTAAAGGACAAGCTCACTGGAAAGGAATTGAATCATCTACCGAAAGGCTACCAGATAATAGGGAACATTCTTTTAATAAAACTTGATAAAAGACTGATAAAGCGACGTAGATTGATAGGAAAAGCTATAATGGAAATACTACCGTACATACACACTGTTTGTCTCATAAAGGATATCAGAGGAAACGTAAGGAAACCGGAAATAGAAGTAATAGCAGGCTGCAACAGGACCCAAACTTTGAACAAAGAGCACGGATGCAAATTCTTGCTAGACGTCTCTGACATAATGTGGTCCCAGGGAAATAAGAACGAGAAGATGAGATTGGCAAAGATGGCTAGACCTAGGGAAAACATTGTCGACATGTTCGCTGGCATCGGCTACTTTTCTATAATTCTAGCTAAGCACTGCAAACCTAAAAAGATTTATGCGATTGACATTAATCCCAAGGCCATAGAATACCTCAGAAAGAATGTATGGCTGAATGAAGTTGAGGATAAGATAGAGATTTTGCAAGGAGACTGTAGAAAATTCTCAAAGCCTCTAGAGAACACTGCCGATAGAGTGATAATGGGTTACCTGTTTGAAACTGAAAAATTCTTGCCCTATGCCCTTAGAATTGCTAAGAATAATGCTGTTATTCATTTTCACAGGACTGTAAAGGAGGAGGAAATAGATAAATTTAAAGAAAAACTGATAAAAATTGGAATTAAGAACAAGGTTAAAATAAGAGTTCTTAAAATCACAAAAGTAAAATCTTATGCACCTAAAATATGGCATGTTGTTTTTGACTTGAAAGTAACTAAGCGATGGGTTTAAATCTTTTTCTGTTTAAAATAAAGATAAGTGATTTTATGGGAATAAAAGAGGGAAAATCTACAAGCACACCAGTTGCTCAAACTCGTTATTCAACAAGGACTGGTATTAAAAGTAGTGGAAATGAGAATTTGTATTCTCTAAGAGCGGCACGTTCTTCAGCAGCACCCTATTTAGTATTAAATGAACTTTCAGAAGGATTAGAATTGAGAGGGGTTGGTTACTGTGATCCGATTGGTTTAATGATAGAAGCAAGCTCTATTGAAGATGCAAAACAAAAAATGGAAATCGTAAAAAATAGAAAGGTTAGCATGGAAGATTTAAAGAAATTAGAAGAGGGATGGATTAAACAACTAAAAACTGAATTACAGGAGAAAAAAGAAAAGTTTGGAGATGCAGAGTTAGAGAAATGCAAAATACCAGAATATCTAAAGGAAAAATTAGTTGGAAAGACAGCACCAGAGGCAATCTGGGGCCTAGAAATAAGTTACGAGGAAGCACTTAAAGGCTTGAAATAAAGGCTATAATATCTTAATATCCAACCTAACCTTCATAATGTGAGGAGCGTACGGTAGAACTTTCTGCCTACCAACAATTTTGTAATTCATATTAAAAATCTCAGCCTTCTCTTTAACCCTTTCTTCCAAATCCTTGAAGTTCTCCTTTTCATTGGATAAACCGTATAGATGAATTATTGCCCCTTTTTTAGAATGTAAGAAAGCGACGTCCAAGTATTCTATCGCCCTCTCTACCAGAGGCATTATTATCCTATCGAACTTGTCAACGTCTCTTACATATAATACGTCAGAACAGATGTTCTTTATGTTGTGTAACTTGTTAAGTCTGGCATTCTTCTCAGAGTACTCGAAACCCTTTAGGTTTATCTCTATGCACGTTATCTTGCAATCAGGATGCCTCTTGCCAATAGCAAGAGCATAAGGACCTGCACCAGAAAACATCACCAGAATGTTTTCTCCGCCCTTAACTAAATCAGCAATTCTCTGCCTCTCTGTTGACTCCCTAGGCGAGAAATAGACCTTTTGAGGATCAACCTCTATCAGATAACCATGCTCTTTGTGAACTACCTCTGTGTTTTTGTCTCCTAGCAAGAGTCTGCACGGATACAATCTATAGGTGTCTTTTCTTTCAGACATTTTTTGGAGAACTGATTTGACATTCTTGTGTCTTTTCATTATTTCTTTGGCGGCCTTTTTCGGATTCTTGGCATTAACGCCTATTAGTGCGACTGCCCTGTCCTTGCTACCGATTATATCATAGGCTATTCTCATAACCTAATATTCAAGGAAAGAAGTTATAAAATTATTATATATAGTATTTTTAGGTTGTCTTGATTTTAATCTTAAACTCCAAGCATGAAAGGGTTCTTTATGTTCTGAGTCTTCTACGACTTTATCTTTAGGAATTTTTCCTATTTCATCATAATTTTCTATTTCAGGGTTTTGCCCAACGTCTCCGAAAAGTACTACTGCACCTGGTGAATAAATTCTTAATGAATACAGTGATAGAAATTCCTTAGGTTCTAAATTATTTTCCGAATAAGCCTTATTGTCTTTTGGATTCTCTGCTTTTTTTCTGGAATCATCTGAAAAATCTCTTTTATCCATGCAATCACATTTATTATTACTTTATGGTGATATATAAATTTATCGTTCCTTATTTATTTTAATTTGAACTAATTTAATCTATGCTCTATCTCATGGGTTTGGGTCTGAACGATGAGAAGGATTTGACTTTGAGAGCGATAGAGACCGCTAAGAAGTGCGATTGTTTCATAGAACTATACACGTCTGTTTGGAAAGGTTCCCTGGAGAATCTGAAGAAAATGATAGGAAAGAACATCGAGGTCTTGAAGAGAATCGATTTAGAAGAGAAACTTGATTTGTTCATCGAAAAGGCCAAGAATAAAGACATCGCACTGTTCGTCCCAGGGGATCCATTAGCCGCAACCACTCACATAGACATTGTTTATGACGCGAAAAGAAAGAAGATTCCTGTCAAGATAATTCATAACGCTTCCATATTTTCTGCTATAGGCGAAACTGGCTTGCAGTTGTACAAATACGGAAAGGTTGCAACAATTCCTCTTAGTGGGAAATTGAGCAATGTAAAGGACGCTATTCATACCAATAAGAAATTGGGCTTGCACACCCTGTTATTATTGGACCTGGACATCGAGAATAACATCATCATGAAGGTCGCTGATGCGTTGAACATGCTCTTGAACAAGAAAATAATAAGAGAAACAGATCAACTGATTGCCTTCTCAAAAGCTGGTGGAGATTCTAAGATTTATTATGATAGTGCCAGAGGATTGAAATTAAAGAATATAGAGAGCCCTGCTGTCCTGATAATACCTGGTAGGATGCACTTCAGAGAGAAAGACTTCTTAGAGGTGATTTGATGGAGAAATTACAAGAAGAGACGCTGAAGATGATTGAAAAGATTGAGCCGATGATTAGCAAGATTGAAATAATCGGCGATAGGGGCGAGGAGATGCTCGAGAATACCAAAGCTTATGTCTCTGATTCGAAGCATTTCTTGAAAGAGAAAGATTTTGTCAGAGCATTTGAGAGCATCGTGTTTGCATACGGTATATTGGAGACATGCGAAGAATTAGGAATATTTAAGATAAAAAAAGAAAAAAAGAAAAATCAATGACCGTTTTGGCTGTTTGCAGCATTTAAGTTGCCTGTGAAGTGACTGTTACTTCTCAAACACATTTTGTGAACGTTCATACCTTCAGATTGACCCATATTATCACCATATAGTAGTATATGGTAACTAGTATATAAATCTAATGTTTATTCACCGTAAAGTGATAAATATTTAAACTTACCATCTAATAAGATATTAGTGAATTTGATGGCTGATCAACCGATTGTAATAAAAAATTATGACAAAGCTGAAACAGGAGAAAATGCAAAAAAACTTATAGATTGGGAAAGTGGTGAAAAAGGTGTAAGATTAACTGGTTATCCTGAAGGTTTGGCTAAAGCTCTTGTACATATGAAAATGGTTCCTGGAGCTGAAGGTAAAGATATACCAGGGAGTTTTGATGATTGGGCTGAAGATGGAAAAAGTGAACCATACCTACTCCAAGGATGGAATGTAAAAGGTCAACCTAGACAAAAACGTTGGTATGAATTCATAGAAGACAAACAGGATTTTCCACTAGGAGTATTATTTGATTACTTTTTATCGCCTGCTTTTAATATCGCAGGTTATTATTTATCTGGTCGCAATAGTAATGAAGACGACGCGAATAAATTCATCGATAATCTTAACAAGAGATATCCTATCGATCCACGTTGGGAAAGAGAAGCTGCCCTTGCTAGATACGACTATCACGGACCAGAAATAGAAGGTTTAAATCTACCAAAAAAACCACATGAACCATCAAAAGATGAAAAAGAAGCTGTACGCTACCAATTAAAGCTCCCAAAAGCGCAGTACATGAAAATGATGGCAGAAAAAGGATTAATAAATGAAGAAATTAAGGGCATGAAAGAGGATAGCAGAAGATTTAAGGACTTTCTCAAATCTTCAGTGGTTTAATTAATTTATATATACACAATTGTCTATATTTTTCTTATGGCATTTACATATTTAGGCAGCGGAGGTTCTATAAATTTATTCAACTTAATATTC
>Ga0315277_10004976_pt1 | contig 17607 bp, 22 predicted proteins | sample YL17G05_15_MG_FD_203695 | JGI IMG/M metagenome (GOLD analysis project Ga0315277, IMG submission 203695) | Sediment microbial communities from Yellowstone Lake, YNP, Wyoming, USA - YL17G05_15 | ecosystem: Environmental > Aquatic > Freshwater > Lake > Sediment | place: USA: Wyoming | collected...
TACGCCCATTCCCTGGTGGACCAATAACCAACTCACCCTTCGCTTCCGCTAATTATTTCCTCACTCCTTCACGCCAAATTGTTAGGTCCTTTCTTCCGGCGAAAATCCAGGCTAGTTCTGCACAGGCAGCAGATCCCGCGCGGAGGCTCCCGGCTCTCGAAAGCGGTGGTTTGCGTCATAGTTTCGCCCCCGCGCGCGTGGAATCGCCCGTGTGAATCCGAGGCCGTCCGTCCGCCTGGACGTTTCGCCCCCGCGCGCGTGGAATCGCCTATCGGCATACCCTGTAATCCCCGCAGATCGCACGTAGGAGCCCCAGATATTTCTCGGCGCTCTCGATTCCATCTTGGTTTTGATAATCCGCCCAACAACTCTGGCAATAAGGCCAGTTCTGCACCGACATATCCCGCCCTGTCAGTCGCTCCTCAAATTGGAAAGGCCCCTCTTTGGTCTGGCAGAGGCAGCACCGATTCTGCGAAGGACTGCGGCGCTCGAAACTTGCCGTTTCACTTTTTGCCATGCTTTCCTGAAAAGAAATCGCTCTGTGCTGGCTTGAGACGCACGCGAGTGGGCAGGCAATGGTCTGGACAAGGGCCCGATTCCCGGTCGTGGCAAGGCCCCCGGCAGCAACGGCAGCGCTTGCCATTCTAGCCGTCGTCCTGGGGTGTTTCAGCATGGTCGCCTTTTCGCCAGGCCAACGGCGCCCGGCCAATGACAACCGAACACCGCCGGCCGGCTGGAGCAGCAACGCACCGCCCCGACCCTAAGGTTTAGCCGTGAACGGCGGGAGAAAGGGTCAAGGTCCCCTGCGCGCCGGCGCCACCGTTCACGGTGAATGGGTTTTTCCCCCTTTGCCCATTCGATGCCTTTGCCCGATCGCGTATCACCGTAGGCGGCCAGCCACGCGCCTGGCAATCTGCTCGAATTGATCCGGCGTTGTAACCCGTCTCCAATCATACGGGCCCGGTTGCCGACGTCGGCGGGGAATCCACGGTTGACTGAAACGCTGCAGCCGCCGATACTCGTCGCGCACCAGGTATGCCGACTTCGCCTCCGGCTGCCGGCGTCTGAGCCAGCCCCGAAGGTTCGCGAACCAAATCTTGATCGGAATGATAACCACGGATGATTTCCCCTTTCCGGACGATTTCAAAGCCACGGCAGACTCGATCAATCTCCTCGGCCGAGAGCGTCTTATATTTCAGGAGTGCGAACGCCAAGCGATGCACGATCCACCAATTCGCGCGCAGCAATTTTTCGGTTTCGATCCGCATCTGCCGGAGATATTGCCGAGCAGCTCGCCAGGAGCCGGTGGCGAGAAGGCCGATCTCCGCTACGTTGTGAATATCCGGGCCATGCTGCCTCACCAAGCCGCCAAGCAAGATACTGTCTGCGACTGCGCCACCCAGGCTGCTCATTGCAATCTCATCCTGCTCTTTTGCGAGTTCCGGGCAAAGAAATCGAGCCGGGCCGAAGGGATTCTTTTTCCACGGCCGCGTGCGGGGCTTGACGTCGCATTGCGAGCTTTCGGAGGGAAGGAAGGCTCCCAAGGTGGCGCCACTCGGCACGATTGTTACGGCAAAGAGCGAGCCCCCAGAAATCCACACGGGAACGGCATGTCCCGCCTCATGATGGGCAATGCGTTCGAGAGGCGAAACGATCATTGCACCGCTCCACAGCGAAACACCGCGTCGCCCCCAATGTGGCCTGAGCGCAGCATGGTGACACTGGATTCTGCCTCGTCGAGTTCGCCATCTTGCCAAACGATCTTGTACTGGCGCATGTGCCGTGCGAGTTCCGGGCGTTTAGCGATTTTCGCCTCGATCCGAACGCCCCAGTCCTCCATGGAATCCTGTGTCGGCAGCAACTGATCTGATCGGAGGGCGATCGCGTCAACGCCGGCCTGCAATGAATTGACTGTGATGGATCCACTGCGCTGTACCTTCGTGCCCTCAATGCTCACCGCGCGCCTTTCAAGTTCGGCCGCCGAAGCCTCGAGGGCTGCAGATCTCGGAACAAGATAGGTTGCCCCGGGAAGATTGGGAATTACCTCGGTCGGCCCGCATTGGTCGATTGGCTTGCCAAAGACGGGGCTTGGAAGCCAGTTCGCGTCCCGCTGCGCGAGGAGGATGGATCGAGTATATTCGATGCCCTCGATTTCGCTGAGCTTGCGAAGCAACGGTTCGGTTTTGCGGTTGATTTCCTCGGCCTCGGCGCGCAGGTTTTTCGCCTGTTTCCTCAACTCGCCGGCTTCGGTCGAGTACCGATTTGCGACTGCCTCCATTCGACGTTCTCTGGCTGTTCCTATTGCCCGCGCGAGGGCGTTGATTTTGGCTTTTGTTTGCACAACCTGGTCAACGCCCTTCTCCGAGTCGCCGGCGAGATATGCGTCCCCGGCCGCACGCTCGAGTTGTTCCAAAGTAGCCAAGGCCGCGCGCCTTTGGCTGATAAGTTCGCCCTCGCGATCGGCGAGGTGCTGAACCTCAGTCTTGGCTCGTTCGGTTGCGGTGAGTTCCTTTTCTGTTGTGACTAACATTTGAATTTCTCCTTTTTCTATTTGTTATCCCCTGCGAGAGCAAGGGATGTTCGCCGATACTCGGCACAAATCTTTCGAAGAACTTTGCAGGACAACTTCCATACGCAAATCCTCATCACTGGAGGCGCCGATTTAAAGCGGCGCCTGACATAACTTGTTGGTCCATCCGTCACAACCCAAATCTGGGACGGAAGGACGTGAATCATCTGGGGAATTTCACAGTCATGATGCGGATTATCGGCTAGCTTCAGCGCCGTCAAAAACGAGTGCAAGTGCTCTTCTGTCGCTTTCTCCGCGACTTGCTTTTGAGCGCCGGCGTCTCGCAGAGCTTCGTTAAACGCCAGATGCGCGGCTTCGTTTGCAGAATATAGCCCCTTGCGCTTTTTCAGTTTCGAGAGTTCAGCAATCTTGGTCACTTGCTCCGTTGTAAATCGCGGTCTATTCCAATCAAAGTTTGAAAACATTTGTATCTCCTTATTAGCGATTAAGCCAATTGCGTCGTGAGATCCAGGGCTCACGCCTTTCTGGAAGCCAAGATCCTCCGCGACGTGGCCTTTCTCGTTGTTGCTGCTGTTGTGGCGGCGCCGCTGTTGAAATTGCGCCAGGCGACTCGCCGTCCTTAGGTTTTAAGGCATCCATTTTTTCCGCATACGCGTTTAACCGAATGCCCCCAACGATGAGTGATTGTAGTGCTGCGAAGGCATAGGACGTTATATCTAAAGCTTCGTTACGCGCGCCTGGAGGCTTGGCCCATTCACGAACGGCAAACCCGCGACTGTAGCGGACGCGTACCGTTTCCGACGTTAACTGCTCGAAGAATATCTGATCGGTGGATAACGGAAAATGGATGTAGCCCGGCCCTGGTTCTATGATCTTCAGGTGCGCGGCAATCCATTCCTTCGTGCCGTCGACGCCGATCACGAACAGTGGGGATCGATCTTTTCCCCGTGAGGCACGACGCGGCCAAACGGGATGCCGGCCGGCCTGACCTTTTACCGCGTAAACCCGGCGCCGCAGACGTTCACGACAGAACTCATAGACAGACGCTGAAGCATAACCACTGTCAACACAGGCTGCAGCGATCGGCAACTTGAGCCCGTAGACATGCAGGTACTCTCCTGTCAGGATTTCGTCGAGCTGTCTCCATACCTCCGGGCGCGTCGGATCGCCGTGCAGAATATGGTAAGCGATGTTCCAGCACTCCTCATCGCGGCCCCAACCGAATAGTCCCACCTCGAGGCGATCGGCCTGAACGTCCACACCACATGTGAGCAGTGCGACGCCTGCCGGTAATGCGGCGCCAAACGGTTCGCGCCGGACCATCAGCGCCTCGATGTCAATCTTCTCAGCGCCTTTTTCCTCCCAACTCTCGGCCAGAACTGTATTGACGAAAACGCGCAATCGCTCTGGACTCTTGCTTGCTCTCACGAATGCGCCGGCAAGCTTCGCCCAGGTTGTCCACGGCGAATAAAGACCGCTGATATGAAAGCCGACGGTTTGCCCGTTTCCCTGGGATTCTGGGCGCCATTCGCCGCGCTCGAGCATCTGCTGTTTATGGCGGTCCTCAATCCGGCCGTTACAGATCTCGCACTGGTAGACAGCTTCTGAGGGGTGGCCCTCCGGCCACCGTACCTGCGCCCATTTCAGCGTTTGGAGTTGGCTGCAGTGCGGGCAGGGAACATAGAATTTGCGCTGGTCGCTCTCTGAATACGCCTGCTCGATTCGCGAGATGCCCTTCACCGTGGGCGTGCTGATCATTACAATCCGACGATTGGCGAACGTCTCACTCCTGGCAATGGCCAAGTCGCAAGGATCTCCCTCGGCGACGGATCCGCCTTCACTACCGGCGGCCCCCATTGCAGACATTGGGTAGGAGTCCACTTCGTCCAACAGGATGAATCTCGCCGGCATACTCCGGAGTCCGGCTGCACTGTTGGAACCGGCCAGGACGAGGCATCCCCCGGGAAACTGTTTGACCGTGATCGTGTTGCCCGCCGCGCGTTCTTCGACGGGCGAGACGAGCGCTTTCAACTCCGGAGTGTGCTGTATGAGCGACGTAACTCGCTGTTTGCTGAACCTGGTCGTAAGTTCACATGTGGATCCCACATACAGGGCAGGACCAGGTGAGAAATGGATAATGTACCCGATCAAATTTAGAAGCGCCTCCGAACCTCCAATCTGCGCCGGCTTCACGAGGACGACGCGTTCAACGCCACAGCTTGGACTCATGGAATTCATAACGTCACGCATGAATGGGACACGCGCGGTTCGCCATTTTCCAGGTTCGCCGGCAGACACTTTCCCCAGGACGCGATACTTGTCGGCCCACTCGGAAACGGTCAGGTTCGGTTCCGGGCGAATCGCCGCGGCGATAACCGCGCGAATCTCAGCGACGTTCGAGCGCATCAGCGAGTCCATTCAAGTGCTCCGTTATCTCGGCCTGCAGTATTGCGTGAGTCTTGCTTTGATCCATCTCAACCGCCAGTGGCGCGGCCAAACGCACAGGGATTGCCAAGAGCCCATCGCGGTGCTGGCGCATAATGTCGGCCAGGCTTTTTCTTACGGCTGACAGCTCGATGAGCTCACCCTGCTTTTGCAAAAATTCCAACCTGCGAAGCTTTGCCAAGTAGGTTTCCTTCATGAACTGAGCCTCGTTGAAGTTCTTGGGGTCGCACCCTTGTTCCCAGCCCTCCTCGACGTGGTTCAGAATTGCGTCCGATGCGGCCACGTCGATGCGGTTACCGATTTTGACGAGTAACTGTTTTTGGCCCCATTTCGAAACGGTCGACGGATGCACCTTTCGGTGCGTCGCAAATTCCTTTGCCGACATGGTGAGAGGCTCAGGCGATGGCTTGGATTTCTTTTTCACTATGCCTCACTTTCCCGTTTCCTGCCTTTTGGATAGCCAAACCTGGCTAGGTTGCGCAATCAATACACCTGCCCGAGCTGTAGCTGGCATAGGACCCTGCAAACCCTTGATATTATGAGACTTATTGTCTTTCGTCATCATTTCGCCCTTTACCTTGCCCTCCAACGGCTCAAAAGCCTCGAGCATCGCCCGGATATCTTCCTTGAACCTGTCATACCCGCTCAACGATCGGCCGTGTTTGCGTTTGTTCTTCTCCGGGTTTCCATAGAACAGCTTCGCTTGCTCGCTCACTTCCTTACCTCCACGGGCCAAGTCATCCCCCAGGCATGAACCCGTCTCCACACCTTGCCGTACTCATCGCGGAAGACAATCGCCTTCTCGGTCTGCCAGACAATCTCCATGATCGCGTGCCCGTCGATCATCTGAGGAGTTGTGTCAGTTTTGTCAGTGGCTTGCCCATACGCATCTGAAATCTCTCGCGCGCGCGCGACGTGCGCAGGGCATATAGAAAAGTCTTCTTTCTTTCTTTCTTTTGAATCATTTAGCCCTACACCCCCAGGAGAGGCACTGACAGAACTGACAGAACTCCGACTTTCTGCCTCATTTTCTGAGATATGCCCTGGTAACGAACTGACAGAACTGACAGAACCATCCTTGCTCGGAGGTTGCCAGTCCATCCATTCAGATCGGAAGGTGGTGCTCACTTGCTCTCTCCTCGAAACTTTGGATTGATTCGGATCATATCGCTCGGGGCTCCCCCCTCGGACTTCCTAATCGTTTGCACTCTCGCCCAGTTCAAATCTTGCAGTATGGCGAGGCCGTCATAGACGCAGGCCTTTGTTTTGAGCATCGCCCATTGATTGCGGTAGACATCCCGCACAGATGCCCCGTCTTTGATTTTTCGTTCTCGAATCTTGCCAGCCAGGGCATGCGCCGCGTGAATATCGGGCTGTATGACGCCCGCGTAAATCTTCCGCGCATGGAGTTCGAGGAAATCGCACCAGGCGGCCGCCAGTTTGGCCGATAAGAGAGAGACCGGCTCAAGCCCTGGAGGTGGCACGGTGGTAAGTTGTGCGTCGGCCCAGTCCCCAAGGTGAAACAGAAGGGCCAGGGAAGGCATGAGGCTGCGATACTTGGCGAGGTGGGATATGAACGCCGGCGCTTCAATCTCTCCAGACCGCAATTTAGTTTCAAGTTTGGATCTCCACGCGTCAAAGAAGTCTTGCGCGTCGGGGTCAAATCTGAGCGCCGGAATCGATTGAAACTTTCCCGGCAGGACGCCAAGCGCCTCGGGGTTCAGATTATCGAGTGTTTCGAAGAGTCGATACGCGCGGTCTCTCGCCGTCTGATTTGGGTAGCGATCCTCGTTCTGCCAGGTGCGCGACGGCTCAGGATAGACGGCCATCTGAAAACGTTGCAAGAGGCCGTCATCACCCTCAAGGCCGTTAATGGCATTGTCGACATAGGCGGCCAGCTTTCCCGGTTGAATTCCGCCGAAGAGAGAAAGACATACTCCCTCGGCGTGGACCGTACCGCGCCCGATTCGATCGGACGTGAAAGCGCCGTCCCCATTCCAACCTTCGAGGTAAAATTCGCGGTCCCCCTCGTGGCCCACCTTGTCGAGATTCCGCAGCCATCCAAATAGTTCATCCCGGTATACGAGCAGCCCGCGCGGGTTATCCCTGAGAAGTTCAATCAGCTTTTCTGTGGTTGCGTCATTAACGCGATAGCGCCGTTCGGTCGACTCTCCGGTTGCAACCGACTCGAGACTGCTTAATTCCTTTCTGAGTTCTGCAATCTCGTTCTCGTCTCTCTTTTTCGCCGCGGCTTTGATTAGATCCTTCACGGCCTGGATGCGCGCCTTGTGTACCTCCGCGGATGCTTTGCACTCAGCGAAGGTTTGCTCGTATTCCTTGTGGGCTCTGGCGGCCAGATTCCCCAATGGCTTCAATGCCTCGACTATCGTGGCACTTTTCATCGTTCCGGGCCGTTCAATATCAACTCCCCACAGGTTTGGAATAACAAGCCAATCATCCCGGCGCTTGGGATGAATCCCGAATTTCCGGCCCACCACAGCTGAAAGGCCGACAATTGCAGGTGCAGCAGCGAATTCAAGGGGGACTTGCAACCGCTCGCTTACGTCGCAGAGCCAAGTCCGCAGCGCATCGGGAAGCATTTCAGCCGGCAATCTCGGGGCTTGGGGAAATAGGGATGGAAGCTCTTGAGGGTCAGACCACGGAAGTTCCGGTTCTGGAGAGTTGGACGTTGGCGGCTCTTGGGGGGCGTGATCTAGAAGCTCAACGGCAATATCCGGCTCAAGATCGGCATAGGGATCTCTATGTGTGAGCATCTTCATGCCACTCTCCATTGTCTGTAGGCCGTGATTCGCTGCTGCTCTGTTCCAATATCGACCATATCCAAGGCGTGCTCGAGTGCCGCCTGTCCCTTAAGAGCCCAAGCGAGCCACGACCAGCTCCACACATCCTCAGCATCGCGCCTCAGTCGCTCTAGGGCGCGAACGATCACCAGCTCGCGCGTGTAGAATTCATCGCGCAATCGGCGACCAGTTTCACGTGCCCATCTTTCGAGACCTTCCCTGATCCGGCGTCGCCGAATCGCCTCGGGATCTGGGATAGGCGGCTTGCCAGGCTCAAGGCCGAAATGCCGAAGTGCTCCGGCGAAGTCCGTATCCATCACCGTCATCGCCAGGGTGAAGACATCACCACCGATCCCGCAGCGATGGCAGAACCATACATTTTTGTCCTCATCAAAGGAAAACGCGCCTGGATTGTCGCCATCGTGGCATGGCCCCTTGCATCGGTTACGTGTGGGGTGATAACCCAGCTCCTGCAGGAATTCACGAATGGATGGTTTGGTATTCGAGGAGATCATGCCGCACTTCTCCTCGCCGTTTCTACCGCACGATCGACAAGCAACCGGAGTTCTGATTTGTGCGAGCATTGTTCCGGCCGGCTTACTTCACGAGAGGATATCCAGGCATCGAGATCGGTTTTTTTCAGCAAAAGTTTCTTCCCGACATTGAACGCCCGCAACCTGCCCGCACGTACCTCAGCCTCGATTTTGCCGACACTGACAGCGTAAACAATCGCGGCATCTCGCTTGCTGAAATACTCCGGCACCGGGTCCATTGCTATGCGCACCCCGCTGTGAGTTGATCCGATTTGACCCCGAGGGCTCGCGCCAAACGCTCCAGCTGCCCTGATGTGGGTTTCAATCGACCGCTTTCGATGCGAGAAATCTCAGCTTGTGGAACGCGGCTGTGAAAGCTCAGATCGCCTTGCGTCCACTTGCGCCGTTTGCGTTCTTCTCTGACAGTCATATTCTTTTGCCCTCCATCGCACTGAGTCCCATGTGCGTTGGATATATATTTACATTTAGACTTGCATTATGTCAACCGCGTATGATACCTATTATGTCAAATTGATTTTGGATCTTTTGAAGGCAAATTCGTTGGACGGAAAATATGAATCTCTTCAAAGTGAGGGTTGTGGAACTCAGAAATGCAGCCGAAGATCTTTTTGTGAAACTTTGTTGTGCGGCCGTTTCGGCGACTCCGGAATTGTTCGGAGAGGGCAAAGCGGGAGCACCAAAGGGGTCGCTTGCGGTCATATTGGGAGACGAAGGAATCCTCCGTGAATTGGATCTCAAAGCGCAGTTGAAAGATGTAGGGGGAATCGGAGGTAACGGGTCAACCGATTTTCCTCGGGAAGCGAAAGCTATCTGCAATATTCTGCGGGCTCATCTGAGAAGCGGGGTTGCCGATCTGAGCGATCCAGGAGGCCTTCTTCCAAAAGACCTAGAAGCGATACGAAAATCTCTCAACGTCAATGTTTCACATATCCGTCCGCTTCAATACACCGAACCAAACCGACCATGGTGTCTCATGCCAGACGCCCCAGTAGCCCGCTTTGCAGCGGAAGCGCTCATCCGATACCTCAAGTTTTTTAACTCCAATCCAGAGCTGATCAAATACGAACCTCTCGCGGAATGCCTGTACTGCGAAGGAATATTCCTCATCCAGAAGGCGGGTCAAAGGTTCTGCAAAGACGAATGCCGGCAACGGCATTGGTATGCGGAAAGAGGCAAGGAGTATTACTCCACATCGCAACGGCTCAAGAGACAGAAGATAAGAGAGCGGCGCGCAAAAGCAGTCAATCGTCCTGATAGGAGGTCTTAATGGGAGTCAAGATCAGAGAACGGAAGCCAGGTCAATGGTGGGTCTTTGTTAACCACAAGGGCAACCGTATTGCCAAGTTCGCCGGCAGCCTGGAGACGGCCGAAGCTGCCAGGGAGTTCATTGAAAAGCAAATTGCGTTCGGCCAGTATGAGCCACCAAAACGCGAGAAACAGCCGACGGTCGAGACGAAACCGACACTATTTGAATACTGGCAAAGGTTCCACCGCGTCTATCTAGAGGCCTCATGCCGAGAATCGACGCGCGAGCGCTATGAAGGTAATTTCAAGAATTACATCCTGCCCAGATTTGGGGAGATCCCGCTTGATGGTATCTCCAGGGCTTCAGTGAAGGAGTTTATCTCGGACCTTCGAGGCCTGCGGCGCGAGGATGGCACGCCAAAGCTCGCGCGCGACACCATAGGAAATATCATCAAAGAGTTCTGTTCTCTTTTCTCTCATGCTGTCGAGGAAGAAGTATTGCAGGCCAATCCTATGTTGCGCCTGCCCAGGTTGTTCAAACAGGCCCCGGTGCGTCACGAAGAGATAGACCCCCTCACATTTGAGGAAGTACCGATCTTCCTCCAGGCGGCTAGGGAAATGGATGAGAAGAAGCGATACAAGGATTCGCCCGAGTGCTATCCGCTTTTCCTCGCGGCCATCCACACAGGCATGAGATCCGGCGAGCTCGCCGGTCTCCAATGGGGAGACATCGACTGGAGGAAAAACCTGATCTGCGTTCGCCGCGCCATCAAGAAGGGGAAAGTCCTGCCCACAAAAACCGGCAAGGTTCACAGGATCGACCTCTCGGAGATACTCAAGGTCGAACTCGAGGCGCTACGCCGGCGCCGGCGTGAGGAGTACCTTGCAACTGGTAAACCGGAGATCCCCCTTTGGATTTTTCCCAATTCAGACGGCGGGATCCTCGACATGCAGAACATGAAAAACCGGCGTTTCTACCGGTGTCTTGAGAAGGCCAAGCTGCGCCGGATTCGATTCCATGACCTCCGTCATACCTTCGCATCCCTTCTGATCCAGAATGGGGAATCGCTGGCCTACGTCAAGGAACAGATGGGACACTCATCTATCAGGGTGACTGTGGATGTGTACGGCCATTTGATTCCCGGTGCAAACAGGCAGGCAGTATGCCGTCTTCCGGGAATAAAATCTGCAACCCCCGTGCAACCAAGGCAAAAAGAGACGGGGGAGGCCTCGGAGTGATTTCCAGTTGTCGCTGTAATCGGTTGATCTGCTTTGGGTTATTGGCGGGGCCGACGAGACTCGAACTCGCGACCTCCGGCTTGACAGGCCGGCGTTCTAACCAACTGAACTACGACCCCGCGCAGTTGGAAGCGCCGAATAATAGCGCATCCTGCAAATCGCTTCAAGGTGTTTCCCAACCGCTTCGTGCGCGCTCAATTACGCCTGAGGAAGGCGCATCCGGTTGAGATTGTGCGTGGGTTGACCGGCAGGCTTCGGCCAGTTAGCCATCCCTTTCCTCGAGGCTGTCGTCGATTTCCATCACTACCTCGCCCAGCTCGCGAATAAAGGGTCTAAGCATGTAGTAAATAGCTCGCGAGTCATCCACTTCGCCTGTCCGAACGAGTTCCAACGCCGGCTCGATGCCCCACCAGGCCTCCTCGAGTCTCCGAAACTGCCATCTGGTCAAAGAAATGGCAGAACCGGCTGCGGGCTGCGATGTCGACTCTGCGGGCGTGGGATTTGAATGATGGATCGCGGACTTCATAAGTATGACGTTATCAGACACGGTGTCTCTCCTTCCTTGGAACCGTCGGCTGGCAGTCCTGCCGCGCGGCAGTTGAAGGATTCCGCCCAGACCCGAAACGGACGTGCCCGCCTGCGATAAAAATGGGCACAATCCAGGTGACACCGCGATTCTATAAGACTCCCGAAGAAAACGCATCAGTAGAGGATCGACAAACGAATTGCGCAGTACTTCAAAGGATGCGAAGGAGCATGATTGGGTGGGACACCACGGAGATGCGTGTTGCCGGAGATCATGGAGTGCTCCGCTGTGGGAAACGAATGCAACTCCGCGTCTCCGTGGTGACTAAGGAAACACCGCCTACTCGTAGCGCAGCGCTACGATCGGATCCGCCCGAAGAGCCCCGCGCGCGGGGACGTAGCTCGCCAACACCGCAGCAGCCAGCAGGAGCAGTGCGACGCCTGCAAACACCGCGGTGTCTGTAGTGGTTACTCCGTACAGCAGAACGGCATTGACGATGCTGAAAATGGCGCTGTTGGGACCTATTCCCAGTGCAAGCACCAGTACAGCTACCAGTGAGAAGCCCGGGCTCTTGCCGAGCCGGCGGGCGCTGTAGCGCAAATCCTGCCATAAAGCCTGCATGAATGCCTCCTGCTATGATTTCATCATGAGATAACGGACACATGGGCAAGATTGTTCCGTGATTGTGCAAATCTCGGGATACGGGAGAAAACTCGCGGTGATGGGTAGGGGAACGGCGCGCCGCCGTTAAAGCGCGCGAGCGAGGCGATAGACGATGGCGACGGCCGTCTTGTCGTTTCCCCCCATGTTGACCGAAAGCGCATAGGGCCGCCCGGACGAAATCGGTATCTGCCAGCGTCCCGCTCTTCCGGTCAGCTGCTGCCAGACCGTGACGGCCTGCCGGACCCCGGTGCCCCCCGTCGGGTGCCCCCATCCGATCAGCCCGCCCGAGGTGTTAAAGGGCAAGGACCCCGTTCTCGAAGTGTTCCCGTCGAGAATGTAATCCGCCCCCTCGCCCTTCTTCGCCAGTCCGATAGCTTCCACAGACAACAGGCCGGAGATCGTGAAGCAGTCGTGGCATTCCACAGTGCCGATCTCGTGAAGGCTAATCCCGGCGGATTCCAGGGCCTTCCGGACGGCCCTGACCGTGGTTTCCAGCCGCGTCAGATCCTCGGGAGGGAGCGTCAGGTCTGCTTCCACCTGCCCCCACCCGACGACTTGCACCGCGTCGGACGCGGCGATCCCGATCCTCTTCAGGCCTTCTTCGGAAACGACGGCGATGGCAGCGGCTGCATCGGACACCTTGGAGCAGTCGTAGACGTTCAGGTGGTCGACAAATGCCCTGGGATTTGGTTCGGTCAGGGCCAGGGATTCCAGGTCTTCCGCCGTATTGTGATATTCCTGGGCGGTGTCGCACAGCCGCGCGTTTTCGATGGCGTTGCGGTACCAGCGGGCGAACGCCCGCCGCGTCTTCTCCCGGCCGAAGGCTTGGAAATAGGCGCCGGCGCGGCCGCTAAAGACCGAGGGGAAAAAATAGGCGTGGCCTTTTTTGCGCTCGCCCCGGAACCAGCCGGCGCCGGCCAGATAATCCGCGCCATAGACCGCCTTGACCGTGTTTTGGACTTCGACGCCGATCGTTAGGACGACCTCCGCCGTTCCTGCCAGGACGGACTTGATCGCGGTCATGAGCCCCAGCCCGCCGGAACCGCAGGCGCCTTCCACCCGGCAGCACGGCTTCCATCTCAGGCCCTCGTCTACTGACGGGATCAGCGCCGCGAGATGGCCCTGCTTGTTGAACCGGGCAGCCATGAAATTGCTGATCACCCCTTCATCGACGTTGGCCCCGCCGCCGATCTGTTTCAGGGTCCCCTGTCCCGCTTCACGCACATATTCTTCGAGCCCCGGCCGGGGCTTTTTAGGATGGAATTCTTTGCGGCCGCTCCCCAGGGACACAGTCTGAAACCCCGCTACCATATAAACTTTGCGCCGGTCTTTGGTCATGGGCTTCCTCTCAATCGAAATAATCATTGATCGGGCCGTAGGCGTGATAGAAGCCCGTCAGCAGCACGGTGTTGACGTCCTCGGCCCGGGCCGCGACCTTATCCTTCACCAATCCCAGCCCAATGTCCTTGGACCTCTGTCCGTATCGTGTGGCCAAGCTGGCGCCCAGGGTGTCCATTTCCTTTAGCCGCCTGAAGAAACCGTCCAGGAACTTGGCCCGGTCGGGATCCTGGATCACCACCCTCCATGGCTTGGCCTGGACTGGCAGGGCCCCCAGCCGTTCGTCGCACCGTCGGGCAATCTCGGAGCACGGGACATAGGCCGCGTGCTCGGGATCGAAAACTCCGGCGGGCCGTCCTTTGTCGTATTTCAGAAATCCGTCCTTTTGAGACCCGTCGGCGTACTGGCCGCCCAAGATCCCAGCGGCGATCAGTTTGTCCAGAAGCGAGCTGTGGAGCCGGTTTCCGGGGAGGCGTTCGTCCATGACGCGCATGACACACTGGCACACATCGAGACCCACGTAATCGACCAGTTGGAAGATCCCCATGGGACGGATCAGGAAGTCTTGGCTCACCTTGTTCAACATGTAGACGGACTCAATGAAGCGGAAGTCTTTGGACAGCCGCTCGATCTCGGAGATCCCATGGAGCGCGTCCCTCATGAAGTGCCCATTCCCGATAAAGCCGGCGACATCGTGCGACAGCACGACGGTCTTCCGCAGCTTCTTGGCAAACTGCCCGGCAAAGTCCGCCAAGGCGGGAATCGTGGCTTCGGCGCGGATTATTTCCACGAGCTTTTGAACGGCCGGAGGGTTGTAGAAGTGAAAGCCGATGATCCGGCCGCCCAGTTGTACCTTGTCGTTTAGCTCGGAAATGGGGATGGACGACGTGTTCGTAAAAAACCAGGGGTCATGGGAATTATGGCAATGGATTTGAGAGAGGAGCTTGACCTTGAGGTCCGGATTCTCCGTGACGGCTTCGAAGACGAGGCCGGAATCGTAGGCGGCCTCGATCCTCGTTGTCGGATGAACGACGGCCAGAACATCCTCGACGTACCGATTAATGATGTCTTCGTTTTCAACCAGATCCTCGTGCGCCTCATAGGCTTTGCGGAGTCCGACCGCCTTTTTTTCTGCGGCCCGCTGGATCTGGGTTCGAAGGTAAGCCAGCAGCCCGGAGAGCGCTTTGGGCGAGACATCGGCGGCATTCAGGGAGAAGGTACGGGACTGTTGCCCGGGCTCCAGGCTCAGGTCGGCCATTTCCATGGCCGTCAGCAAGACGATACCGCCTCCCATCTTTCCGGCGGCGCCTAAAACGGTCACGTTCTCGAGTCGATCGGCGTATTCCATAGATCTTTCCTTCCCGGGCCGGGTTAGGGCCTGTCAATAAATAACGTTTACACTTTGCTGCTGGCCTGCGGGCCGCAGCCCGAAGGGGCGCGGCGGCGGGCGGGCATCTGCTTCGTTGCCGCTCTTCGACGATGCACACTGACATCGCCTGCGTCGCGGCGCCTCGCATCTGCCCGCCCGGCGCTCGCACCAAAGTGCAAACGTTATTCATTGACAGGCCCTTAGTTATCCCATTTCGGCGGGCGTTTTTCCAGGAAGGCCCGCATACCCTCGGCGCCCTCCTTCTCGAGGAGCGTGCCGAAGGTTTCTGATTCCAGCGCGCAGCCAGCGTCGAAGTCCGCGAGAAGCCCTCGGCGGGCGACCTGCTTGGCCAGCTTGACAGCCTTGGGGCCTTTGGAGGCAATAGTCTTGGCCATCGCAACGGCCGTGGGCAGGAGCTGGTCAGGTTCGACGACTTTCTGGACAAGCCCCAGGCGTTGCGCCTCTTCGGCACCGATCATCTCGCCCGTCAACAGGAAGTAGAGGGCGTTACCTAGGCCAATGAGCCGGGGGAGCCTCTGGGTGCCGGCATATCCGGGAATCACTCCCAGGTTGACCTCGGGTTGGCCGAACTTAGCCTTCGCGCTTGCGATCCGGATATCGCAGGCCAGGGCCAGCTCGCAGCCTCCGCCGAGAGCGAACCCGTTGACAGCGGCGATGACCGGCCTGTCGAGAAGCTCGAGGCTCCGGAACGTCTTTTGGCCCCGTTTCGAGAATTCCCTGGCTTGGTCCTGGGTCATGGAGACCATCTCGGCGATGTCGGCGCCAGCGACGAACGCCTTTCCGTCCCCCGTTATGATCAGGACTCTGACGTCGTCCCGGTGGGCGATCTCGGCGATCAAGGCATCCATCTCCTGGAAGAAGCGCGAGTTCAATGCGTTCAAGGCCTGGGGACGGGAGATCGTAACCGTGGCGATGCCGTCTGCAACGTCGGTTTTTAAAGTCTCATAGTCCATCCCGAATCCTCCTCAGTCGGTCAACAGGGACCTGGCAATTACCAGGCGCTGGATCTCCGACGTGCCTTCGTAGATTTCCGTGATTCGTTGGTCGCGATAGAGCCGCTCCACCCTGTAATCTTTCATGAACCCATAACCGCCATGGATCTGGAGGGCCTTGTGGCAGACACGATGGGCCATTTCCGAGGCGAACAACTTGACCATGGCCGATTCCTTGGTAAAGCGCTTATGGCCGGAGTCTCTGATCCAGGCGACGCGGTACAGGAGGGTCTTTGCCGCCTCGACATCCACCGCCATGTCGGCCAGCATGAACTGCAGCGCCTGGAATTCCGCTAGCGGCTTGCCGAACTGGACCCGTTCTTTAGCATAGTGCACGGCTTCGTCCAGGGCTCCTTCGGCAATGCCCACGGCCTGGGCAGCGATCCCAATGCGCCCGCAGTCCAATGTGGCCAGGGCGATGCCTAGCCCCTTGTTCTCCTGTCCCAGAAGGTTTTCCGCTGGAATCCGGCAGTCGGTAAAGACCATTTCCGTCGTGCTGGACGTCCGGATTCCCAGTTTGTTTTCGTGCTTTCCGACAGCGAAGCCGGGAGTCTCTTTAGGAACGAGAAACGCGGAAATACCCTTGGAGCCTTTCTCCTTATCCGTACTGAAAAAGGCGATGATTACGTCCGCAAAGCCGCCGTTGGTTGTGAAGTTCTTCGTGCCGTTCAAGACATAGGCGCCTCCGTCCCGGAAGGCGCTGGCCCGCAAGGAGCCCGGGTCACTCCCGGCGCCCGCTTCGGTTAGCGAAAAGCACCCCATCCATTCTCCGGAAGCCAGCTTGGGAAGGTACGTCCGTTTCTGGACCTCCGTGCCGAACATCAAGATGGGGTCGTTCACCAGGGAATTTTGAACGGACACCCCCACCGCCGTGCCGGCGTCTACCTTGCTGAACTCGATCATGGCGCCGGCATAGGCGACCGCCCCTAATCCGGTCCCCCCGTACTCTTCCGGAACGGTCATCCCGAGGTAGCCCAACTCACCAAGCTCCTTAAGCGCAGCCAGGTTGACCTCCTGCTTCTCGTCCAACGCCTCGACGGCAGGCGCGAGCGACTTCTCAGCGAATTTCTTAGCCCCGTCGATCACCATTTTTTGTTCTTCGGCCAGTTCAAAGTCCATATCCCGTGAACCTCCTCTTTGAAAGCATCGGTGGGCGTGTCCCTCCTATTCAGCCGGAACGCGGCCGGTGCCATTGCTGGATATATTCGACGATCTCGCGAAGATCGTCCCCGGGCCCGAAGACCTCTCCGATCCCGATCGCTTTCAATTTCTCCTGGTCTCTTGTGGGTATGATTCCGCCTCCCGTCAGCAGGCGGTCTCCGAGGCCGGACGTCTCCATGAGCTCCCGGACCCGCCGGAAATGCGTCATGTGCGCCCCAGACAGGATGGACAGCCCGATTACATCTGCGTCTTCCTCAACGGCGGCGTTGACAATGGACTCCGGGGTCTGCTGCAGTCCGAGATACACGACCTCCATCCCGGCTTCGACCAGGGCACGGGCGACGACCTTGGCTCCGCGGTCGTGGCCGTCGAGCCCCGGTTTGGCGATTATGACTTTGATTTTGGGACCAGCCACTTCCTCTCCCTTTCGGTTCGGATCAATCAATAGAAAGCCTGCTCGCGGTATTCCCCGAAGATCTTGATCAAAGCCTCGCTGATCTCCCCCAGGGTGGCATAGACGCGCGCGCAGTCCAGCAGGTAAGGGATCAGGTTTTCCGTTGCAGCGGCCGCTCGCTCCAGAGCCTGCAGCCGCGAGCGGACGGCGTCCTGATCACGGTCCTGTTTGACGCGATTCAGGCGCCGGATCTGATCTCGTTCCATCTCCTCGTCGATCTCCAGGATGGGGATATCCAACTTCTGGTTCTCGTTGGCGAACTTGTTGAC
>Ga0315277_10004977_pt1 | contig 17605 bp, 16 predicted proteins | sample YL17G05_15_MG_FD_203695 | JGI IMG/M metagenome (GOLD analysis project Ga0315277, IMG submission 203695) | Sediment microbial communities from Yellowstone Lake, YNP, Wyoming, USA - YL17G05_15 | ecosystem: Environmental > Aquatic > Freshwater > Lake > Sediment | place: USA: Wyoming | collected...
CCATTTGCTTGACGTTCTGGATCCCCTCCACGGATACCGATTTCTTGTAGAGCTCGTTGTCGTTATCATCGAGAGTAAGAAGCCCCTCGCCAGGGAAAAAATCAAGGAGGGTGGACTTGCCAACCCCGGGTTCACCGACGAGGACGATCTTGAGCGGGAGCATGATCAACTCGTCGACGATCTGGTCGAAAGGTCTGAAAATCGTGACGTTTCCGTTCCAGTGCTGGATTTGATCTGCGAACATACGGTGGAATTCAGCTTTCACCTTTTCGATGCGGCCCTGGACTTCCTCTTCCAAGTCATCCTTGTCGCAGCAAAATACGAATAAGAGTTCGTGCTCGCCAAGCGAGTAGATGAACCGAATGTCTTGCATGACGAGGCTCTCGATCTTGCCTCCCTTGACCTCGGTGCTGAACGATGCCAGGGCAGTTAAAAAACCGGAAATGAGGTCCTGGTCGATTTTTTTTTCACCATACTGCCGAGAGTACATCAAGAGGCCGCCGCTGCCGATGACCATGAAGTTTCGTATCATTTCGCATCATTTATTTGTATGTCTAACACATCAAGCATCCACGTTTCTTATCATAGCAAGGGTGGCAAGAACAAAGTATCGATATCGCTCTTGCGAGCCAAAAATCCACCAAACGTGAAAATATTTTTCCTATACTATGTTATTGAACTTGAATAATTTAAAAATAGTTTTACCATCCTCTCGTATGGATCTACGCGTGATGACCATGGACATCCAGAAAATGCAAGCCGAGCTCACGAGCATCATGAATGGCATGATCGACGCCAAGACAAGGTTGCAGAACGAAATCCCGACGAAACAAGCAATTTTTTCAGAGCGGGATCAAGTTGCCAAGGATCTTCTCCGGGCACAAGAAAAATTCAAGAAATTACTCGTTGATCTTGACTTGATCGGCGAGGCCACGCAGCCTTCATCGATCGCGAGCGGGCCAGCTGTCACCATGAGCATCGATCCTGCAAGAATCCTCGCCGTCACGTGCCGCAATGCCGTGAAGGAAAAACTCGATGGTTTCCAGAACCTGGTGCTCGACCAGGTCACGACCGGCGGTCCATTGGATGCCCGCTTTTACAAGGAGATCAATCCCTCTATGCCAGATGCTGCCATCGCCAATATCGAGAAAAAGATCGACAAGATTTTCAAGGAGATTGTCAAGAAAGCATCAGAAAAGGACCTCATCGTGTTGATCGGCATCAAGGATGACAAGACCGACCAGTTCCTGTTCAAATCCGCGGACCTCGTTGCATCCAGGACAGGCAAGAGGGTCATCGTCGTCGAGGTGGATTCTCTCGCGAGAATGACGGAGAACGAGGTCAAGGCGATCATCGCCAGATTGGGGTAGTCAAGATGGAGCTCGAAGACCTGCGCATCTTGCTCACTCAGAACCTTGGCATGGAAGTCACAGTTCACGAAAAATACATCATGAGTTATTGGAAAATCGATAAAAAGATACAAAAGCAAATCATCTTTTTTCCGGATGCGGAAACGCGCATCCTTTATATATCGATGCGGTTTGATGAAAAAAATCAAGATGCTGATTTCCTGGCAAAACTCCTCAAGGAAAACTTGAAGCTCTCGTTTGTAAAATTCTGCATGGATAAAGACGGGAACCTTATGGCATTGGCAGAAGTGCCCGAGGCGAGCATCTCGGATGAATGCTTGCGAACGTCGCTTTACGCGGTTTTCAAGGCTGCCGAGAGATTTTACGTGCTATTGTCCACGAAAGCAAGATCTTGACGCTGGTGGCCCGGATCACCGATTGATTTGAAGGTAATACGGTCATGAACGCCGATTCTTTCTTCCTGGAGACGTATGGCTGCACCCTCAACACCAGCGATTCTGAGGTGATAGCCCGCATACTCGAAAAGGAAGGGCTGGTTCAAACCAGCTCGGTGAAGGATGCCACGTTCATCGTCATCAACACGTGCGGCGTGAAGACTCCAACCGAACAAAAGATCTTACATCAAATCCGGCAGCTTGCACGCGCCCCGGGCAAGATCCTCATCATTTGCGGCTGCTTGCCCTTGATCCACAAGTATGACCTGGAAACGATCTCCCGCCTCGTCCCGGAGTTCGGCGCCATGGTCGGGCCAAAAAATTATCACGAGCTCGGGGCAGTCATCGCTGCGTTGCGCGGTGGCAAGCGCAACATCCTCAAGATCGATGCCGTGTCGCTGGAACACAAATATCATTTGGAGCAGAAACGATCCCGGGGCCATATCGGCATCGTTGCCATCGCGGAGGGTTGTCTCGGGGCGTGCAATTACTGCTGCACGAGGTTTGCCCGCGGCAGCCTCTTGTCCTACCCGGCCAAGCTCTTGACCGGTAAATTCAACGCGCTGATCGATGGCGGGGCGAAAGAAATCTGGGTGACGGCGGAGGATTGCTCGGCTTACCACGACAAAGGCGAGAATATGGATTTACCCGGGCTGCTAAATGGCTTTTTGAAAAAACCGGGCCAGTATTTCGTGCGGTTAGGCATGATGAATCCGGCAACCTTGTTGCCCGTGCACGGCGACTTGATCAGTTCCTTACTAGACGATCGCGTGTTCAAGTTCATCCACGTGCCCGTCCAGGCAGGTTCCGATCGCGTTCTTGAAAGCATGAACCGCCGGTACAGGGTCGCGGATTTCAAGGCTATACTTGCAGCATTCACGGCAGCATATCCGGGAATTACCCTGGCGACGGACATCATTTGCGGCTACCCGGGTGAGACTGATGAAGATTTCGATCAAACGGTTCGTTTGATGAGGGAGGTAAAGCCAGATGTCATCAACATCTCGATGTATGGTCACCGACCCGGGACCGTGGCCTCGCGGCAAAAGCAATTGCCATCGCCAGTCGTCAAGGAAAGATCTCGGCAGCTCACTGCCTTGCACAAGGAAATCACGGCCGAGATCCATAAAATATGGATCGGCTGGGAGGGAATGGCCATCATCGATGAATATAACAGCGAAAACGGGAATTGGGTCGCCCGCAACCCGTTTTACAGGCCAATCGTTTTGCCCCGCGGCCACCTGGGCGATATCGTGAGGGTGAAAATAGCCGCCGCGGTGGGCTATTATTTCACGGGAGAAATCATCGACGGCTAGCTCCCGTGACGGGCAATGAAATCGCGCATCACGGACGTGTAATCCTTCCCGCAAATCGCCTCGATGTAATAGCACGCCATGCATTCGTCGAGATCCTTGCTCTTGGGGGCGCCGCACTTTTCACACGTGCTGAGCTGGCCACTGCTCACCGGTTTCGAGAGCAGCGGGTACACGGTGTCCATAAATTTCTTGATGTTGAAGATCGTACCCGGGTGTCCCCCTTCGAGGCCGTAAAGGATGCCCTGGGCTTCCCCCCGCATCACGTTATCGCCCGCGTACGGGCACGGCGTCTCCTGGAAGTCCCCGCCTGCGTGGTACAAGTACAGAACGACGTCTTGCTGGAGCAAGTCTTGCAAGGGCTTGATCTTCTTCACGAACGGGGCTGCTTCCTCCTCGAACAAGATCGATGCCGCGCGCCCCATGCGGTTGATGTCACCCTTGAACAGATTGATGAGAAAGGTCTCGGCCTCATCATTGAGGTTGTGACCGGTCGCGATCTTGGTGGCGTGCAATCCCGCTGCAATGTCGTTGAGTACCCTGCGGCGTAGCACGCCGCAGATCGAGCAAGGCTTCGTGATGACCTTGAAAGCATTCTTCAATTGACCACCAGCATGCTTGGAACCGATCCTTTCAATGAACGTGTTGTTCGAGGTAGCCTTGATCATGTCGTCGAGGGCCATGCCGAATTCTTGCTTGAACGAGAACAATATTTGATCAATGCCGGTTGCCGCGCAAGTGTCACGAGCGATGCGCAAGCTCTCGTCGCGATAATTTGCGATGCCCTCGTCAATCGTGATAGCAACCGGCGTGTTTCCTTTTTTTACTTGTTCCCGCAGCAAGTTCTCGTGCACCTTCGCGATGACGCGCACCAGGACCGTGCTATCCTTGCCACCAGACAATGCAAAGGTAAGCTTGTCGCACGAATCGACCATCTTGTACCGGGACATGGTCCGCCGGACTTTATCCTCGATCTCCTTGAGAAAGCACGCCTTGCATACCGCCTCGCCGGAATGCGCCCGTACCATCACGGCCCGGTTCTTGGTGCACCGTGAACAAGTCGGCGTGCTTATAGCCATTTGCTATGCCTCTTCAAATAGTTGAAAAAAAATACCTAGATGCCATTCGCTGCGAAATTAACCGAAGAATGGCATCGTGAATCCCATCGTGATGCCAGAAATGACGAAATTCCCGAAGATCAACACCAGGGCAATCACGCGGATGATATTCATAATGTATTGTTTCTTGCTCTCGTTGGTATCAACATCGGCGTTGTATGAAATCTCCACGGTTATTCCCGCGAGATCCTTGTCGCTGAGCTCGAAGCTAACGTGATCCATTTTTCCATCGCCATCCGAATCGGTTATTTGATAATCCATATGCTCGGTAAGCTCGATTGCCATCGATTCTTTCTCCTGATTCCTGCGATTCGGGAGGACGACAACGCTGTTCACGCCCTGGACATTCACGTGGCTTAGCTCGCAAGTCTTGGAATCCTTTCCGATCACGAATTTATCCTTCACTTCTTGTATTTCCTTCCTGGGCTTGATGAAATAGCTGATGACCTCGTAGATGCATTTGTCACCATCGAAAATCGGCAGCGGCATCATATTGAAGATCGTCACGCTTATCGAAATCGCCCAGAGCCAGTAAAACTCGAGCTGAAGCGTGTTCGGGAAGGTCCCGCCAAGCCAGGTGCCAAGCCAGTCCCTTGCCGGCCACCAGGCTTCGCTTTGGATACCAATGAACGCAATGGATTGGTTGGATGCTTCGGGCGGGGGCAAACCTGTTAGCACCATGATCGTTTGGTTTACGCCATTCCTCGTTATCAAGCAAGCCAGGGTGTCATTCTGGTGAACCTGGTTGTAAAGGTAAGATGACAAGCTCAAGTTCAAGTCCGAGAGGCGGGTCCCGTTGATCTCGTGGAGCACGTCGCCGGGGAACAAGACCCCCTCGTTGTGCCCACCTTGAGCCGTGGTATATACGGTCCTGATAGACAGCGCACTGGGTGGTCCCCACGAGAGCGAAATCACGCTCGTGAAATTGAGGACAATCAAGAGCGCGATAACGGCGAGGAATGCATTCGAGAACGACCCGGCCGCCGCCATGCGTGTTTTTGCCCAGCCCGAAAATTGTCCACGCTTGAACGATTTTTCATCGGGTTCCACGAACGCGCCGAACCCGATGATGAAAAACACGCCCATGCCGAGGACACCGGTTGATTTGATGGGGATGCCGTCGGCATTCGCCGCGATCGCGTGGGAAAACTCGTGCACGGTGAGCACGAACAGGATGGGAATGATGAGATACGAGAAAGTTTCGAAATTGATCGTGAGTCCTGGAACCAGAGGCGTTATTTGCGCCTCGGGTGGAGGCGGGGTGTTTGCCACGAAGTTCGTGAGTAAAACGATGAAGTTCGTAACGAAATAGGTGAAGCCGTATATAGTGAAGGCAAACGAGACGAAGATACCTATGGTGAAGAGGACTTTCCATGTCCGCGGGGATTTCAACGCGATTGACTTCAACAGCTTGTTCAAACGGGTCGTTCTGATCATCGCGATAAACGGGAAGAAAACGGACAAGGCCTTCGATTTCTTGAAGCGCCCGAGAACGAGAACTAGAAGTGCGATGATGCCCCAAAACACGACGGCAATGAGGAAAAACGGGTTCAATAAGAAATTCACGAGGTCATTAGATGTTTGCTGCACGGGCGCCATCTCGAAAATTTAGCAACGCGTAAACTACAAGAAGTCAAGGTCACGTCAAAAATAAACCTAGAACTTTGCACATATTACATGGATGATACTTCCCATTAATTTGGAATACACCCAAATAATGACTGAGGAACCATCCATGCCAGAAGCATTGGAAACCGAGCTGTACGAATTAAGCGTCCCGGGAAAGTTGATCGGCAAGGAGATCATCGATGTCGAGGCTCGTCGCATTGGGATATGCCATTCCATAAAGCTCAGGTTTGGAACCGACAAGAAGAACGAGATGAAAATCGAGCTGTTCGTGATCATCAAGGGGCTCGATGTGGAGTTTGATATCCCTTTCACGCAAATCGACAAGATCGGGAACGTCATCAAGTTGAAAATCCCGGCACGACAAGCCGACGAGTTGCACGCGAAAGATGCCGTTCGGCTTCAAGAAGATCTTGCTGCCGAGATCCGTGCCAACGCTTCGAGAATTTGATGAATTTCTTGCTTTTCAGGAAATGTTCTTTCGCACGACATCCACGACTCGCTTGAGCAAGAGCTGGGCAAGCTCTGGCGGTGCCCACGAACTAAGGCCGCAATCAGGCCCGACATACGGCAAATTATCCTCGCCGTAATGCTGGATGGCCTTTTTTAACGCGGCCTCGATTTTTTCCTCGCTATCCACCAGCTTGATCTGGTCCTCATAATTTGTTCCAACCGAGTAACCCTCCTCGATCATCTTGCCGATGATGGCGTTGTAGTTCGTGCGGCAAATGCCAACGCGGATTTTCTTGTGGTGCTGTTCCAAAAGCTTCCGCTCGATCATGTTCGTGGGATCCGACGCAAACTCGCACGTGATGACGTCGATGTTTTTCGCTTGCAGCGGGATCTGTGCATCGCGCAGTGAATGCAGGTGAACTTGCTTGATCACGTCTTCCGGAAGGTTTTCGAGCGCCAAGGCGAGGCTTTCCACGAGTTCATGCTCGTCGATGTTGAACAAATCAATGAAACCCAGCGATGGCTCGTCGATCGCGATGATCTTGGTTTTTATCCGCTTATCGTTGATGATCGAATTCCGGGCAAATGCATTAACGGTCTTGCAGAAATTCTGGAGGATCTCCTTGTAGACCGTGAACCCCATATCGCTCTTGATGTACAGCTCGATGGGGCCCGTGATGCACACCTTGAGCTGGACCTGGTCGCGGGACGCGGAAAATTCCGGGATGCCGAGTTTTTCCACGGGCGTCTCGTTGATGTAGTGCTGGAGGATCTTCACTTCGGGAATGATGGCTCTCGTTTCATCGATGAGATACGGGGCCATATCGTCGCTGGATGAGGGGTACAAGGCGACCGGCCGCATGAATTGGCCGTAGAAGTTGAAATGCTGGGGATAGTTCACGACATCAAGGCCCGTCTGCAATTTCATCAAGAAGCTGTGGACGATCGGCTCATACACGTGGAGCCAAAGGCCCCGGTTGTCTAACATGCTCGACACATCGTTATCGAGCAATACCTGGTATGCCTTCAAGTAATGCTGGTCAAACGCGTCCCGCTTTCCTTCGATAAGCGGGAACGAGCCCACGTCGTCCACGAGTATTTTTCGGGCCATGAGTATATAAACGCGGGATGCCATTTCAACCTTTTTCCCGGAAAACGACAAATACCTGGATGCTGCAAGGTATAATTAATCAGCTTTAGTCGCATTGTCAGTTAAGGTCAAACATGGAGGAATGTCCAATGGTCGAGCTCTCTGAAATTGCCTTGATGATCTTGAAGGATCGCTACTTGTTGAAAAATGAAAGGGGAGAAATCATCGAAACGCCCGAGGCAATGTTCAATCGCGTGGCAAATAGCATCTGCGAGGTGGACGTGACAAGGGTTAATCCGGGGGAATTTCAATCATGCAAGCAAGGAATCCTTGATATGTTGAATAATCTGGAATTCCTGCCGAACTCCCCGACGCTTATGAACGCCGGCACGACCATGGGACAATTATCCGCGTGCTTTGTCCTGCCGGTACATGACAGCATTGAAGGCATCTTCGATGCCGTGAAGAACATGGCGCAGATTCATAAAAGTGGCGGCGGGACGGGATTTTCCTTCTCGGAATTGCGCCCGAAGGGTGATATCATCCATTCAACCATGGGCACGTCGTCTGGTCCCTTGTCGTTCATGAACGTCTTCGACGCGACCACGAATGCCATCACGCAAGGCGGGCGCCGGCGGGGAGCGAACATGGGCATCCTTGACGTCGATCACCCTGATATCGAAGACTTTATCGAAGCCAAGAGAAAGGGCGATGTGTTGAAGAACTTCAACTTGTCCGTTGCCGTGACCGATGATTTCATGGAAGCTGTAAAGCAAAATCGCGAGTTTCCCCTCGTGAACCCTAGAACCTTGAAAACCTCGCGCAAGATCTCCGCCGCGGCACTTTTCGACAAGATAGCCTTTTCAGCGTGGCAAACCGGGGATCCAGGCCTAATTTTCATCGACGAGATTAACCGAAAGAACCCGACCCCCAAGCTGGGCCTCATCAAGAGCACGAACCCGTGTGGCGAGGTCCCGCTGTACTCGTTCGAATCGTGTAACCTGGGTTCGATAAATTTAACCAAGGTAGTCAAGGATAAACGCATCGATTGGGACAAATTGCGAGACTTGACACGGTTTAGTGTGCGCTTTCTCGATAACGTGATCGATGCGAACAAATATCCCTTGGCGGACATCGATAACGCGACGAAGGTGAACCGCAAGATCGGCCTCGGCGTCATGGGATTCGCCGATCTGCTCATCCTCATAGGAATCAAGTACAACGAGCCGAAAGCGCTGGACATCGCTGACCAAGTCATGAAATTCATCCACGACGAAGCTGACAAGACATCGATCCAACTCGGCATCGAGCGCGGGTCCTTCCCGAATTTTATCCATAGCATCTACAAGGGGAAGGTGGAGGCCATGCGAAACGCCACGAGAACCGCGATTGCCCCGACCGGCACAATTTCGTTGATCGCTGGCTGCTCATCAGGCATCGAACCATTATTTTCCGTGTATCACAAGCGGGAAATCACCGGGCATGGTCCCGTGGATTACATTCACCCCTTGTTGATCCAGCAATTGCGCGACCGAGGTTTGAACGCGAAAAGGATCGTCGATGAAATCAAGAAGCGAAAGACTATGAACGTCCCGGGTATCCCCGATGACATGAAATCGCTGTACATCACGGCGTTCGAGGTCGATGCCGACTGGCACATAAAGATTCAGGCTACGTTCCAGGCTTATGTCGACAACTCGGTCAGCAAAACCATCAACCTTCCAGAAACAGCGATCGTGGAGGACGTGAAGCGGTGCTTCTTTAAGGCTTACGAGTTAAAAACGAAAGGTATCACGGTATACCGGTACAACTCCCAGGAAAGCCAGGTGTTGAACTTGGTAGAAAAATCGGGTGAATGAACGCCCATTTTTTCAAATAGACCTTTCGATGCAAAATTCGGGCCAATTCACGAAATACTGAATCCCGTGGGATTTGATGGATAAAGCTATTTAATCGAGAATGTCATGTTGATAATGCGAAATGCTTAATTAATCCCGGTTGGACTCATCTTTAAGAGTTCCAAGCTTGGAGGATGAAATATGAATAGGATTCACGTGAATAAGATTCGCCGGAATCTAATTCCCGTGAAAAAGAATCGTCGAAATTAAATTCGTCTCGGAGGATGACATATGGCCGCTGGAATCGCAGTCGGAACGTGGGATGATACTGTTGGCCTCAAGATCCACGCGGAATACCCAAGCAACTTTCGGAAGGAACAAAATATCGATGATTCCAAGCTGCTGAACATCTTCAACGACCGCATCGTCCATGCCATCGCGGGATTTGCTGTTTTTGACGAATCTGCATACCAGATCGCGACGTATTACACGCCGCTTATGAAGGAAGAGTACGAGGACGACGAGAAACTGGAACATGGCATTGTTTTCTTGTTCTTTGAAAAGGATAAAAAAATCGACTCGATCAAGGAACAATTCATCGAGTTTTCCATTTTTATCCTCAAGCTCATCAACAACAACGATTTCCCAGAATTGTTTTTCAACATCATCGACAATTTCTCGTTTCTCGAGCCCATTTCCGATGAGCAGCGAATTGCCGCCTTGTACAACAACGAGGTGCGGGAGCAGATCCTGAGCAAACTGGCCGAGCGGCCGTGGTCCAGGAACGAGCTGGAAAACTGGCTGCGCGAGGAATACAACGTCGCGGCCACGGACTTGCAGGGGTTACTCGTGCCTTTTTTCAAGACGGGCATCATCAAGCAGTCCTACGAGGCGGTGAAGGGCAGGAGAAAGGAACTCTACTATTTCTTGATCAAGGACGTGTACCTCTTCAGGATCCCGCCGAAGAAAATCATCGATGCGTTCAAGAAAGGCAAGGTTGAAATGCTTGATGGCATCGAAACCAGTTATTATGATGAAGTCAAGGAGTATTTCGAGGACTATGAACTCACGCCGACCGAGATCAACAAGCTGGGCGTTTTACTTGCCATCCCCAACATTTACAAGATTGTCGTGATGCTCCGCGACGAAATCTTCGAGATGGACGAGCTGCGCATCGATTTCCTTGAAAAATACAATTACATGCCGTCGAACTTCAATTACTTGTTGAAACTCCTTGAGAAAAACGACATCATCAAGATCTACAAGAAGAATACCAAGAAAATCATCGTTTTGAAATCTGACATCCAGTTCCAGTTTTTTTTCCCCGAATATCTCGTGGATAATATCCGGAAAGCCTGGCGCGAGAACATCATCGATAGAAACATTTCCTTGAAACATCTCACGCTGCTCAGGGATGAATACCTCGAAAATTTTATGAAGTTCAACGGCGGGCCGAAAGACCGCGCGCGGGCGGCGCTTGGTGCAGCCTTGGCGGGAACCGACGAGGACGGCATACCAGGCGGCCGCGTGAACGTGCTAAGACGGATGGAAATGCTGCTCCGGTTACAGTCGTAACTACTCGTTAAAAAGTTGGTCGAACTTGGACATCACGCGAGTCGTAGAACACGATTCTTCTGGTTTTTAACCGTTCGTGGAATTACATGACCAACCGAAGGATCCATAGTCAGGTAACACACGCAGCACCTAGCGAGCTATAGTTAGAGTGCTGAACCAGAATTCACTTGCTCTTTTTCACGATCGCTTTCGCGAAGGGAACCAGGCCACCAACCTTGATCAGTTCCTGGAGGAATGCCGGCATATGCTGTATCGCGTGCTTTTTTCCCGTCGTCGTGTTCTCCACGGTACCCTGGTCAGCGTGGATCCGTAACACGTCGCCATTCTTGACAGCCTTGAAGAACTCGGGATCCTTGCATTCGAAAATGGGCAAGCCCGTGTTGATGGCGTTGCGGAAAAATATCCGGGCAAATGATGGTGCAATGATCGCCTTGATCCCCGCGTGCTTGATGGCGATGGGCGCGTGCTCCCTGCTCGATCCGCAACCCATGTTCGACCCGGTCACCAGGATATCGGCACCGATCGCTTTCTTGCGTGTCAAGAACTCCTTGTCGAGATCCTCCATGCAATGGCTGGCGAGCTGGTCGGGATCGCTGGTGTTCAAGTACCTTGCCGGGATGATTTCATCCGTGTTGATGTTGTCTTGCAAGTACGAGATGGCTTTCCCCTCGATGATCATTTCTTGGACCTCCTGGGTGTTGATTCTAGATCGGCAGGCGAGCAGATGAAACCCTTCACGGCGGTGGCCGCGGCGACCGCGGGACTTGCCAGGTAGATTTCCGACGACGTGTCGCCCATGCGGCCGATGAAATTCCGGTTCGTCGTCGACACCGCCTTCTCGCCCTTGGCTAGGATGCCGCAATGACCACCAAGACAAGGACCGCACGTGGGCGTGCTCACGGCGCAGTTTGCCTTGATGAAAATCTCGACGAGCCCTTCCTTCATCGCGTCGAGATAAATTTGCTGCGTGCCAGGAAACACGATGCAGCGGACATCCCTGGATACTTCCTTGCCTTTCAAGATCTTGGCCGCAACGCGCAAGTCCTCGATGCGTCCATTCGTACAGCTCCCGATCACGACCTGATCGACCGGGATGCGGGCGTTGGTTACCTCGCTGATCGGCTTCGCGCTGGAGGGGAGGTGCGGGAACGAGACCTGGGGCTCCAGCTGGTTGCAGTCGATCTCGATCGTGTCGCAGTATTGCGCCCCGGGATCGCTGCGATGCACTTTATATTCCCTCTTGACGCGATCTTTCACATAATCGATGGTTTTTTGATCCGGATTGACGATGCCTGCTTTGCCCCCCGCTTCGATGGCCATGTTGCACATGGTGAATCGCCCGGCCATATCAAGCTCGTCGATGGCAGGCCCCGTGAATTCCATGGCCTTGTAATTGGCCCCCTCGACGCCTATCTTGCCGATCGTGTACAAGATCAAGTCCTTGCCCGATACCCATTCACGCAGCTTGCCCGAATACACGAACTTGATGGACTCGGGCACCTTGAACCAAGCCTTGCCCAGCGCGAACGCCACGCCCAGATCAGAACTGCCCATGCCTGTAGCAAATGCCCCGAGCGCGCCGTAGGTGCAAGTGTGCGAATCTGCCCCGATCACGAGGTCACCTGGCGCGACGATGCCTTGCTCCGGTAGCAAGCAATGCTCGATTCCGACGCGGCCAGTGTCGTAGAAATAGTCGATCTGGTGCTTCCGCGCAAATTCCCGGACGAGCTTGCACTGCTCAGCACTACTAATGTCCTTGTTCGGCGTGAAATGGTCGAGAATCAACGCGATGCGCTTCTTGTCAAAAACTTTGTCCGAGACCTGGTTGAACGTCTTGATCGCCAGCGGTGCCGTGATGTCGTTGGCCAGTGCCATGTCGACGCTCGCAAGCACGAATTCACCAGGGCTGATCGATGGTTTAGCGCATTTTTCTGCGAAGATCTTCTCGGTTATCGTCATGCCGCCCATGGATTGATCACCAGTAAACGAGGGATTAAATGAAAGACCCGTTCTTTAACCTTGACCATACTTGACCGGCTCTCGTCGATCGATGATATTTAATACATACTCGCATTACGAGCAAAAAAGCAAGATGAATTAATCTTCTGTCTCGAAATCCTCGCCGCCGGCGAAGGTACGCTGCAATTCTGCATAGAGATTATCGAGCCCGAGCACCGCTTTTGATGAAACAGGGATCAGCGACGAGATGTTACCCATCTCGTTTAACACGCGGGCCATGTTCAGCGTCTTCTCGCGTTCCATGCCCTCCGTTTTTTCTTCGATGGCCTCGCTGAGTTTATAGAAATCTTCTGACCACTCGACGATTTCATCGACTTTCGGTTCCGTGAGCATATCCGATTTGGCAAGCAAGTTGAAGTGCGGGAGGAAAAATCGATATTCCACCGCGCTCGATAGCAAGAGCGTGCTGATGAAGCCGGTCGGCTCGCTGGCAAGGACTGGATCGAACAGGAAGCAAATGGCACTTTTTTTTCCGCCAAGGCCCTTGGCGATCCGGGGGCCAGCGACCCGGAACGAGAACAGCTCGATCTGCCCGGGGGTATCGACGAACACGTAATCCGCCCTCGTGTCGCGAATCTCGTCACGGATCTCGTTCAAATGGGTCACGATCATATCGGTGGCTGCGACTAGCGCGCCGTTCGGGCCGAGATTGTAATCGGCCATTATCTTGTCATAATCGACATAATCCCGCACGTCCACGTCTGGATCATACGGCAGCCAGCGAACGCCGGGATCGAGGTTCACGCACGCGACGCTGATTTCCTTGCTCGCGTTCTGGATCCAATCGGCGAGCGCGTGCGTCAAGGTTGTCTTCCCCGAACCAGCGGGCCCGATGAAAAACGTGAAATACATGCTCTATCTCTCGTATGTTTTTGAAGCAAATTTTTTAATCGTAATATATAAAAAAGATGGGTTCCACACCGAGCACCTCGGACAAGGCGCGGCGTATTGGTATCCAGGAGGGATGGTTGTTCGCAATTCTGTCGATATTGTATATGTCATCTTCGAATAGTTTATAACGACTACGCGCAATCGTGAGGGAGTACGGGAAGAAGGGTCCTGTGTTCATGCTTATAAATCCGTCCATCACAATGTTCCTCTTCTTCTCTATGGTGATGTGGGGCTTCACCACAATGCCGAACTGGATAATTAACTCGTATTTATTGAATACAAGAAACTCGGGATTATAGATCCACCTTCCTTCTCCCTCCCTCATCTCTCTCCACCCGGGTGGAGAGAGAGACATCTCCACCCGGGAATGATGTCCCGTACCTAAAGAGGGTTGTAGCGAAATAAACTCTTTTGTCATGTAATTTTACTCTATATATATAACAAAGAGGAAATACGAAAATCAAGAGAAAGGTCTTGAATCAAAAAAAAACATCTATCCTATTGAAAAACTAACCGGGCGGCCGGTTTTGCCAGCATAACGCAGACATTTCTTAATAAAATCTAATGCCTCGGTAATATACTCACGCGACACCTCCTCCTTGAATTTTTCTGGCGGGAAGCGTTTTATAATCTCGTCTCGTATTCGAATCAATTGAGCGAACCACATTTGTCGAAAATCGACGTGATATCCCCGATCATATAGAAAATCGAAATATCTCCCCTCTGTACTGGCTATGGTTTCTTCCGTTGCCGAATCATATGCTACGATATCGACACCCGTGATATATTCGCCTCTGATCATTTGGTAAAATCCGTGCTTAAAAAATTACGGGCAATGTTTCCACCTAAATCCTAAGTAAGATAGTCCTTGTCGAACTTGTCTAGTTCCTTGCCGGCTTCTCCGGCGGCGCGTGATCGCGCCTTGCGTTTGCGGGTTGTCGACACGCGAATAACCGACTCTCGCTTTCGTGCAGTCGCCTTGATTTTTTGCAAAAAAGAAGCGGGCGTGGCAGGAGTTGAACCTGCGAAGGCCAGGTCCGCAACCTGGTGCCCTTTATGTCGATGCGAAGGTTTTTCGCATTATATCCATGCTAGACGACACGCCCGTGAACGCGTGGTCGTGAACCCGTGCCAATTCGTAGCTGCGAGGATGATAGCACGAGATCTAAACCGCTGGTGTATGCACGAATAAATGAAACCATGTTTAAAACGGTTTTTAAAATAGTTAGGAAGAACATTATAATAAGTTCAAGTGAGATTGCCGAGGTCATCAAATGACTTGCACGTGGATTGATGCAAAGGCCATATGGGAAGCAAAAAACAAGCCATACCTGGATCACTTGTTACATGACTCCTTGGAAAATAGCCCGGTGCTCACGTTTTCCAGATTTCCCTTCCCGACCAACCAATTCTTTTTTTGGCCCCCGGCATCTGACCTCGCGTATCGTGGGTGGGGGCTTTGGTACGGGTCCCCCGGCACGAAGTCATGGGTCGTGCTCAGGGGCAACAAGCTCGTGTTCCTCGCGTTTTTCCAAAGCTTGAAGGGGGGCGAGGAAGTGACTTTCGATTACATTCGGGAGGAGGAAACGCCGCATTTCACGGCATATTTCGGCAAGCAACCGGCGTTGTCGGATTTTTATTATGAAATGACGCCCGATATCTGCCCAAGAGGCGACACGCCACCGCTGGAATGGCTGCATAGCCTTGGCCTCGCAGTTCATGACTTTCCACCGCCCAGCATTGATGCTTTGCTTTCGCTGTATAAGTATCAACGGGATGATATCGCACGACCGACGCTCCAAGCAGTCAAGGGCTTGTACGTGACGCGGGACGATCGCATCATTGCCGCGATGTACGATAACTTGTCCATCGTCCCTCGAGCTCTCGATGCTGCATGCATTAGTGGCGTCCTGGTTGCTGATACTGAGAGAAACAAGGGTATTTGCAACGCCTTGACCCGGTTATTTCTCGAAAGGCTCTTCCAGTTGGGCAATAAAAAGGTCGGGCTGTTTGTCTCCGCGAACAACCACGCGGCCATCAAGTGCTATGAAAACGCGGGCCTTGTTCAAAAGAAGAAGTATTACCGGTTAGAACTTGATCCCAGGAAATCATCCAGCTGAGCAACGGGCGCACCGTGCATGTATTTCTGCTGGAACTCGAGCCAATCATCCGGCTGCCGCACCTTGAAGACTTCCACGCCGATTTTCTGCAAACAAGCCAGGATGTCCTCGCTGTCGTCCACGACAACCGGAACAAAACCTGGGTTCTGCCGCCGGAGCTCGTCGACTTCCATTTGCTTGAACGCGAGATAGGACTTCCACGTCCACGGGCCGTGCCGCGGCTGGAAAAAGACGATCGATTCAGGATCGGGAAACCCGTGCTCGTGCAGCCAGTTCGCCGTGACAATTTTCAAGTCTTTCTCGGATCGCCCCGTGAGGTACACGATTTTCGATCCCGATTGCTTGAATTTTTCCAGGATTTCCCTGGCGTTTTCCATGGGCGGGATCGTCGGCACCTTGGTGATGTCGAATTTCTGTCCCATCAGGTTGATGGTGCCGTCGACGTCGATGATGAGCAAATACTTCATGCTTGACACGAGCACTCCTTTTCGAGAAAATAATGAAATGAAGCGTTAAAAACATGGAGCTTTTAACAACACGGTATTAGGCACAATCACGCGTAGGTGAACGTGCCTGCTTGAGTCTTGATCACCACGGCATTCCCCGAGCTGCCAGGATTCCTCTCCACGTGGCCGATGACCTTGGCCTCGATCCCGAAGTGCTTGGCGGTGTTGATGGCTTCCTCGGCATAATCCTTGGTACACACGAGCTCAAGCCGGTGCCCCATATTGAACACGCGGTACATCTCCTCCCAGGAGACGTTTCCTTCTTGCTGGATGAGCTCGAAGATTTCCGGCACGGGAAACAAGTCATCCTTCACGTACCGAACACCGGAACCGAATTTCATGCATTTCGTCTGGCCGCCACCCGTGTCGTGGATGATGGCATGGATCCGCTCCTTCAAGTCCTTGGGCGACCCGAACGACGTAAACAGCGCGTGGAGCACGGGCAAGTAGGTCCTGGTCGGCGAGAGCAAGGCCGTCCCGATGGTTGTTGAACCGCCGGGCAGCTTGTCCTGGAGATGGAACTTGCCAAGATATGCATCCTTGACCGAGGGATCCACGATCTCGGGATATTTCACCGCGTAATCGTGCGCAAGGATCGCGTGGCGGGCCATCGTGATGCCATTGGAACCGATGCTGCTATTTGGCGCGGTCTCATACGTTGCTTTTCCAGTGTTCGACAACCCGACGATGCAGTCGCCAGGAACCGCGTTCACCGTCTCGATGATCGATGCGCGATGTCCCCTGGCCATGACCGTGCATTCGGCAGTGACCGTGCGTATCAAGTCACCGACGTCCGCCGTTTCTCCCCCGCACAAGTGCAGGGCGATCCCGAACGGTGCCATGACATCCACGACGTCCTGGTATCCCGCGATGATCTCCTTGATGACGTCCCCAGTTATCAAGAACTTGTTGCGCTCGATCGTGTTGGAGATCACGAAGCCAGATGCCAAGCCGGCGCACGCGATGTCGTCGATGTTCATAACGAGGGCGTCCTGGGCGATCCCGCGGAACACCCGGGCATCGCCGGTCTCGCGCCAGTGCAGGTAAGCGATGATAGTCTTCGTGCCCGCGCTGTCTGCATGGAAGATGAGGCATTTTTCTCCATCGCCTGTCAAGACATCGGGAATGACCTTGCAAAATGCTGACGGGAACAAGCCCTTGTCGACGTCCTTGATGGCCTTGTGAACGTCTTCCTTCTGCGACGACACGCCGAGATTGTCGTAGGTAAGCGGGAGTTTTTTATTGCCCATAG